>OGWU01000583.1_pt1 | contig 24049 bp, 21 predicted proteins | sample 1576071 | NCBI WGS metagenome assembly OGWU01 (sample SAMEA3541582, study PRJEB24748) | human gut metagenome | biome: human gut; feature: human-associated habitat; material: faeces | place: China | collected 2012
GCGGTGATAACTGGACGGTGAGGGAGATTGCCAGGCCGGCGGCCGCGGCAGTCCATTTTCCAAAATTCTTTGCCATAAGATAGCCACCTTTCCAAATCTGCGCCGTTTTCACCGCGCTGTCTCTTGATCGTGGCCTTATCCTACCCCGTTTTCCCCCGGTTTACCATTTACAAAGAAAGGCCGATGATAAAAAACTTATCATCGGCCTTGATCTGTAAAGTCTCTGCCGCCACGGGCAAAATTTTGGATGGAGTTAGACACATTTCCGTGCATGGTCGTACTGATCTTCTCGGCAAGCAGCTGATGGTCGGCACTCATCCCCTGCTTGATCCAGTCCAGCATGATACCTACAAAGCTGTACTTGTAAAATTCCGCAATGAAGGTCTTGTCCGCCTCGGAGATCTCCACGCCCCGGCTCTGCTCGTCCACCACGCCCCGGATGAGGCCATAGGTCAGCTTGAACAGAAAGCTCTCCATCTGGTCCCGGCTGATACAGCGGTATGCGTTGAGGATAAACGGTTTATTCTCCAGCACCGCCTCAAAGATCTGCACCAGCCCCTCCTGCCAGGTGTCGTAGGTTTTCTTTCCTTGGAGCGCCCGGGAGGCATCCTCCACGCAGGCCCACTCCACCAGATCGTAGATGTCTTTGAAGTGATAGTAAAAGGCCATGCGGCTCACGCCGCAGTCCTCGGTAATGTCCCGGATGGTAATCTTATCCAGAGGCTTTTTCAGCATCATACGCTTTAACGATGCCTCCAGCCCCTGCTTGGTGGTGTTTGACATAACCGTCTCTCCCTGTGTTTGATAGACTTATTATACTGTGAATGGAGCAGGTTTCAACCCACAATCTCCAATTTCTCCTCTTAGTCATCATTAAACTATTGGCGCCCAGAACACAGCAAGGCTTTTCACCTTACGAAAATACGCCGCAGAGCAGCTGCTCTGCGGCGTATCTGGGTTTCCTGGGAAATCAGAAGAATACCTGCTGGTTTACCGGAGCAGTGCTGGCAAGGAGTTTTCCTTTCCGGTAGTTGCGCAAGATGGGCGCATCGTAGTTCAGGGCGTCGTACCAGTCCTTGGCGTCCAGGATAACAAAGTTGGCGTCCTTCCCCTCTGCGATGCCGTAGGCGTCCCCCAGGTGGAGGGTACGGGCGGCATTGGTGGTGACAAAGCGGTAGGAGTTGACGATCTCGTCATAGCCCAGCATGTGACCGGTGTACAGGCCCATAAAGACCTGGTCCCGCATCTTGGCGTTGCCCAGGGGGTTCCAGGGATCGAAGATATCGTCGGAGCCAAAGGAGACGTTGATGCCCTCATCGGTGAGCTCCTTCACCCGGGTCATGCTGCGGCGCTTGGGATAGGTATCGGCCCGTCCGCCCAGATGGACATTGACGCATGGGTTGGCCACAAAGTTGATGTCGGAGAGCTTGAGGATGCGCATGAGGCGGATGACATAGGCGTTGTTGTAGCTGTGCATGGCGGTGGTGTGGGAGGCGGTGACCATATTCCCCATGCCGGTCTCATAGGCACGGGTGGCCAGGGTCTCCAGACCCCGGGAAGCCTCGTCGTCGATCTCATCACAGTGGACGTCGATGAGCTTATTGTACTTCTGAGCCAGGCCGAAGCAGATGTTCAGGGACTCCACAGAGTACTCCCGGGTAAACTCAAAGTGAGGGATGGCGCCCGCCGCGTCGGCCCCCATCTTCAGGGCCTGCTCCAGCAGCTCCGCTCCCTTGGGATAGCTCAAGATGCCGTACTGGGGGAAAGCCACGATCTGGATGTCCATGTAGTCCCGGACCTCCTCCCGCAGCTCCAGGATGGCCTCCAGGGCAGTGAGTTTGGGGTCGTTGATATCCACGTGGGTACGCACATACTGGATGCCGTTGGCCGCCTGCATACGGATGGCCTTGTTGACCCGCTCCTTCACCTCCTGCTTGGTGAGGAAGGGCTTGTACTCCTCCCAGCACTGGATGCCCTCAAACAGGGTGCCGGTGAGGTTCCAGCGGGGACGGCCCGCGGTCAGGCAGGTGTCCAGGTGCACATGGGACTCCACAAAGGGGGGCAGCATCATCTTGCCTGCGCAGTCGGTGACTGTCTCCTCCCCGGGGATGGGCTCCAGGTTGGGGGCGATCTGTGCAAACTTCCCGTCGGTGACTCGAATGTCCACCGTCTCCTGGGCGTTACCCAGGTGCAATTCCTTTAACAGCATAGCCTTTCCTTCCTCTCTATATTGTGTCTTTATCGATTCTTTCCAAGCAGCTCACCCACAAAGAAGCAGATGGCCGCGACAATCATAGCATTCAGAGCAGCAATCCCCCAGTGCAGGGTATTGGCTACCGCCGCGCCCAGCACGATGCCGGCAATGTTGAACCAGTTTACTGCGGCAGTCTGACCACCGGCGGCAAACTTTTTGCGGTTTTTCAAGAAGTCCAGGATCACGATGGCACCGATGGGAGGCAGGGCGCAGTTGAGAATGTTCAGCCAGCCCACAAAGTTCCAGTACAGCCAGATGGCCAGAGCGGTGCCCACAATGCCAGCGATCCAGGTGGTAAACTTCATCCGCACACCGGAGACGTTGGAGATAGCCAGGCCGCCGGTGTACAGGGCGTTGTTGTTGGTGGTCCAAATGTTGGCCCCCAGCACAACGAGGGCGGGAATAGCCAGCCCCTGGGCAATCATCACATAGAAGATGTCGTCCTTACCGGTGAAGGCGCCGCCTACCGCACCGAAGCAGAACATCAGGGTATTTCCCAGGAAAAAGGCGATGACGGTGGTCCACACAGCGATCTTGCTGTTTTTCGCAAAGCGGATAAAGTTGGGGGTGGCGGTACCGCCGGAGATAAAGGAGCCGATGACATAGCCGATGCCGGTCATCAGCGTAATGCCGCCGGCAGACTGGGCAAAGATGGCGGCAAGTCCGCCGCCGTCACTGGTGGCGGTGACCATGGAATACATACCCAGAATCACGATCAGGGGCACGGAGATATAGCTGACGATCTCCAGGGCCTTCATACCGGTGGCGGCGGTGGCTGTCATCAGCAGGCCGGCGATGATGGTGAGGACCCACTCATTGACTCCCATCAGCTCTGCGGCAGGGATGGAGAACATGGCCACGCCCACACCGAACCAGCCGATCTGAGTAAAACCCAGAATGGCAGAGGACAGATAGGACCCCTTCTCGCCGAAGGTGCGCCGGCACAGCAGGTCCATGGTCATACCGGTCTCCGAGCCGATATAGGCCAGGATACCGCAGTAGGCGGACAAAATCACGCCGCCGATCAGGCAGGCCCAGAAAAAGCCGGACAGATCCAGGCCGTTGCCCAGCTTAGCGCCCACACTCATGCTGGCGGAGAAAAAGGTAAAGCCCAGCATGACGAAGAACATATTCCAAAAGCCTTTTCGAGCCGACTCAGGCACCGCTTCCAGGGAGTAGTCCGCGTCTACCTGAGTGTTCTTTGGTTCTTTTTCGTCTTTTTTCATCACTTGTAATCACCCTCTATTTTTCATTTAAACCCTTACAACAGCTATTTACTATATCACAATACTGGAATTGCTGTCCACATTTTCACCTGTTTCCTTTCTCAGGAAAATGCCGAAAAATATCCCGTTCTGTGAGGTATCTTGCACCAAGATATCCGTTTACATTCTTCCAGGCGGCATTCCTTCCTCCTGTCCCTCTGCCCATAAAAAGCCCCGGCTCCGACCTTCGGGCCGAACCGGGGAATTATGGATTTATGGATATGACATTTTTTGTTGGGCTCAGCGCAGAAGCACCTGCACATCCAGCCCGGTTTTCCGGCTGAGAAAGCCGCAGAACTCACGGACGCTTCTGCCCTCCAGGCCAGCTTTGTCATAGGCCTGGGCATCGTCCTTGCTCAGGATAAAAATGATGTAGTCCCTGGTCTCCACCAGAGCCCGGATCTTGGTATACTTCCACTGAGTCTGCACACCGGCAACCTCCGTTTCAAAGTAATCCGGATAGAAACGGGCTCGGCACACCTCTGCCCCAGGCGGCGTCTTTCGCATGGCGAACAGCGCATCCAGGTAGTCCCCTTTCCATTGCAGAAACAGGACCAGCAGGATCACCGTCAAATAGATTCCCCGACGCCATATACTCTGGGATGTATCCATAACCGTGCCCAGAGCTAGGACAACCAGTCCCAGGAAGAGCAGCCACTCACACCAAGTGGTTTTTTTCCGCATGGTCTTACGCAGCGCCTTGGACATAGCGGCCAGCGTCTCGTGGTCATACACCGTTTTACAGGTAAACTCCATAGGGGCCCCCTTCTGCTTGCTTTATGATGGCAACAGTATAGCAATCCGCCCTTTACTCACCAAGAAAGTCCCCCTTAATTTCACTTTAAGTTCCATAAAGGTTATTTTAACAGGAAGATGCGGTTGTATTGTCTGAAATTTCTTGCTATGATAGAGAAGAATCGGCAGGCCTTTCGCCTGACCTCAGCCAGCCGTGCAGAATCCTGCACGGCTTTTCCTTCCACACCGGACTCTTTGGAGTCCGAACATCACGAGGTACTGTATATGAAAATGAACCTTGCCCTTTCCGCCGCCCTTCTTTCCTGCCTCCTTCTGGCCGGCTGTGCCCCCGGCGCCTCCGACCATTCCACTGACACAACTCAGCCCAACAGCTCCATCAGCACACCGGACTCCACCACTTCCACCGACGCTTCGGACTCCTCCAACCAGTCCTCTCAGCCTGAGGCCAGCAAACAAGACGCCATCCCCTTTACCGACGGGCAAAGCTATGCGGTGGTTCACTTGGGTTATCAGCAGATTGAGGATCTGGATTACTATGTCCAGCAGTATCTGGACAGCGAGGACATTCCCATCCACTACCTCTCCTCAGGTGACTACTATCTGGTGATTCCCCGCTACTCCGGCATGGAGCTCTCCCTCTATAAAAATGACCTGGAGACCTCTGAGCCCGCTTTGTTCTACCACGACCCAAGCTGTGAACCGTTTATCATTCAATGCAACGTCAGCGATATTTTCCCTGACGCCACTATTCAGCTGATCTATCAGGGGACCACAGTGGAATTCTCCCCCTTTATTTCCTTAAAGGACGGCTCCCTTGAGATTGGAGAGCACGGTCTTAATCTGACCCGCAACAGCTCCACATCCCCCTCCGAAAGCTGAGGCGCTCTCAGAGAACCCTATACCTTGGCAACCGAACAGCGGGGCCGCTGACTTCCCCATCCCCCACAACAGAAAGGATCGATGAAAATGGCCGCACTTTATACTGTGATCGTCGCCGACGACGAAGATGAACTTCGGGAAGCCGTATGCACCATGATTCCCTGGGAGGACTACGGGTTTTGTCTGGTAGGAAATGCCAGCAACGGTCTGGATGCCCTCCAGCTGGTGGAAAAACACGAGCCCGATCTCTTGCTTACGGACATCCGAATGCCCTTTATCTCCGGCATCGAGTTGGCACGGCAGGTGCGGGAAATTCGTCCCGCCACCAACATCGCCTTTCTCAGCGGCTATGACGACTTTGAATACGCTAAACAGGCCATCCAGTATAACATCATCAGCTATATGCTCAAGCCGCTGACACTGGAGGGCCTGGCCGCCGAGCTGCGCAATATCCGCCAAAAAATCGACGCCCAGTTTGCCCTCTTCCGGCAGGCTGTTCCCCGGGCAGACGAGCAGGACCTGCGCGCGGCCTTTCTGATGCCCCTGGTTCTGGACGACTTCCCCGATCCGGACGGTGCGGCCCAGGCCGAGACTCTGGCCCGACAGTGCGGCCTTCTGCGGGATGCGGACGACCACCCCTACTACACCGTCATGGTATCTATTCTTCTCAATGAGGACGGCTCCAACTGCACCGACCCATCTTTTGTCTCTTCCGTGCACACCCTCTCGGAGAAGTATCTGCGGGGCTCCAGCTTTTTTGCCTCCGGCAAAGTCATCTCGGTGCTGCTGGGCAACCCCTCTGATTTTGAGGAGTATCTGCACATTCTGGCCGACGAGATCCCCCAGATGGCCTCCCGTGTTCTGGGTAAGCGCTGCCGCATCGGCGTCAGCCGCACCGCCCACTCCCTCACCGCACTGCATGACGCCTACCGGGAAGCCATGGAAGCTCTGCGTCAGGGGGACAAAACGGAGGCCGGAGCCCAATTCATCAGCGACCTGGCCCCCGCGGTAAAGGGTGGAAACCTTCTTTGTAAGCGGGCGCTGGACACCTTGGATCAAAACTATATGGACCCGGACCTCTCCCTGGTCTCTCTAAGCGGAATGTTGGACGTCAGTCCCAACCATCTCAGCGCCTGTATTAAAAAGTACGCCGGCGAGACCTTTATCAACATTCTGATCCGCAAACGCATGGAGGCGGCCCGGGATCTTCTGAGCACCTCCTCCCTGAAAATTCAGGAGATCGCCCAGCGGTGCGGCTACACCGATCAGCACTACTTTAGTTACTGTTTTAAAAAGTATTGCGGCGAATCCCCCAACGCCATGCGCCGCCGTCTGGATCTGGCAAAGGCGGGTGAGCCCTCTTGAAGCAGAACTCCCCCCGCACCGGGGTACGAATCACCACCATTCTGGTCTCCATGGTAGTGGGCGTGGTGGCCATCATCCTGTGCTGCTGCATCTTTCTATTCTTGGACCGCTACCGCAGCGCTATGGTGCAAAGCGCCCGCACCAGCAGCGCCCAGGCAGTCTCCCAGGTATCCAACACGGTGGGCAATTATCTGCGGGACATGGACCAGGCCATGTCTCTTGTGGAACAATCCATGCTGGAGCATGAGGCCGACCGGGATGAGCTTCTGGCGGCGTTTTTGGAATTCCGGCCCGACGTGGTGGCTGTTACCAGCTACTCCGCCGAGGGAGAGCTGCTGGACTGCTGGTCTCCCGGACGTCAGCCCAAGGAAGAGATCTATCAAAATCTCTCCTTTGATTTGGGTAAGGCCCTTAGCTCCCAGACCGCCTACATGACTGCCCCCCACGTCGAGACCATCTTCGAGAGTTACTACCCCTGGGTGGTCACCATGACCGCCCCTCTGGCCCAGGGCGGCGAGGCGGCCTGGGTGTCTCTGGACCTGAGCTTTTCCAGCATCTCCAGCTACATCAATAATGTAAGCATCGGTCAGCGGGGCTACTGCTTTCTTATTGACCGGGATGGCAACATCATCTATCACCCCCAGCAGCAGCTCCTGTATGCGGGGCTGAAATCGGAAAATATGGAGGCCCTCTCTGCCCTCAAAGACGGAACCTATGTGGATGACACTGTGATCTACTGCCTGACCAGCGTGGCAGGCAGCGACTGGCGGATCGTAGGCGTGAGCTATGTAGATGAGCTGGTCAACCGCAACGTGCGGGATATGATCCGCCTGTCCTGTCTGCTGGCCGTGGTGGTCCTGGCGGCCGCTCTGCTTACCAGTTGGCTGCTCTCTCGCCTGCTGGACCGCCCCCTGCGTGGACTGGCCTCCGCCATGGAAAACTTTGAGGACGACGCCGACCACTTTACCTACCGCCCCGTAGGCGGCACCCAGGAGGTACGGGAGCTATCCGACTCCTTCGGCCACATGGTACTGCGCATCCAACAGCTCATGACCACGGTGCGTGAGGAGGAGGTCAACCTGCGCAAAACGGAACTAAAAGCCCTCCAGGCGCAGATCAACCCCCACTTCCTCTACAATACCCTGGACTCCATCGCCTGGATGTGCGAGCAGGGCCGCAATGCCGACGCGGTGAAAATGGTCCATGCCCTGGCCCGGCTGTTCCGCATCAGCATCAGCAAGGGCCACGAGCTGATTCCCATTTCCAAAGAGATCGAGCATGCGGAGAGCTACCTGCAAATCCAGAAATACCGCTATAAAAATCAGTTTACCTATCAGTTTGATGTGGACCCGGCCTGTCTGGATTACTACTGCAATAAGATCACCCTCCAGCCCATCATCGAAAACGCCATCAACCACGGCTTGGATCTGCTGGTGGACGAGGGTTCCATCCTCGTACAGGTACGTCAGGACAGGGAGGATATCGTGTTCTCCGTGCAGGATAACGGCGTGGGCATGAGCCCGGAGCAAATCGATTCCATTCTCCAGCATGGACCCAAGGACCGCACCGGTATCGGCATTAAAAATGTGAATGACCGTCTGAAAATCTACTTTGGAAAGCAGTACGGCCTGCATATCACCAGTGAATTGGACGTGGGCACCTGTGTGGAGATCCGCATGCCCAAGATACAGGAGGGAACCTATGAAGCGAAATAAATGGGCTGCCCTGAGTGCAGCGCTGGCCCTCTCTGTGTTGTGCGGCTGCACGGCAAGCATTGCTCCCTCCACCCAGCACACCGTGGCCATTGTAGCCAAATCCACGCAAACCGAGTTCTGGCTGTCTGTCTTTGCCGGAGCGGAGGCCGCCGCCACTGAGTATAACCTCCAGCTCACCATCACTGGCCCCCAGGCGGAGGAGGACTACGAGACCCAAAATGAGATGGTGGACGATGCGGTGGAATCGGGCGCGGAGGCCCTGGTTTTCTCCGCCATCGACTATGAGAACAACGCCGCTGCCATCGACGCTGCCGCTCAGGCGGGGCTGCAAATCGTGGCCATTGACAGCAACGTAGCCTCCGATGCGGTCAGCACCTACATCGGCACCAACAACTACGCCGCCGGGCAGATGGCCGCCCAGGCCGCTCTGGATCGGATCAGCGGTCCTCTTAAGGTAGGGATCATCAACTACGACATCAGCAGCGCCAACGGCCAGGAGCGGGAGAAGGGTGCGGTAGACACCTTTACCCAGAGCGGCCGGGCGGAGATCGTATCCGTCATCAACACACTGGCCGAGGCAGGTCACGCCCAGACCGACACCGCCGCTCTTTTGAAACAATATCCACAGATCAATGTCCTTCTGGCCTTCAACGAACCCACCAGTGTAGGCGCAGCCAATGCAGTGGAGTCTCTGGGCCTCTCCAAAGATGTGTTCCTGGTGGGCTTTGACTCCAACGTGGCCACGGTAGACGGCCTTCAGGAGGGCAGCGTAGATGCTTTGATCGTACAGAATCCCTATGCAATGGGCTATTTGGGGGTGGAAAGCGCCTATAAACTGCTGTCCGGCCAGGCCTCCTCTCTGGAGCGGACCGTGGACACTTCCACCAAAATCGTAGATCGTCGAAACCTGTTTACTATGGACAGCCAAAAAGCATTGTTCGCGTTTGAACAGCGAGCCGTTGAATAAAGTGCACAATTTTTTCTTGCATTGTTTTTGCACATTGTTGTAGTGGCATAATTTTTTACCCTTCTTTCGGTGAAATTTATACTTGTTTTTCCAGTTGTCTTTTAATAAAATTAGACATGTGAGATGGAGTCAACAGGAAAGGCTCTGTACAATTTACACAGAAAAGGAGAATCATTATGAAGAAAGCTCTTGCACTGACCCTGGCCGCTACCATGGTCCTGGGCCTGGCCGCCTGCGGCAGCAGCGGCAATGGTTCTGGCTCCGGTTCTGGTTCCGGTTCCGGCGGCGACAGCACCACCGTCGCCAACAAGGACAAGCCCGTTGTTTGGTACAACCGCCAGCCCTCCAATAGCTCCACCGGCGAGCTGGACATGAACGCCCTGCAGTTCAACGACAAGACCTACTACGTGGGCTTTGACGCCAACCAGGGCGCTGAGCTCCAGGGTCAGATGATCAAGGAGTACATCGAGAAGGCCATCAAGGACGGCGTTGAGATCGACCGCAACGGCGACGGCGTGATCGGCTACGTGCTGGCCATCGGCGACATCGGCCACAACGACTCCATCGCTCGTACCCGCGGCGTGCGTAACGCTCTGGGCACTGCCGTGGAGAAGGACGGCGCCACTGACAGCTCCCCCGTGGGCACCAACGTGGACGGCACCGCTACTGCTGTTAAGGACGGCTCCATCGAGGTAGACGGCAAGACCTATAAGGTCCGCGAGCTGGCCTCTCAGGAGATGAAGAACTCCGCCGGCGCCACTTGGGACGCCGCTACCGCCGGTAACGCCATCGGCACCTGGTCCGCCTCCTTCGGCGATCAGATCGACATCATCGCCTCCAACAACGACGGCATGGGCATGTCCATGTTCAACGCTTGGTCCAAGGAGAACAAGGTTCCCACCTTCGGTTATGACGCCAACTCCGACGCCGTTGCCGCTATCGCGGAAGGTTACGGCGGCACCATCAGCCAGCACGCTGACGTTCAGGCTTACCTGACCCTGCGCGTTCTGCGCAACGCTCTGGACGGCGTGGACATCGACACCGGTATCGGCACCGAGGATGACGCGGGCAACGTGCTCAGCTCTGACGTGTACAAGTACGTGGCTGAGGAGCGCTCCTACTACGCTCTGAACGTGGCTGTCACCGCTGAGAACTACAAGGACTTCCTGGATTCCACCGTGACCTACGCTCCCGTTTCCAACCAGCTGGATGCTACCAAGCACCCCGAGAAGTCCGTGTGGCTGAACACCTACAACGCCGCCGATAACTTCCTGGGCTCCACCTACAAGCCCCTGCTGCAGAATTATGACGACCTGCTGAACCTGAAGGTCGAGTACGTGGACGGCGACGGCCAGACCGAGTCCAACATCACCAACCGTCTGACCAACCCCGGCGCTTATGACGCTTTCGCCATCAACATGGTGAAGACCGACAACGCTGCTTCCTATACCGCTATTCTGAACCAGTAATTCAGTTGCGTGGACAGCTTGCCCGCTATGATTAAGAACATGTAACCATTTGCTATTAGGGAGAAGGAATTCTCCGTTCGGGAAAAATCACTCTCCGTACGGCAGAAGCCCTTCTCCCTAATAGCTACTACGAAACGAACCATTCGGCAGAATCAGATTTTTCGCTGAAACTGCTAATATGTTTAAACAGGAGTAACGAGAATGGCAGATGCGAAAGACGATATTGTCCTGTCAATACGAGGTATGAGCAAGTCTTTCGGTCGAAACCGAGTGCTTGACCACATCAACCTGGACATCAAGCGGGGAACCGTGATGGGCTTGATGGGCGAGAACGGCGCCGGTAAATCGACGATGATGAAATGCCTGTTCGGCACCTATCAGAAGGACGAGGGAAAAATTTACTTAAACGGCAAGGAAATTAGTTTTTCCGGCCCCAAGGACGCCTTGGAAAATGGAATCGCCATGGTTCACCAGGAGCTGAACCAGTGCCTGGAGCGGAATGTCATCGACAATCTGTTTCTGGGCCGCTACCCCACCAATTCTGTGGGCGTAGTGGACGAGGGCGGAATGAAGAAGAAAGCTTCCGAGCTGTTCCGTAAGCTTGGCATGACGGTGAACCTCACCCAGCCCATGCGGAACATGTCCGTTTCTCAGCGGCAGATGTGTGAGATCGCCAAGGCGATCTCCTACAACTCCCAGGTCATTGTTCTGGACGAGCCCACCTCCTCCCTGACGGTTCAGGAGGTGGATAAGCTGTTTGAAATGATGCGGATGCTGAAGTCTCAGGGTATCTCCCTGATCTACATCTCCCACAAGATGGACGAGATTTTTGAGATCTGCGATGAGATCTCCGTCTTGCGGGACGGCAATCTGGTCATGACAAAGAGTTCCAAGGACACCAACATGAACGAGCTGATCTCCGCCATGGTGGGCCGCTCCTTGGAAAGCCGCTTCCCTCCGGTGGACAACACGCCGGGCGACACGATTTTGTCCGTCCAGCACCTCTCCACCAAGTATGCCCCCTATCTTCAGGACGTGACCTTCGATGTAAAGGAAGGCGAAATTTTCGGCCTGTATGGCCTGGTGGGCGCCGGCCGTACCGAGCTGCTGGAGACCATCTTCGGTGTACGTACCCGTGCAGCGGGCCGTGTCTACTTTAAAAACCGTCTGATGAACTTCAGCAACGCAAAGGAGGCCATTGAACACGGGTTCGCCATGATCACCGAGGAACGTAAGGCCAACGGCCTGTTCCTCAAGTGCGACCTTACCTTCAATACCACCATTGCAAACCTGAATCAGTATAAGGCCGGTCTGGCCCTCTCCAATCCCAAAATGATCAAGGCCACCAACAAGGAGATCAAGATCATGCACACCAAGTGTATGGGACCGGATGACATGATCTCCAGTCTCTCCGGCGGCAACCAGCAGAAGGTCATCTTCGGCAAGTGGCTGGAGCGGGAACCTCAGATTTTTATGATGGACGAACCTACCCGCGGTATCGACGTAGGCGCCAAGTATGAGATCTATGACCTGATTATTAAAATGGCGAAGCAGGGCAAGACCATCATCGTGGTCTCTTCGGAGATGCCCGAGATTCTGGGTATCACCAACCGCATCGGCGTTATGTCCAACGGACATCTCTCCGGCATCGTGAACACCAAGGAGACCGATCAGGAAGAGCTCTTGCGGCTCAGTGCAAAATACCTATAACGGGAGATATTGCATATGGCAACAACAATGGAAAATAAAATCCTTACGGCGGAGCAGGAATTGAAGCTGCGCCAGCCCATCGACGAATATGTCGGTGGTATCCAAGATAAAATTGATGCTCTGCGGGTAGACGGCACCGACCGTGTTATCGACATCCAGAGCTCACTGGACAACCTGAAGCGGGACCGCATTTACACCGCCCAGGAGAAGGAAGCCCGCGCCGCTCAGCTCAAGAAGGAGCTGGAGGCAGCCAAGGCAGTGGAGTCCAAGAACAAGGCCGAGATCTCCAAGCTGATTTCCGACGCGGAGAGCTACCTGAAGGCCCACTACGACGCGGAGTATTACCAGCCTCTGCTGGCCAGCTGCCGCAACGAAAAGGTGGCCGCTCAGGAGAAGTATCAGACCACCGTGGCCGAGCTCAATAAGGAGCATCAGGCTACTCTGTCCAAGCTCACCGATCAGCACGAGATCAAGGACGAGAAGTACGTCCACAAGAACCGTCTCTTCGATGCCAAGATGAGCCTGGCCAAGGATCTGCAGGCGGTCAAGGACCGGCAGCACGCCGCTTTCGATTACAAGTATCACCTGATCGATATGCTGCGCATGTCCAAATTCACCTTCGGCGAGACTATGGCCCAGAAGTGGGAGAACTACAAGTACACCTTCAACAAGCGGGACTTCTTCCTGAAAAACGGCCTGTATCTGGCCATTATCGTCATCTTTATCGCCCTTTGTATCATCACCCCCATCGTCAAGAACACCCAGCTTCTGACGATGAACAACGTGCTGAACATTCTCCAGCAGGCCTCCCCCAGAATGTTCCTGGCTCTCGGCGTGGCCGGCCTGATCCTGCTGGCCGGCACCGACCTGTCCATCGGCCGTATGGTTGGTATGGGCATGACGGCCGCCACCATCATCATGCACCAGGGCATCAACACCGGCTCTGTGTTTGGTCATATCTTTGACTTTACCGGCCTGCCCGTGGTGGCCCGCATCCTCCTGGCTCTGGTGGTTTGTATCGTGCTGTGCACCATCTTTACCACCATCGCCGGCTTCTTCACCGCCAAGTTCAAGATGCATCCTTTTATCTCCACCATGGCCAACATGCTGGTCATCTTTGGTCTGGTCACCTACTCCACCAAGGGCGTCTCCTTCGGTGCCATTGATCCCAGCATCCCCAGCATGATCATCCCCCGCATCGGCAAGTTCCCCACCATCATTCTGTGGGCTGTGGCTGCCATCATCATTGTGTGGTTCATCTGGAACAAGACCACCTTCGGTAAGAACCTGTACGCCGTGGGCGGCAACCCCGAGGCCGCTTCCGTGTCCGGTATCTCCGTGTTCCTGGTCACCGTAGGTGCCTTCGTGATGGCTGGTATCCTGTATGGCTTTGGCTCTTGGCTGGAGTGTATCCGCATGGTGGGTTCCGGCTCCGCCGCTTACGGCCAGGGCTGGGAAATGGACGCCATCGCCGCCTGCGTGGTGGGCGGTATCTCCTTCACCGGCGGTATCGGTAAGATCTCCGGCGTGGTCGTGGGCGTGTTCATCTTCACCGCTCTGACCTACTCCCTGACCATTCTGGGTATCGACACCAACCTGCAGTTCGTCTTCTCCGGCATCATCATTCTGGTGGCCGTGACCCTGGACTGCTTGAAGTACGTGCAGAAGAAGTAATTCTTCCTCACAAAACCAATCTGGACGGCCTGAGACCAAGTCTCAGGCCGTCCTTTTTCTTTCCACTTAAAGGAAGCTTCCTTTCTGATTTCTATTCCCTGCCGCCAGGAAATCTGCTATACTGTAAGCAACACGCTCATCGAGGTGAACACACTATGATCGTCTATTTCAGCGGCACCGGAAACAGCCGCTACTGCGCCAAAATGCTGGCCGATAAGCTGGAGGATGAACTTCTGGATACCTTTCACTTTATCCGGAACGGCATCGCACTGGAGCTGACCTCCACCAAACCCTGGATTTTTGTGTCTCCCACCTATAGCTGGCGGATTCCTAAAGTATTTGAGGCAGCTCTTCGCTCCGGTTTTTTCTCCGGCAGCCGGGATGCCTACTTTGTGATGACCTGCGCCGGAGACACCGGAAATGCCGGCCAGTACAACCAAGCTCTCTGTCAGGCCATTGGCCTGCGTTACCACGGCACCTTCTCCGTGGTGATGCCGGAAAACTACACCGCTATGTTCTCCATCCCCGACCCAGAGCTGTCCAAGAAGCTGGTAGACGCCTCTCGTTTCGCCCTGGGCAAGGCCATTCTCTCCATCCGTGCAGGCGAGGACTTTCCTAACCAGAAACCGGGGGTATCGGGCCGTCTGAAATCCGGGATCGTCAACACCTTCTTCTACCGATTCTTTGTTAAATCTTCTCCGTTTTCTGTATCGGATGCCTGCACCTCCTGTGGCAAATGCGAGCGAGGCTGCCCCCTTGGCTCTATTTCCATTGTAAATGGCCGCCCGGTGTGGGGCAAGGAGTGTACCCACTGCATGGCCTGCATCAATGGCTGCCCCGTCCAGGCCATCGAATATGGCCGCGCCAGCCAGGGCAAACGCCGGTATCAGTGTCCGGAATACCGCCGGGGCCGCTTCCGCACAGAGGAAACCTCCCAATAACTCCACGCTTTCCAAATCAGATATCGTAAGTCCCCCCTCCCCGCTTTTCAATTTTTTGTTCAAAACCACCTTTGAAATCAGAGAAAATTTTCGATATAATACTTTTACAACGTGTAGCTAGATCGGCGTAAATCCGGTTGCTGGCTGCACGTTTTCTTTTTATCTTCAAATAGGAGGCCTGTTATGAAACGAATCAGAGCCGCATGTCTTTGCCAGACCTTGCATTTTTTCCAAAGAGAGGATGCAGACCGGGATCATGCCGCCAAGGCAGTTCAGGAAGAGGTAAACAACTACAAGCACCATTTGGAACGAAACTGTGTTCCGTATAAAATCACCTCTGAGACTGTACAGCCAGACGGCTCCATCTTGCTAAAAATCATTAAGCAGTATAATAACTCCCCCGTTGGGGACTATTTGGAACAATAAAATAAATCAAAGCGTGTAGCCTATGGCATAAATCCAGCTTGGCTGCACGCTTTTTTTGGAGGAATCAAACATGGGTCAGAAATCAAACGCTTTTCTTGAGACAGAGCCGGTTGGAAAGCTCATGGGCAAATATGCCGTGCCCTGCATCATATCTCTTTTGGTGGCGGCACTTTACAACATTGTAGACCAGATTTTCATTGCCAACGCCACCTATTTGGGTTCCTACGGAAATGCCGCCAACACCGTGGTTTTTCCGCTGACCGTAGTGGCTCTGGCTATAGCTGTGCTGATCGGCGACGGCTGCTGCGCCTTTGTCAGCATATGTCTGGGAGCAAATGAAAAAGAAAACGCCCACCGCAGCATCGGCAACGCCGTTGTGCTCTGTCTGGGCGCCAGCATTCTTCTTACCGTAGTCTATCTTGTGTTTCAGGAACCCATCCTGACCATGTTCGGCGGCCGGGTCAATGAGGAGACCTTTTTGCTCTCCAAGGAATACTTTTTCTACATCACCCTGGGCATCCCCTTTTACATGTTTGGGCAGGCCATGAATCCTATCATCCGCTCCGACGGAAGCCCTAAGTTTGCTATGGTCTCCACCCTGGCCGGCGCGGTAGTCAACATTATTCTAGACCCGGTCTTCATTTTTCTGTTTCAATGGGGCATGATGGGTGCGGCAGTTGCCACTGTACTGGGACAGATTCTGACCGCAGCACTTTCCATCTGGTATCTGTGCCATATGCGCGCTGTTCAGCTGACCAAATCCAGCTTTACCCTGCGCGGGACCCTAATTGGAAAATTTCTTCCTCTGGGTCTTTGCAGCCTCTTGTCCCAGATCTCTCTGGTGGCAGCCATGGCCGCCATCAACAACATGATCCGCCAGTACGGCGCTTTGGACCCCATCTTTGGCCAGACTGAGTACGCACAAATTCCCATGGCAGTGGTAGGGATCGTAATGAAGTTCTTCCAGATCGTGATCTCCATTGCTGTGGGCATGGCCGCGGGGTGCATTCCTGTTGTAGGCTTCAACATAGGAGCTGGGCGGAAGGACCGAGCCAAGAGCTTGTTTACCCACCTGCTGATCGCGGAGGCAGCCGTAGGTGCCATCGCCCTGCTGATTGTGGAGCTCTTCCCGGTCCAGCTTATCTCCATCTTCGGTGCAGCCAATGAAAGCACCTACTACACGTCCTTTGCCATCAAGTCCTTCCGCATCTATCTGTGCATGATGACTCTGGCCTGTGTCAATAAAGGCACCTTTATCTATCTTCAGTCCCTGGGTAAGGCCTTGGCTTCCACGGTGCTGTCCACGGTACGTGAGGTGGTCTTCGGAGTCGGCTTTGCGCTGCTGCTGCCCGTCTTCTTCGGTCTGGATGGTGTACTTTACTCCATGCCTGTTTCCGACGTCTTAACCTTTTTAATTGCCGCGCTGATGATCCGCTCTACCTACAAATCCCTATCGGCGTAACCCCCACCCACGTCCGACCGTTGGGACCGTGCGGATTTGAATGAGGTCGTATGTACGGATAAACGGGCCTATATTCGCTCCGGAGCGCAGGTGGTGCAGCAGGATCTCCCCACAGGCCAGACTGTCACTGCCCGCCCGGTGGTGGTCCAGCTCCAGCCCCAGGAAATCACACAGGGTGTTTAATTTATGATTGGGCAGCTGGGGCAGCAGACGGCGGCTCATTTGACAGGTACAGGCATAGGGTACGTTAGGACGCCAGCGAATTCCATAGTCCCTTAGGCATTTTGCCAGCACGGACATATCAAAGGGGGCATTGTGGGCCACCACCAGCAGCCCGCTGCTGAAAAGAGGCTCCAGTTCCTGCCAAAGCTGTGGAAAGGTAGGCTTGTCTGCTACCATCTCCGGCGTGATCCCTGTGAGGGCCACGTTAAAAGAGGCAAACCGGGTCTCAGGGTTGACCAGATAGTCGTACTGCTCCACCACCTCTCCCCGCTCTATTACTGTAACGCCAATGGCGCTCATGCGGTCGTTGGCAGAGTTGGGCGTCTCTACGTCAAAGGCGATGTACCGTCCGGTCATAAATTTCCCTTCTTTCTCTGCCGCCCTTGGGCGGCATTTTTTATATTCCAACCTGATACAGAGGGACCACATTGATGACCGGCTCCTCATAGGGATGTACCTCTTTCACCGCCGCCAAGGTCTCCTTCAGTTTCTCCCGCAGACATGTGACCTCCACCTTCAGCTCCGACTCCGTACTCAGTACATTCTCCTGTCCCAGATAGGGTTGGCTTCCCGCCAAAGGCCGCCAGCAGCTGGTCACAGGGCTATATGACAGGCAGCTGTCGTAGCTGCCGATGTGTCCTGCATCCACCTCCCGCAGGGCCTTCTGCAAAGCAGGCAAGTGACTTTCCGGAATAAAAATCTCCAGTTTACAGCAGGAAAACTCGGTCATGGCTGCTCCCCCCTTCTCTTCGACACGACCGGGTACATGTTTCCTTTATTGTACCACAGCTCTCGGTCCGTGAAAAGGCGGCCCGGATACGGACGCTGTCTTCGTATCCGGGCCGCTGAATTTTCTCTTATAAGTACTGCTGGGCAAAGGCTGCCATGGGGCGGTTGACCTGCTTGGCCACTAAGCCTACACAGATGGCCGCCGCCACGGTGCCCTCCCGCACCCCTTCCAGCTGTTTCAAAAAGAGGAGGGACAGAGTACTGGCGATCAGCACCAACGTGACGTCAAAGCCCACTTTGGCATTGGCAAATTTCAGAGGAAACACCTTACACACAGCCAAAACCATTCCCTCACCCGCCAGAGTAATTACATTGGCAGTCACCTCAAAGCTGACTCCAACACCCACCAGCAGGATTCCTACCACGCACAGCACCCACTGCATGGGATAGGATGCAGCGGACACACCTTGAAGGGCCCAGACGCTGAAATCGGTCAGCAATCCAAAAATCAAAGCTACCGGCAGCTGCATGAGCTGGATAGGATCATAGCGGCGGCGCAGCAGCAAAATTTGCAGGCAAATGAGGGCCACATGCATGGCAATGGTGGCGGTGCCCACCGTAAGGGGTGTCAGCAGACTGATCACATAGGGCAGGCTGGAGATGGGCGAGGTACCCAAGCCCGCTTTGATGGAAAAGGCCACGCCAAATGCCATAATGGTCAGCCCCACACACAAAAGCAGATACCGCTTGACCTGTCCCAAAACACCTGTTTTCATTTTCATGCTTCCTTTACTTTGACTCTGCGAAGGTCTCTCTACCCTTTCTTGAGCTTTCTAATAACAAGATTCATTATAGTCCTCCTTGTTTCACTGTCAAGAATCCCGGAGCATCCCAAAGAATAGTTTGCCTCTGTCTGGGGACAATAAGAAGGAGCTCTTTCCTCCTATCAGAAGAAAAGAGCTCCTATTTACTTAGGGAGGTCAACCCATGGGAAATCATTTTCGCGGATGGTACTTCAAGTGCCAATCTCCTACCCAGACACTGGCCTTGATTCCCGCTGTTCACACCTGTCGTGGCTGCCAAACCAGTTCCATCCAGGTGGTCACAGAAAAGGAGCATTGGAACGTCCCCCTCTCCGGCGAGGGCTGACTTGTCCGCTGGGACCGTCCTCAGGCCAGTCTGGAAGAAAACCGATTTTCCCCTCAGGGCATCGACCTTCATCTTCACTCTGACCACTGTCATGTGGAGGGACATCTCCGCTTCGGGCCCCCCACGCCGTTGCCGCACGATATCATGGGGCCATTCCGCTTTGTTCCCTTTCTAGAGTGCCGGCACCGAGTGTTCAGCATGCGCCACCAGGTCACCGGTCAGCTTCACGTGAATGGAACGCCATATCACTTCCACCACGACCTAGGCTATATCGAGGGGGATCAAGGGCGCTCTTTTCCCCGCCGCTACCTCTGGACCCAGTGCCTGTTCCCCGACGGTTCCCTGATGCTCTCCGCCGCAGATATCCCCCTGGGGCCGGTTTCTTTCCCCGGCGTGATCGCCGCGCTGTCTCTTTCTGGTAAGGTTATTACCCTTGCCACATACTGCGGCGCAAGAATTATATCGGTTCACAACGGAAAAATCACCGTAAAGCAAAATAACTTGCTCCTTACTGCGGAGCTTTTGTCCGATCATGGCCGCCCTCTGCGTGCTCCGCAGGGAGGCAGCATGTCCCGGACCATCCGGGAAAATGTCTCCTGCCATGCCCGGTACCGCCTGTCCCGGGACGGTGAGGTCCTTTGGGCGGGAGAAAGTCGCCAGGCCTCCTTCGAATATGAGTATCCCAGCTAACGATCAATCCAGCCGCACTTGGTAGCCCAATTTGCGGAGCATCTCCAAATCCCGCTCCACCGTGATTCCCGCAGTAGTGAGCATATCTCCAGAGATGGTCGCATTGGCTCCGGAGCAGAAGCACCGTGCCCCCTTATCCTCCAGCAGGCCCCGTCCCCCTGCCAGGCGGATGTTGCCGTCGGGAATAAGGAACCGGAAGATGGCCACCACCCGGCGCAGCTCATCCTCAGTCAGGACAGGGTTGTGTTCATAAGGAGTGCCAGGGATGGGATTGAGCAGGTTGACCGGCACCGATTTTACCCCCAGTTCCCGGGCGGTCAACACCATGTCAATGCGGTCCTCCATGGTCTCGCCCAGGCCAATGATTCCGCCGGAACAGACAGACAGCCAAGCTCGCCGGGCGGCTTTCATGGTCTCGATCTTCTCATCATAAGTATGGGTAGTACACACCTGAGGGAAGTAGCGCCGGGAGGACTCCAGGTTGCAGTGGACGCGAGAGGCCCCCGCCTCCTTCAGCTTTCGGAATGCCTCCTCCCCCAGTAGGCCAAAGGAGACGCACACCTCAATGCCTACCTGTTCCCGGATGGCCCGGATACTCTCACAGACCTGATCTACCTCCCGGTCGGACAGCTTGCGGCCGGAGGTAACAATGGAGTAGCGCAGCACCCCCTGGCGCTTGTTCTCCGCCGCCCCTTTCACCAGTTCCTCCGTGGAGAGAAGGGGATAGCTCTCCTCCAGACTGGTATGGTAGTGGGCGCTCTGGGCGCAGTACTTACAGTCCTCCGAACACTTGCCGCATTTGCCGTTGACAATGGTACAAAGGTCAAAGCGGTCGCCGCAAAAGTGCTCCCGCAGCTGGTCGGCCGCCTGGCTCAGCGCCTCCAGGGGCGCATCCATCAGCCCCAGGGCCTCCTCCCGGTTCACTTCTCCTCCAGCCAGCACTTTACTCTTTAACTTCTCCACCAAATTCATAGTTTTGCCCCTCCTGTATGTAAACTTATTTTTTATTTGGTTTACATTCAAGTGTAATCTCTTTTCGCTTGATTGTCAACCAATATTCTATTTCGGTTTTCATTTCTGTCTCTCACGAATATCGGGGCTTTGCTGCTTCCGCTTCTTTTTTATACAATTTTTAAGAAAAGAAAGGCCCGTTTGCCCTTGTTTCTTCCCTTTCTCCGTGTTATACTTTCGACTCGGTGAAATGTGTTCCTGACAGACACAACAAGAACAACGCAGATCGGAAAGGAATTTTGCCATGTTAATTGTGGAACTGCTGAAATCCTTCTTCCTCGGCGTGGTGGAGGGCATCACGGAGTGGCTGCCCATCAGCTCCACCGGCCATCTTATCCTGGTGGATGAGTTTATCAAGCTGAAGGTCTCTACCGAGTTTATGGATATGTACCGCTACGTAATCCAGCTGGGCGCTATTCTGGCGGTGCTGGTGCTGTTTTTCCATAAGCTCAATCCCTTCTCTCCCCGGAAAACCTCCCTCCAGAAGCGTCAGACCTGGAATCTGTGGGCCCTGGTGGTGCTGGCCTGTATCCCCTCCGCCGTCATTGGCCTCCCCCTCAACGACTGGATGGATGAGCACCTGATGAACCCCTGGGTGGTAGCCGCCGCCCTGATCGTCTACGGCGTGGGCTTCCTCATTATTGAGGACCGCCGCCGCACCCCCTCCATTCGCCGCACCAGCGATCTCACCTGGCAGATCGCTCTGTACATCGGCCTGTTCCAGGCCCTGTCCATCATTCCCGGCACCTCCCGCTCCGGCGCCACCATCCTGGGCGCCATCATCCTGGGCTGTGCCCGCCCTGTGGCCGCCGAGTTCTCCTTCTTCCTGGCCATCCCCACCATGGTGGGCGTGAGCGTTTTGAAGCTGGGCAAGTTCTTCGCAGAGAAGATTGCTGCAGGCGAAGCCCTCTTCACCGGCCCGGAGGCCGCCATTCTGGCGGTGGGCTTCATCGTCTCCTTTGTGGTCTCCCTGCTGTGCATTCGCTTCCTCATGGACTTTGTCAAGAAGCACGACTTCAAGCCCTTCGGTTGGTACCGCATCGTCCTAGGTATTCTGGTACTGCTGTTCTTCGGCATCCGGGCCCTGATGGCATAACATCCCGTCTTATAAAAAATGTCCGCTCCCAGTGGGAGCGGACATTTTTTGCTTATTCTGCGGTTCCTTTTTGCTTTCCGGCTGCTGCCACAAAGCCCCGGAACAGGGGATGAGGCCGGTTGGGGCGGCTCTTGAACTCGGGGTGAAACTGGACCCCCACAAAGAAGGGGTGGCCGGTGATCTCCACCGCCTCCACCAGCCGACCGTCGGGAGACTGACCGCTGAGTCTCAGCCCAGCCATCTCCAACTGGGCCCGGTACTGGTTGTTGAACTCATAGCGGTGGCGGTGGCGCTCGTAGATAAGAGGCTGCTCATAGCACTGGTACAGACGGCTGTCCGACTGTACCCGGCAGGGGTAGCTGCCCAAACGCAGGGTACCGCCCTTGTCGATCTCATCATTCTGCCCCGGCATAAAGTCGATGACCTTCTGAGGGCAGTCCGGGTCAAACTCTCCGGAATTGGCCTGGGACAGCCCGGCAGCGTGGCGTGCAAACTCCATCACCGCGATCTGCATGCCCAGGCAAATACCCAGGTATGGGATTTGCTTCTCCCGGGCATATTGGGCCGCCAGCACCATGCCCTCGATGCCCCGGCTGCCAAAGCCGCCGGGCACCAAAATACCATTCAGTCCGGCCAGTTGGGACGAAACGGTCTCCTCCGTCAGCCCCTCCGAGTCGATCCACCGGATCTCCACCCGGGTATCCAGGGCGTAGCCCGCGTGGCGCAGGGCCTCGGCCACCGACAGATAGGCATCGTGGAGCTGGACATACTTGCCCACCAGACCGATGGTGACACTGCGGCTTTGGCTTCGGATGCGCTCCACCATCTCCCGCCACTCCCGCAGGTCGGGGGGCGGAGTCTTCAGCCCCAACTCCCGGCACACCACGCTGGAGAAATTGGCGGCTTCCAGCATCAGCGGGGCCTCATACAGGCTGGGCAAAGTCACATTTTCGATGACGCAGTCGGGGCGAACCCCGCAGAAACCCGCAATTTTTTCAAAGACGCTCCGGTCCGTGATAGGCTCATCGCAGCGCAGGACGATGATATCCGGAGAGATACCAAAGCCCTGCAGTTCCTTTACCGAGTGCTGGGTGGGCTTGGACTTGTGCTCTCCGGAGGCTCGCAGGTAGGGCACCAGAGTGATGTGGATATACAGGGTGTTGCCCCGGCCTGCCTCCCGGCCCACCTGACGGATGGCCTCCAGGAAGGGCTGGCTCTCCATGTCGCCGGTGGTGCCGCCGATCTCCGTGATGACCACATCGGCCGCGGTCTTCTCTCCTACTGAGTAAATAAACCGCTTAATCTCGTCGGTGATGTGGGGGATGGTCTGTACCGTCTTGCCCAGATACTCCCCCCGGCGCTCCTTGGCAATCACATTGGCATAGACCTTTCCGGTGGTGAGGTTGGAAAACTGGTTCAGATCCTCGTCAATAAAGCGCTCGTAGTGCCCCAGGTCCAGGTCGGTCTCCGCCCCGTCCTCGGTGACGAACACCTCGCCGTGCTGGTAGGGGCTCATGGTTCCCGGGTCTACATTGATATAGGGGTCCAGCTTCTGAGCGGCCACCTTCAGCCCCCTGGCCTTCAGCAGACGGCCCAGAGAGGCCGCGGTAATGCCCTTACCCAGCCCGGACACCACGCCGCCGGTCACAAAAATATACTTCATATAATAGCCTCCATGCTCTTATTGTGGCTTGCGGGGAATTTTATATTCAAAGCGGTCCTTCTCCCCGCTCTGGGGAATGGACGTGGGATAGCCTCCGCCAAAGCAGGCGGTGCAGAAGCCCATCTCCCGGCCCGCCAGGGCACGGGTGTGTTCCAGACTGAGGTAGCCCAGGGAGTCCACGCCGATGATTTCTGCAATCTCCTCCACGGTGTGGTGGTTGGCAATGAGATTGTCCCCGCTGTCGATGTCGGTTCCATAGTAGCAGGGAGCTACGAAGGGAGGCGCGCTGACCCGCATGTGGATCTCTTTGGCCCCCGCCCGGCGGAGCATAGCGATGGTACGCCGGCAGGTAGTGCCCCGGACGATGGAGTCGTCAATGAGGACCACCCGCTTGCCCTCCACTACCTCCCGCACCGGGTTGAGCTTCAGGTCTACTCCCTCCTCCCGCATGGCCTGGGTGGGCGCGATAAAGGTACGGCCTACATACCGATTTTTTGTAAAGCCAATGGCGTAGGGGATGCCGGAGGCCCTGGCGTAGCCCAGGGCGGCATCCAGGCCGGAGTCAGGCACACCGATAACCACGTCGGCCTCCACCGGGTGCTCCTG
>OGWU01000584.1_pt1 | contig 24015 bp, 18 predicted proteins | sample 1576071 | NCBI WGS metagenome assembly OGWU01 (sample SAMEA3541582, study PRJEB24748) | human gut metagenome | biome: human gut; feature: human-associated habitat; material: faeces | place: China | collected 2012
GCACTGGCAGCGGATGGTCTGGATGCCCATCTCCTGGAAGCGCTGGATGTTCTCACACAGTTCGCTCAGGTCCCGGCCGTCGGCGTGGCGGTAGACCGGCACGCCCTCCCGCACCTTGCCGCCGAACAGCTGGTACAGCGGCATGTTGGCCATCTTGCCCTTGATGTCCCACAGGGCCATGTCGATGCCCGAAATGGCGTTGTTCTCAATAGGTCCGTTGCGCCAGTAGCCGTTCTGGTGCAGCAGCTGCCAGGTGTCCTCGATGCACTCCACATCCCGCCCGATGAGCAGCGGGGCGAAGTAGGTTTCCACCAGATGCTGCACAGCCAGGTGCCGGTAGGCAAAGGTGGCGCAGCCCAGGCCGTACAGGCCCGGCTCGCTGGTTTCCACCTTGACCACCACCAGGTTGATGCCTTCGGGAGCCGTGCAGATCACTCGGATGTTGCGGATTTTGACTGCCATAATCTCCTCCTCGTTGTAATACAAGTATGCCAATTAACGCGCGTGTTTTGTCTTTTCTTGTCTGACAAGTTATGCTTTTATTATACTTGTCTTACAAGTTCTGTCAACCACTTTTCTGCCGTTTTTTGACGCATACAAGGAGATTTTCTGTTTTTTACAAAGCACAACGCCTCACCTTGTGCAGATTCGCCAAAGGTGAGGCGTTGTCTCTTTCTATTCAGTTTCCACTGGGGAGTCGGTGGGCTTCAGCCGGTCCATGGCGCTTTGCAGGTGTTCGTACATCAGTTGGTACGCCCGGTCCGCATCCCCTTCCCGCATGGCGCTGAGGATCAGGGTGTGGTAGTAGATGCCGTCCCGCACGCCGAAGATGGAATGGACCTGCTGCTGTTGTTTTTCCATCTCCTCAAAGACCCGGACCACGCTTTTTTCCAGGATCGGATTCTGGGAGGCGGCACAGATGGACTTGTGGAAGTCCATATCTGCGGTGATGAAGGCAGGGGAATCCTGCACGCTGGCCACCATCTTGTCCAGGCATTGCTGCAGCTTGTCCAGCAGTTCCGGGGTGCGGTACCGGGTGGCCAGGCGGCAGGCTTCGCTCTCCACAATGCGGCGGAATTCCAGCACTTTCAGGATGTCCCGGCAGTCCTCGGCGGTGACCCGGTAGGTGTTGACGGGATTTTCGTCCACCCGGGTATCCACCAGAAAGGTACCGCGCCCATGCTGGCTTTCCAGGGCGCCCAGTCCCGCCAGGTGCTGGATGGCCGCGCGCACGCTGGCCCGGCTGACCCCCAGGGTCTCGGTGAGCTGGTTTTCGGAAGGGATCTTCTCCCCCACCTTCCAGTTGCCGGATGTGATGTTTTCCTTCAGATACTGAACGACCTGTTCCGTCACGTTTGAACGTTCCTGCATGAAGTCCCCCCTTGTATGACAACCTGTTTCTATTATAACGGAGCCCACCGGGAGAAGTCAACAGGAAGGACTTTCTCACCTTTTTCGTTCCAATTGGCAGAATGCTTCGATGAAGGTCCTATGCACAAACTCAGGCTAAAACATAAAAAAGCCCTGCACACTGTACAAGGCTGCCTTTGGTGCGCCATCAGTGGGAGATTCCTGCCCCCTTTCCTACTAATTAGGCGTCGCAGGGACCCGCGCTCTAAAAACGGTACACTGGACCGTTTTTGCCCGCCGGAGCGGGCGGCGGGCGCGAGCTGTTCGAGACCCGATGGCGCGCCTGGTTGTGCTTTCCCATAGGCTGAACAAAAGAAAAAAAGCCCTACGTTTCCGTAAGGCTTTCTTTTGGTACACCATCGGGGACTCGAACCCAGGACCCACTGATTAAGAGTCAGTTGCTTTCCCAGATGGGCCTAAGCAATGGTTAACAACGGGGGTGCGGATTTTCCAATCGAAGTAATCCTCTTGAGTTATTGCTCCAGCTTCAAGGAGTGATTTTTCGGTGCTCCAGTCTCTAAGAAAATTTTGGACGGCTTTATCGTGTATTACAATGGCAATGCAGCCTTTTGGGGTCTGGTCGTAAGGCCGTGGGCAGTTTTCTTTGTTTAGAAGATGCAATTCAATAAGGCTGGTATGATCCTGATCTAACCAAAGCAGATTGTGAAGCAACGTCTGCGGCGTTTTGCCTGCTTCCAAGGAAAACCTTTCCTCCGGCACTTTCAAAGCATGAGCCATTTTATTGAGTTTGTCACGTTTGGGCGTTCGATATCCCATCTCATACTGGGCTATATTACCCCATTCTTTCGCAGCCCAATCCGCTCGCCCAATTCCCGTTGAGCCATGTGCCGGTTTTGACAAATTTGGCGAATCGTTCCCCCGATGTTCATGATTCGATGTTCCCCCTTTCGCCAGTAAATGCAACTCGCAATGTTCTCGCTGTATGCTATTATAATATTAGTCTCAGTTTGTTGGTTGGTTTGCTTTCTCGAACTTACCATTTGGCTGTTTTCTCAGCAGTTTTATCCGCATAAATTTCTCAATTATTACCGCCGTCGCCCATTTTTAGTCGCTTTAAAGATAGTTTTTATGTAGCATTAGCCCCTCACCACGGTACACATGGTAGAGCACCTGACAGTTCATCATGGTGTCGTCCGTTCAAGTCGGACTGGGGCAGCCAACAAGCGATAGAGTTTTTTTCTCTATCGCTTGTTGGTTTTCTATCCCCGGAAAATAGAAGGACATCCTAACGCTGTTCTTCGACCGTTTAGGGGCGGAAAAACAAACAACCGGCGCCGGATTTTACGAACACTCGATAAAATCCGGCGCCGGCTGTTTTGTCAAGATGTTAAAATGTAAGTTTCAACCGGTAATACCGGCTGAAAATGGCTAACGGACAGATGGGAACGCACCGCTGCGCAGTGGACCATAAGGAACTACCTGCGGGGCTGCGCTTTCTCCCGGCTCTTGGAGTTTGTAGGGGACACCACCGTTCTCAGGACTCCCACTTCCAGTCGAGGATTTCGGGCAGGTCCTGGCCCACTTCGTGGATGTAGTTCTTGTGCTCCACCAGTTTGTCGTTCATCTGCTGGATGAGGTAAGCGCCGCGGTTGCCCAGCTGGGGCAGATGCTGCACCACATCCTTGACCAGGTGAAAGCGGTCGATCTCGTTCTGCACGCGCATATCAAAGGGCGTGGTGATGGTGCCTTCCTCCTGGTAGCCGTGGACGCTCAGGTTGCGGTTGGCACGGTCGTAGGTCAGCTCATGGATGAGGGTGGGATACCCGTGGAAGGCAAAGATGATGGGCTTGTCCTTGGTGAACAGAGCGTTGTAATCGGCGTCGGACAGGCCGTGGGGATGCTTGGTGTTGGGTTCCAGCTTCATCAGGTCCACCACGTTGACCACCCGGATCTTCAGTTCCGGCAGGGCCTTGCGCAGGATAGTGACGGCGGCCAGGGTCTCCAGGGTGGGGGTATCGCCGCAGCAGGCCATGACCACGTCGGGTTCCTCACCTGCATCGTTGGAGGCCCAGTCCCAGATGCCTACACCCTGAGTGCAGTGCTTGACCGCCTGCTCCATGGTGAGCCACTGGGGACGGGGATGCTTGGAGGTGACCAGCACGTTCACATAGTCGCGGCTGCGGATGCAGTGGTCAAAGCAGGAGAGCAGGCAGTTGGCATCCGGCGGCAGGTAGAGGCGGACGACATCGGCCTTTTTGTTGGCGATGTGATCCAGGAAACCGGGGTCCTGATGGGTGAAGCCGTTGTGATCCTGCTGCCAGACGTTGGAGGACAGAATCAGGTTCAGCGAGGCAATACTCTGGCGCCAAGGCAGCTGATTGCAGACCTTGAGCCACTTGGCATGCTGGGCCACCATGGAGTCCACCACGCGGATGAAGCTCTCATAAGAAGCGAAGAAGCCGTGGCGGCCGGTGAGCAGGTAGCCTTCCAGCCAGCCTTCGCACAGATGCTCGGACAGCATGGAGTCCATGATACGGCCGTCCTGGGCCAGGAACTCGTCCCCTTCCACAGTGGTGGAGTTCCAGTCGCGGTTGGTGGCCTCGAAGCACTTGTACAGACGGTTGGACATGGTCTCGTCCGGTCCGAAGATGCGGAAGTTCTTGGCGTCGGCATTGAGCTTGAACAGGTCGCGGATGTAACCGCCCAGCTCGATCATATCCTGTTTTTCCACGCTGCCGGGGGCGGGCAGATCGACGGCGTAATCCTTGAAATCGGGGGTGCGCAGATCCCGCAGCAGCTTGCCGCCGTTGGCATGGGGGTTGGCCGCAATGCGGCGGTCACCGGTGGGGGCCAGTTCCTGCAGTTCGGGGATCAGGGTGCCGTTTTCGTCAAACAGCTCCTCGGGGTGGTAGCTGCGCAGCCATTCCTCGATCTGTTTCAGGTGTTCTTCCTGGTTGGGGGTGCCCAGGGTGATATCGATGGGCACCTGATGGGCGCGGAAGGTGCCTTCGATGGGCTTGCCGTCCACTACCTTGGGGCCGGTCCAGCCCTTGGGGGTGCGCAGCACGATCATGGGCCACTGGATATGGCCCATCTCTTCCCCGGCGCGGGCGCGGCGCTGGATGTCGTGGATCTCCTCGATGACGGTATCCAGGGTTTCGGCCATCTTGGCGTGCATGGTCATGGGGTCGTCGCCCTCTACAAAGTAGGGCTTCCAGGAGCAGCCCAGGAAGAAATGTTCCATCTCCTCGTGGGTCATGCGGCCGAATACTGTGGGGTTAGAAATCTTGTAGCCGTTCAGATGCAGGATGGGCAGCACAGCACCGTCGCCCTTGGGGTTCAGGAACTTGTTGGACTGCCAGCTGGTGGCCAGGGGGCCGGTCTCGGCTTCGCCGTCGCCCACTGTCACCGCGCAGATGAGGTCGGGGTTATCGAAGACAGCGCCGAAGGCATGGGCGATGGAGTAGCCCAGCTCGCCGCCCTCGTTGATGGAGCCCGGAGTTTCGGGCGCCACGTGGCTGGAGATGCCGCCGGGGAAGCTGAACTGCTTGAACAGGCGTTTCATGCCTTCCTCGTCCCGGCTGATGTTGGGGTACACCTCGCTGTAGGTGCCGTCCAGGTAGGCGTTGGCCACAAAGAAGTTGCCGCCATGGCCCGGGCCGGAGATGAGGATCATATCCTGGTCATACTTCTTGATGACCCGGTTCAGGTGCACATAGACGAAGTTCTGGCCGGGCACGGTGCCCCAGTGGCCCACGATCTTCTTTTTCACGTCGTCCCGGGTCAGGGGACGGCGCAGCAGGGGGTTATCCAGCAGATAGAGCTGGCCCGCCGCCAGATAGTTGGACGCCCGCCAGTAGGCGTTTATGCGCTGGAGTTCCTCTTGGGAAAGGCTCATGGATAATTCCTCCTTCTATTTTTCCAATCTTCTTAAACGAAGAGCGTCACGGAAGCGGTTTATACTTTACTTTTGAACTTTGTCAGCATTTGCGCAGATCCTGTTTACACTGGAAACGCTGACCGATCAAACCCGATAGCCGCTCATCACCGCCGAGCAGACAAACGGCGCGATTTGCCAGCAAATCAGCATGGGCAAGCTGTTCACCACTTCTGTTCTTATCATACATCCTATCCACGGCAGCGGATAGTCATGAATGTTCAATTTACTGGATTTTTGTTCACGTTTTTGCCGTGAATTTGGGCAGAGACAGCGGCAACCGTTTGTCGGCAGATCCCCGGGATTCCACCGGCCTGGCAGGCCGCCCTGGCATTTTTTCGGATTGTATTTTCAGACACTGCCTATACATTCCGCTATGGGAAAAGACGCTTCGTACCGTTTTCCGGCGCAAAAATCCGTTTCATAATTCGGGATTCCGGAATCCGAAATTCCGGGTCGGGAGTCCTGCTTGCTTTTCCTTGAAAGGCATCCCACTGCAATCCAAGATTTATGATTTTCACAGTGCAGCATAATAGAGTAACGCCCTTTTGCAACAAAAGCAGCCACGGCAATGCCCTGGCTGCTTTTGTTCAGGTTTGCCTTTGGGCGCCCCCTATCCAACAAAGTTTCTTCGGGGTTCTTTTATGCCATTGGCCCTTCACGGCAAAGCACAACCCTGCTTTTCAGGAATTCAGCAGGCCGGATGTTTCCGTCTGCACCATTCGGTCAAAGACTTTTTGCTGCAGGAAGGAAAGACTTCCCACCCCGAGAAAGAGCCAGAAAAGAAGCAGATAAGGCAACGCCTGGGGCACCAGAAGCGTAATCACCCAGGGGGTCCATGCCACCAGGGCAAGCACCACAGACCAGGGCAGATGCCGTAGCGCTGCCATCACCGCCTGTTTCACGATCTCGCGGATTCCCAGTTGGGACTGCGTGCAAAAGAGCAGTGCATAGGGAATGCTGAGTACCACTACGAAGAGCAGCGCGCCTTCCACCACCGCAACGGGCAGGAACCACACCGAACCGGCCACAAAGCAGATCCGCAGCGAGAGCAGCAGCCAACCGGCCGCCACCACCAGCATCGCCCAGAGGGCGGTAGCGGTTTTCCAGTGCTTTGCCCATGCCTTGAAATAACTTTTGAACACGGGGGGCTCTTCGCCCTGTTCCATCCGATGGCTGACCTCCGTGAGCGCCGCCGTGGAAGCCCCGACCGTAACAAGGGGCAGGCTGGTGACCAGCCAGAGCAGATTGAGGACCATCCAGTCAAAGACACGTTCCATGGCCGACCAGAAGCCGGAATCGTAGCGGAAAAATTTCATGGTATTATCCCTTCACAGCGCCCATGGCGACGCCCTTGGTGATGTTCTTGTTGAGCAGAATATAGATGATGATGGCCGGCAAAGCGGACAGCGTCATGACGGCAAACTGGATGGCGTAGTCCGAAGAATACTGGCCGGTGAATTCCAGCACGGCGAACGGAAGGGTCTTCCAGTCCGGCGAGCTCAGGAAGGTCATGGCCATGACGAACTCGTTCCAGTTGTTGAGGTAGGTCATGATGGACACCGTGGCGATGGAAGCCTTCATCATGGGCAGCACGATGATGAGCAGCGTGCGGTAGACGCCGCAGCCGTCAATGACAGCCGCCTCCTCCAGCTCTTTGGGTACCGAATCCATATAGCTGCTGGTGAGGAAAAAGCCCTGGGGCAGCGAGAACGCCACGTAAGGGATCAGCAGCGCAAAGATGGTATCCAGAATCTTGATCTTGCTGAAGATGATGTAATTGGGCAGCAGCGTTGCGTGGATGGGGATCATCAGGCCCATCATCAGCAGCATGGAGACGACGCCGCTGAGTTTCCAGTGCATCCGGGTGCAGGCAAAGGAAGCCATGATGGCAAAGATGATGACGAGGATCACCGCCAGGGCGTTGATCAGGATACTGTTGAAAAGATAGTGCAGGAAGTTGCTTTCCAGCAAAGCCCGGGTGTAGTTTTCCCACCGGAAGGGATTGGGCCACACCAGAATGCCGCTGGTAAACAGCTGGTCGCTTTCCACCAGAGAGAAGTCGATCAGCCAGATCAGGGGAAACAGCTGAATGACGGCCAGAATCGCCAGAAAGAGGGTGCCGATGCGAAAGCCTTTTTTGTGCTGACCCACCATATCAGACAGCCTCCTTTCGTTCGGCAAATACCTTGTTCATGATGACGGTCGCCGCCAGGCAGACGATGATGAAAACCACGCTGATGGCGTTGCCGTAGCCGTACTTGTAGGAACCGAAGGCCTGCTTGTACAGGTAGGTGGCCAGGAACTGAGTTTCGTTGCCGGGGCCGCCGTTGGTCAGCAGGTAGACCGTTTCCATCTGTTTAAGGGCCGAGATGATGGCCAGGGTGACGTTGTACTTGATGACGGGTTTCATCAGCGGCAGGGTGATACGGAAGAAGATCTGCCGGTCGGTGGCACCGTCGATGGCGGCGGCCTCATAGACCACCTGGTCGATGTTCTTGATGCCGGTGTAGTAGATCAGCATGCCCCAGCCGAAACCGTGCCAGATCAGAACGACCAGCACCGCCCAGATGGCCGTACCGCTGCCCAGGGCATTGAAGTTGCCCTGATAGCCGAAGAATTCCAGGATCTTCTGCAGCAGGCCGAAGTTGGGGTTGTAGACGAATTTCCACAGGTAGGCGATGACCGCTACCGAGATGACGTTGGGCAGAAAGTAGATGCAGCGCAGCAGGCCTTCGGCCTTGCCCTGCAGGCGGTCCAGCTTCCAGGCAACGAAAACTGCGATGGGATGCTGAATGAAGATGAAACCGATGGCCAGCAGTGCGGAGTTGAGCAGCGCCCGCCAGAATACGCCATCCTGAAACAGAGTGATGTAGTTGGCAATTCCCAGGAAGGTGGCATCGCCCAGGCCCGAATAATCGGTCAGGCTGTAGTAGACGCTCAGGATGATGGGCGCCAGAATGGCAACCACGAACGTCAGCAGGCCCGGCAGCACCAAGGAGAAGATTACCAATTTATTGCTGTATAATTTGTGCATCGTTCATTTCTCCTTAGAAAGACTGTGGCAGGGAGTGCCTCCCTGCCACAGTGGTTTTTCTGGCGAGATCAACCGTTTTGCAGGTTGGTAAAGAAATCATCCACCGAGATCATACCGGAAAGAACTTCCGCCGTGGAATCCTCGGACAGCGTCTTGTAGGCGCTATCGCCCAGATCGTTGTAGGTCATGCCGGTGATGCCCGAAGCGGTGTTCAGCGCGTTGATGATGTCATTCTGGAGATCGGTCTCGTTGCCGGTCAGGTACTGAGAGAAGTCCTGTGCAGACATGCAGACGCCGTTTTCCCAGCTGAGTTTGGACCAGTTTTCGGGCTGGAACATGTAGTTGAGCAGTGCGGTGGCCTCTTCCTTGACGGCGGAAGAGGAGGAAATGGCATAGCCGCCGCCGTTGTAAGCGCCGATGACGCCCTGGCCGTCGCCGTCGAAGTCCGGCATGGTGAAGTAGCCGACCTCAAAATCAGGCGCCATGGACATTTCCCAGCTGCCCATGAAGAACATGGCGGACTGGCCGTTCATGAAGAGGTTCATGGCCGTGGCGTAGTCAGTGGTCTCAAAGCCGGGCTGGAACAGCAGAGAAGCCTGCTCGGACGCGGCGGTGACGGTGTCTTTCCAGGCCGGGTCGGAGTAGTCGCTGTTCTGCACCGAGTTCACCATGGTGGCGTAGGTGTCGGCGCCCTTCACGGTGCCGATCATGCAGTTGATGAAGTGGGCCAGCGGCCATTTGTCCTGGCCGTCCATGGCGATGGGCGAGATGCCGACATCCTGGAAGACCTGGGCCGCAGCCAGCAGTTCATCCCAGGTGGTGGGCACTTCCACGCCGTTGGCCTCAAACAGGTCCTTGTTGTAGTAGAAGCCCAGCACGTCGGTGTTGCGGGGCAGGCCGTAGATCTGGCCGTCGTAGGTGACGCCGTCCAGCGAGCCTTCGGTAAAGCCGTAGTCGGCGTAGTCATCGGCGTTCAGCGGCTCCAGCGTACCGGCGGCCACCACCTCGTCCAGGAAGGAGGGTGAGCACCAGATGTTGACCAGATCCGGCATATTGCCGCCGGTGGCGTAGGCCTTGAACTTGGTCTTGTAGCTCTCGTCGTCCAGCGCTTCCACCTCAATGGTCACGTTGGGGTTTTCTTCCATGTAGGAATCAAACAGCGTCTGCTCGATCAGGCCCTGGCCGCTGGTACGGTCGGTCAGGTTGGAGAAGACCTTGATGGTCACCGCACCGTCCGTGCTGGTGCTTTCTGCCGTTGCCGCCGTTGCATCCGAAGTTGCCGCAGAAGAGCTGCTGCCGGAGCAGCCGGCCAGCGTACCCGCCAGCATGGTACCGCAAAGAAGCAGTGCGGACATTCTTTTGAGTTTCATAATTCAGTCCTCCTATACTTTTTGCCCCGTTTGGCTGTGGGGGCTTTGACTGTCTTTATTGTAAGATTTCCACAAAAAACAAACCACCGGTGGAATTATCCTAAGTGTTGAAAAAATCTACTTCCGTGTAAAATCCATCCCCCATGTTTTGCCTGTATAAAGCAAAAGGCGACTCTTTTGAGCCGCCTTTTGCAGTATTTTTCGCAAAGCGTATCAGGCCTGGCCCTCGGGCGGATCTTCCGGTTCGCGCAGTGCTTTTATGCGAAGGGTCACGCTGGTCCCCACCCCCACCTCGCTGTGGATGGTAGCGCCGTACCCATCGCCATAATACATCTGAATACGGCGGTGGACATTGTACACCCCAATATGGGAACTGCGGCGGAAATCCCCGCTTTTTTGCTTGAGCAGCAGCCCCCGGGCGGTTTCCGCATCCATGCCGACGCCATCATCGTCGATGTGCAGCAGCAGATCGGTGTCACCGTCCAGCTCCGCCCAGATATGGATTTTTCCATCCTCGATTTTCTTTTCTATGCCATGTACAATGGCATTTTCCACAATGGGCTGGATGATCAGTTTGGGGACATCGATATTGCCGAAGGAGGCATCCACATCCACCTCCACCTGCATTTTATCCCCGTAGCGCACCTGCTGGATTTCCAGATAATCTCCCAGCGAGGCCACCTCCTTGGCCAGCACGGTGAAATCCCCCGGTGAAAGGGAATACCGCAAAAGATTGCCCAAACTGCAGGCCATATCCCCCACCTGGTCGGCGCCGGAAAAGCGCGCCGTCCAGTTGATGGTATCCAGGGTATTGTAGAGAAAATGCGGGTTGATCTGCATGCGAAGCGCCCGCAGTTCGGTGCTTTGCCGCATCAGCTCCTTCTCGTAGGCCGTGATGTACAGGCGGTGCATATCGGTGACCATACGGTTGAATGTATCGCTGAGCATCCCGATCTCGTCGTGGGTGCGCACGGGGCTTTGGGCTTTCAGGTTGCCGTGGCCGAAATCCTCCATGGCATGGGCCAGCTCATAAATGGGTTTGGTCAGCGGATGGGTGATGCCCCAGATGGCCATGCCGCCCAGACAGGCCAGCACAAAGGCAGAGATGAGGAAAATCACACCGATGCGCCCCATGCCGTCCAGATAGTATGCGCGGGGCACCAGCATCACCAGCCGCCACTGGTTGGGCATGGGGTCGCTGATATAGATGCTGTTGCCGTTGCGCATGACATGGTAGTCTTCCCCGGGCTGTGCCAGCAGGGTGGAAAAGGTTTCGGTCAGGGATTGCCCCAGGGCATCCCCGGTAAGGGAAGAGATGACCACATTGTTTTCATCCAGCAGATACACTTCGCCCATATCCTGGGGAATCAGTTCCTCATAAAGAGAGCGGATATAACTCTCCGAAACGCTGACCGATACCAGCCCGCGGGTTTTCAGGTCGGGCAGATAGCTGATGGACCGTGCGCAGGACAGCGTCTGATAATCGTCATCGTCCACATACCAGACCACTTTGCCGCTGTGTGCATAAATCGTATCGGCCATATCTCCGATGCGGCTGTAGGTCTGCTGGTGGCTCTTGCTGTAACTGTAGGTAGCGCCCTGCTTTGTCACCAGGCAGACCGAAGAAATCTCGGTGCGCAGCAAGGCGTAGCTGCCCAGGGTTTCCCGCAGTTCCATGCCGCAATGGTAGGAGGTATATTCGTCCAATCCTTCTTGTTCCAGTGTGAGCAGGTCTTCCTGAATGCTGGCATTGCCGAGGATGCTCAGGGTGACATCCTCGATTTCCTCGATGGAATTGACAATGTTGATGCTGCAGGAGGTGGCGGAGTTCTGCATATAGGCGTGTGTGCGCTCCAACACGATGCTGCGGGTAAAGAAGTACATTTCCGCAAAGCCGATGCCCATGAACAGGATCAGCAGCAAGATCACGGCCACCGAGATCTTGCTGCGGTAGTTGCTGCACAGCTTTTGCCAGAGCCGCCGGAAATGATGCTCGCTAGTTTTCAAAGTCATCCTCCCCGTTCAGTTCAGGCAGCGGGTTTTCCTGCCGGTGCTGCTTGCGGTATTGCTGGGGCGAAACCCCATAGGTGCGCAAAAAGACCTGGCTGAAATACCGTTCGTCCCCCATGCCGATCTGGGTACAGATTTCTCCGTTTTTCAGCACCGTGTCCCGCAGCAGACGGGCGGCATGGTACATCCTGACACTGGTCAGCAGTTCGGTAAAGGTATGGCCGGACTTTTTCTTGATCAGCCGGCTGAGATAGACCGGGTTGAAGTGGAATTCTTCTGCCAGCGCTGCCAGATTCAAGGGTTCCTGGTAGTGTTTGCGTATGTATCCGACCACCTGGGTGATGTCTTCCTCGGTGGGGATTCCCGGTTCATCCGTCGGCGTCTGGGTGGCCGACGCCACCTTGGAAAGATTCTGCAGTTCCATTTCCATCTGCCGTTTGGCATCCTCTTCCCTGCGGCGCTGCAGAATTTTGTCTTTGGCCGCCCCCACCGCCCGCAGCACATCCTGCGGCATGGCCGGTTTTAGAATATAGTTATTGGCATGGAGCGAGATCGCTTTTTTGGCATAGTCGAATTCCTCGTACCCGGAAAGGAAGATGATCTCCGACCCGGGGTAGCGGTCCCGCACAAACTGGGCCACCTCCATCCCGGAAAGGCCGGGCATACGGATGTCCGAAAGCAGAATATCCACCGTATGTTCCGTTGCGATTTCCACTGCCTGCAGGCCGTTTTTCGCCGTGGGAAGCAGGGTGATCCCCTGTGCGGCCCAGCCAAGGCTTGCCAACCCGTTGCGGAGCATATGTTCATCTTCTGCAATCAGTAAATAGATGGGTTCTTCCTTTGTCATAAAAGCGCTCCCCTGTTCTTTTGCTCCATTACAAAAAGTACGCCTCATCGTTTTCCGGGTGGGCCTCATACCGGAAAAAGTCAAACTTTGCGCGGGCCTGATGCAGCAGGCTGTCCTCGCAGGCAAGGCCCACAAACGCCCCGGTGAATTCACCGTACTGGCAATACTCGTCCGAGAATTCGGAGGTATCCAGCACAGGGCCCACAAGGCTGTATTCCTGCCCGTCCGCCGACCAGGAGAACTGCGTGCTGCGCCCCAAAACGGTCAGACGCAGATACAGCGGTTGTTCCGGCACCACCACACCGGCGCTTTCGGTACGCACACCGTTCTGCAAACGGCGTACCCGCAGCATGGCGGGGCAGCCCTCTTCCTCCCGGTACAGTTCCAGATAGGCATAGTCCATGTTGTCGTAGTAAAGCACCAGACCCGCGGAATGATGGAACGATGCGGGGCAGAACTGCATCCGTGTGGTGACGGTGGTTTCCACCGAGGTGAGCTTGCGGACCAGCAGGCTCGTCTTGTTCAGCGTGCACAGGGATTCCTGCCCGCGCAGATACAGCGCTCCCTCCGCAAGTGTAGCAAAGCGCTCCGGTGCCCAGCGCGGCGCATAGTAGCAGGGGGCCAGGGCCGGGCCGTCAAAGTCATCCTGCACCGGGGGTTCCGGCCAGCAGACCTCCGGCAGGTGGCTTGGCTCAAACTCAGCCCGGGCCAGGTTGCCGCCATCCGCCATCCTCAGCCAGCCATCCTCGGTCCAGGTCATCTTCTGCATGGCGGTTTCCCGGCCGAGGGTGCAGCGCAGTTCGGGGCGGAAGGGCCGTGCACACAGGTGGACCAGGTAGGTTTCGCCCAGCGGTGTGTCCACATAGCTGCCGTGGCCGGATTTTTGCAGGTAACTGGCAGCATTGACCACGGCGATTATAACCGCTGGATGAATCCCGAAATGCTTGACAGCGTGACAAATTACGAATGCTATAAGGGCTTGTTCTCCAGCTTCAACGACCTTAATATGTTCGAGATTGCGCATTCGCTCAACCGCCAGTTCGGAAAAGAGCAGTGGTGTCTTTATACAGGAAAGCTTCTTTACAGCTTTGTTGACAATCACGATGTTTCACGAATAGCCACAATGCTTAACAATAAGCGCCAGCTTCCCGTGATTTACCCGCTCCTGTTCACGATGCCCGGCATACCCGGCGTTTATTACGGCAGTGAGTACGGCATCGAGGGCGACAAGCACAACGGCGATGACGCTCTGCGTGTTGAATATAACGAGGAAAAGTTCAGGGCTGAGGGTATAGCCGATCTCACAGCCGAGATCACTGCGCTGTGTAATCTGCGTACCTCCTCAAAGGCGCTCGCTCACGGCGATTATACGCCTTTACAGCTTTTAAACAGACAGTTCTCGTTCAGACGTGACTGTGACGGCGAAACAGTTGTAACGCTTCTTAATATAGACGATAATCCGTTTGACTTCAATCCCGGTATTTCCGGTGAATTCACAGATGTGCTTACAGGAAAGAAGATAGATTTATCGGGCAGTGTTCATCTTGACGGATGCAGTGCCGTAGTAGCGGTGAATAAATGATTAAAGCGGTAATATTCGATATGGACGGTACGCTTCTTGACAGCGAAAGGATAGGACTTAAGGCGTGGCAGTATGTGATTGATAAGTACAGTCTGCCGTTTGACCTTTCGCTTCCGTACCGTTCTATCGGACTGAATTATGATTCGATGAAGACCCTCTTTCTTTCCGAGCTTGGCGAGGATTACCCCTTTGATAAATACTGGGGATACGCAAAGCAGTATTTTGCAGAATACGAAGAGAAGAACGGCATACCGGTAAAGCAAGGCTTCGATAAGCTTTGCGCATATCTTAAAGCGAATAAAGTCGGAATGTACGTTGCCACCTCTACATATCACGCTTCTGCGGCTAAGGAGCTTGAGCATTCGGGCATACTCGGATATTTTGACGGAATTATCGGCGGCGATGAGATAACAAGAGGAAAACCAGACCCTGAAATATTTATAACAGCCGCCGAAAAGACGGGCTTTGACAAGTCGGAATGTCTTATTGTCGAGGACAGTTCAAACGGCATCAGGGCAGGCATAGCGTCGGGTATACGGACAGTGTTCATAAAGGATATAGTCGATGTGCCGTCGGAAATTACCGAAAAGGTTTTTGCAAGTTGCGACGATTTATCGGGAGTTATCGGAATAATCACGCAAATTCGGTGATATTATCTGTTTTGCTTGCATTTATACGTTTCGTGTGGTATAATCAAATATTATGACGAAATGAAAAGGATGATGTAAATGCCGATTAAAATACCGAATAATCTGCCGGCTTTCAGCACGCTTGTCAACGAGAATATTTTCGTTATGGCTGATGAAAAAGCATCACGACAGGACATAAGACCGCTGAAGGTCGCTATAGTAAACCTTATGCCTACAAAGATAGTTACCGAAACACAGCTTTTAAGGCTGCTCAGTAACACTCCCTTGCAGGTGGATATTACTCTTGTGAAAACGGAAACCCACAATCCGAAAAACACCTCGCAGGAGCATCTTGTGAACTTCTACACCACCTTCAATCAGATAAAGGAGCAGTATTTTGACGCACTTATTATAACAGGTGCACCCGTTGAATTGCTTGACTTCAACTCCGTCCATTACTGGAAGGAGCTGTGCGATATAATGGAGTGGAGTAAAACTCACGCATTCAGCACGGTGCATATCTGCTGGGCGGCATTTGCAGGACTGTACTATCATTACGGTATTCAGAAGCAGGTGCTTGACAAGAAGATGTTCGGCATCTTCCCTCATAAGATAAATGCGATCAACCACCCGCTTCTCAAGGGCTTTGACGATATTTTTATGGTACCCCATTCACGTTATACGGGTGTAAAGATGGAAGATATTGAAACTAATCCTAATCTTGCACTGCTTGCCTATTCGGACATTGCGGGAGCATATATTGTTGCAGACCGCACGAACAGACAGATTTTCATTACAGGTCACGCGGAGTATGACAGGAACACGCTCAAGGATGAGTATATGCGTGACGTGGAAAAGGGCATACCGATAGAAGTGCCGTATAACTATTTCCCTGATGATAACCCTAAGCTGACGCCGCACTTTACTTGGCGAGGTCACGCAAGCCTTATGTACTCAAACTGGCTCAACTTCTGCGTATATCAGGAAACCCCGTTCGATCTCACAAAGCTTGAACCGCTTGAGTATTAACTTAAATAATAAAAGTCACAGTTTTTTACTGTGACTTCAGACTGTCGATTAACTGATTATTAAAGCCCATCCGGTGAAATATATCGCCAACACTGCTTAAAACCGTTTCCGTGCCGACAGGTTGTTAATAATTTCGTGAGTGTACCGGTAAAACTGCACCGACATTGACCTTAAAAAACGCACTATCCTGATAATATGTATATCTTCGTGCATAACTTTTCGTAGGGGAGGGGCTCGCCCCTCCCGAAATATTGTAGTGCTTATCATAAACAATTTGTAAGGAAATTAAGCTTTGGGTTACGGTTGATAGTTGACAGATTATAAACTCGGTGAATGGTTAGAAGTTAGTGCGACGGGAGGGGCAAGCCGCCTCCCCTACAAAAAGAGAAAATGATGGCAAATGTAATAAATAGCAGTGCAAATAAAAACAATGCATCTGTCCGACAAATAGCACTATCTGTAGCCTGCTATCATAGAGAAATACTAAAAGATATAACAGAAGTACATCAAATACAGGCTTTTTCTACAAACCAAGTCACAGTTTTTTACTGTGGCTTTTCCTTTTCTGCTTTAACGGAGGTGTCTATGAATCGTTACGATGAACTGATGAAACGTTTGCTTGCTGTGTGCGAAGCTCAGCCCGAAATAAAGGCGGTAATAATTGTCGGCTTGCAGGCAAGAGAAATTTCAAAGGCGGACGAATATTCCGACCTCGATCTGATTATCGCTTGCTCTGAACCGCAAATTTTGCTTTATGAAAATAATATAATAGGCAAACTGGGTAAGCCTGTATATTCATTTGTTGAAGATACTTTTGCAGGAGAAAAAGAACGCCATATCCTATTCGAAAAATCACTTGATGTCGATATGATTGTTATGTCTGAGGACAGCCTTGTAAATCTACTTAAATCACATAATGCTGATTTTATTCTGAATCGTGGTTTTTCGCTTTGTTATGACGCTTGCGGCATATCACAGCTTATTTGTAAATCATCAAAAATCACACCCTGTGATTTTACCGCTTTATCAGAGGAAAGTTTCCGTAATCTTACAAATGATTTTATGTTCCATATCGTGTGGGCAGAGAAGAAAATCAGACGTGGAGAGCTTTGGACAGCGATAATGTGCGTGAACGGCTATCTCAAGACAAAACTGATCACAGTTATTGAGATGTATGAACATTGCATTCACGGCACCGCTTACGATACATGGCATAACGGCAGAATGGCAGAGCAGTGGGCAGAGCCGTTCATAGTCGATAAGCTTGGCGATTGCTTTTCCCGCTACGATGCGGACGACCTGCTCTCCGCCATTGCAGCCACAAGAGAGCTGTTCCTGACCCTCGCCAAAGAGTGCGCCTCAGCTTACGGCTACACTACCGGCATTCCCGAAATCGACTGCTGAATACAGTAAAGCCGCAGACCGCTTTATCGCAGGTCTGCGGCTGTTTTGTTTACTGTTCACAGAAAAGTTCTATCTGCTCGCCGAGCGGTCCGCAGCAGAAAGCAATCCTTGCTACAAGCGGATTCTCGGCAGGAATATAAATGTTTTTCGGCTTTACGAATACCTCATATCCGGCTTTTTCAATCCTGTCCGCAAGCTCGTCCACATCTGTCACGCTAAGTGCAAAATGCCTTATTACGCCTTGCGGCAAGTCGTTTTCGGCATTTGAGAAAACCTCGATTATGCCGTTTCCCGTATCAAACATAACCCCGATGGGATTATCCCAATCGGGACCCCACTGTCTTACTATCATCATACCGAGGGTTTCGGTGTAGAAAGCGATAACCTTTTTAAGCTGTTCGCCCTTACTGCATTTGAATGAAACGTGGTGTATACCTGTTACCATTTCTTACTCCTTATTTCTATGGCAGGGCTTTATCCAACCTGTAATGCCGTTTGGAATTTTATCACAATACGGCGCTCCGTCATCATAGATAAGGTTCGCCTGTACCTGTGTAATCATACAGTGCTGACCCATCTCTATTCCGAAAAACAGCGAAGCGACGCCGTGGTCGCCGTTTCTTGTCCATTCGGGAGTATAGCAGATTCCGTTTTTCATTGTTGAGATGTAGTCATAGATTTCGCTGTATTCCTTTTTATAGCAACCGAATTCATCGTGTCTGCCACAGGCATAAAGCACATTTACGCCGTTTTTTTCAAGCGTTTCAAGCTGACTGATAGAAGGCATGAATCCTGAAGAAACGGGTATACAGCCGTCAAATAGTTCAGGATAGTTTAGTACCATTCCCCATGTCATATATCCGCCTGAAGAACCACCTGCGATAATTATGTCAGAAATCGGATTGTCGTTGACTGTCTTGTTTATAATGTCTTTGAGATAAGGAAAATACTTTTCGTTCCAGCTGTCGCACAGTTCTCCGTTTTCATCTTTCTTTTCGTTCGCCAGAGGCACAAGTATAAAAGCACCACCATCCATTTTCTGTTGATAATCGGCAGTTGCAAACATTTCGCCACCGCTGTGCGATATACATATTCTTCCGTCAAATGAGTTTGTTGCACCGTGAATAAATACAAGAAGCGGATATTTACCGCATTGACGGATAGCTCCGTTTTTTGTCGGATTGTACAGATAATATGTAATATCACCTGTTTTTTCGGCAGGAAAAGTGAATTTCTCGAATTTATCACGTTCCGTTCCGCCGACATAAGAAGGCTTGTAGCTTATAAAATCTTCTTTTCCGAGATACTTTTCCCATTCCGGTCGGACGTTGTCAACCTTTGTTTTATTGCTGAATTCTGTTACTTTCATATCTCCTCCTTGTATTAGTTAAGGCAATACCGATATAAAGTTCGGTATTGCCTTAATTCTATGTTATTACAGCTGTACCGGCTCTATCTTCCATATCTCCTTGGCGTAATCGCTTATCGTTCTGTCCGAGCTGAACTTGCCCGAGAAGCACATATTCGCCCAGCACTTTCTTGCAAAGTCAAGGCGTGAGTTTGCATAGTCGCTGTTTGCCTTCAGCTTTGCCTCAACGTAGGATTCAAGGTCGCCGAGCAGGTAGTAATGGTCGGGAACGTGCCAGCTTGCGCCGTCTGTCAGAGCAAAGTAAAGCTCCTTGAAATCGCCTGTTCCGCCATCGCTCACCGTGCCGTCAATAAGCGTATCAAGCACCCGCTTGATTTTCGGGTTCTTGCTGACAAGCTTTCTCGGGTCATAGTCCTTCATTATCTTTTCAAGCTCCTCGACCCTTGCGCCGAAGATGTAGTTGTTGCTTTCGCCTGCCTCCTGCACTATCTCTACATTTGCACCGTCGTATGTGCCGAGAGTAACAGTGCCGTTGAGCATAAACTTCATATTTCCCGTACCGGACGCTTCTGTTCCTGCGGTAGAAATCTGCTCTGAAATATCGGCGGCAGTAACCAGCTTTTCCGCATAGGAAACGTTGTAATTCTGCACGAATACGACCTTTATCAGCTTGTTTACTTCTTCATCGGCATTGATAAGTCTGCCTATCTCGTTTATATACTTGATGATAGCCTTTGCCCTCATATATCCGGGAGCGGATTTTGCACCGAAAATAAACGTGGTCGGGTAGAAGTTCTTTATGCTTCCGTCCTTGATGCCAAAGTAGATATAAAGGATGCTGAACGCATTGAGAAGCTGTCTCTTATATTCGTGCAGACGCTTTATCTGAATATCAAAAATGCTGTTTACGTCAACCTCAATGCCGTCCTTTGCTTTCATATATGCGGCAAGCTGATTTTTCTTTTCCTGCTTTATATCCATGAATCTCTGCATCATATTGTTGTCGCCACGAAGTCTTTCAAGCGTTTTCAGCCTTGAAAGGTCTGTCACCCACGAATTATCACCGAGCTGTTCGGTTATGAGCGATGATAACTCCTTGTTGCAAAGGGCTATCCAGCGTCTTGGGGTAATGCCGTTTGTCTTGTTCTGGAATTTTTCAGGGAAAAGCTGATACCAGTCCTTTAAAACATCGTTCTTAAGTATCTCGGTATGGAGCGCCGCAACGCCGTTTGTGTAGCTTGAGCAGTAAACCGCCATCTTAGCCATATGTACAACGCCGCCGGAAATCATCTTCATATAGTCAGTCTTGCCCTTGGGCATATCCTTTGCGTACATTTCGGCAACGAAAGCCTCGTTTATCTGTAAAATAATATCGTAAATTTCGGGCAGGACTTCCTTTACTATATCAAGTCCCCACTTTTCCATAGCCTCAGCCATTACGGTGTGGTTTGTGTAGTTGAACGTCTTTTTGGCAATTTCAAGAGCCTTTTCGAATGAAAGACCTTCGTTATCTACAAGTATTCTTATAAGCTCGGGGATAGATATGACGGGGTGGGTATCGTTAAGCTGGATAGTAACCTTTTCGTACAGCTTTTCGATATCATATCCTGCCGCCTTGTGCTTTTTCACAATATCGGCAAGAGAAGCCGCACAGAAGAAATACTGCTGTTTGAAGCGGAGAATCTTTCCCTCTCTTGTATCGTCGTTAGGATAAAGCACTCTCGAAATATCCTCAGCCTTTATCTGTTCTATGCTTGCGTTTACATAGTCCTGTGCATTGAACTTGAGAAAATCGAATGTATTCACAGGCTCAGCCTGCCACAGACGGAGCGTGCCTATGTTTTTTGTACCGTATGCGACAATCGGCATATCGTAAGGCACTGCAACAACTGACTGATCCGCAAAGTTTATAATTACCTTGTCGCTTTCGTTTCTTCTGCTCCACGGGTCGCCGTACTTAGTCCAGTCATCAGCCTCTTCTTTCTGAAATCCGTCAACAATAGACTGCTTGAAAAGTCCGTACTTATAACGTATTCCGTAGCCGTCAAGCGGTAAAGACAATGTAGCGGCGCTGTCTAAAAAGCAAGCCGCAAGTCTGCCGAGACCGCCGTTTCCGAGTGCGGCATCTTCAATTTCTTCAAGGTCAGACAGCTTTGCGCCGAGCGAGGAAAGAACCTCTCTCGCATCGTCCTCAACACCAAGACAGAGCAGGTTATTGTAAATGGCTCTGCCTACTAAAAATTCGGCTGAGAAATAGCACGCTCTGCGTGTGGCAAGATGAGCCTTTCTGCTGTCTTTCCAGACAGGCGCTATCTGTTTCATTATCGCAGATGAAAGCGCTTCGTGCAGTTGATAGGGCTGTGCCTTGTCCGCTGTAACTTCATACTTGTCGGAAAGTACCGATTCAATATCGGCTTTAAGTAATTCCTTGTTCATAGTTCCTCCAAAAATCATATATCCGTTAATATGCCGATAACGGCATTTGATACCAGAAATCCCTTCGGGGTAAGGCTTATCGTCTTATCATCCGTTTTATATAAGTCATCGGGAATCAGCCTGCACTTTTTTAATATATCGTCTTTTGTTATGCCGAAACGTTTTTCAGCCGTATCAAAATCAAGTCCCTCGCTGAGCCTCAATTTCAGCATTGCCCATTCTTCATAGTCACCGCATTCACGCTCTGTTATAACGGCAGGCTGAACCTCGCTTTCGATAAACGCTCTGAGGTCACGTCCGACAGCGAAACGTTCACCGTTGAAATAGGAATGTGCGGCAGGACCTATGCCAAGATATTCCTCGCACCGCCAGTATCTGAGATTGTGCCTGCTCTCCATACCCGTCTTCGCAAAATTGCTTATCTCGTATTGTCTGAAGCCTTTATCTGAAAGACGTTCTACCGTTTCGAGATAAATGTTTGCATATCCGTCTTCATCGGGAAGGATAAGCTCTTTTTTTGCAAACGGCGTATCCGGCTCGATTTTCAGCATATAAGCCGAAATGTGACTTAGCGGCAGGGAAGTCATATAGCTTATCGTTTCAATAAGGCTGTTGCTTGTCTGTAGCGGTATCCCGAGCATTATGTCACCCGAAATATTGTCAAAGCCTGCTTTGTATGCCATTTTTACAGCATCTGCACCGACCTTGCTGTTATGTCTTCTGCCGAGCGCTTTAAGCTCGTTATCAATACCGCTCTGCAAGCCGAATGAAACCCTGTTCACGTTATGCGCTTTTAATGAACAAAGTGCGTTTTCATCGGTACAGCAAGGATTTGCTTCAACGGTAATTTCTGCGTCTGAGGCAATGTACGGCTGAATTTCGTCCATAATATCACATATCTCACGCCAAAGCAGTATCGGTGTACCTCCTCCGAAGTACACCGTGTCAAACCTGAGATTTTCGTCCTGCGACAGATAGCAGCGCAGATTTCTTATCACTGCGTCCTTGTATCTGTTCGCCGTATCGCTGTCAAAAGCTACCGAGTAGAAGTCGCAGTAGGGGCATTTTGACAGGCAGAACGGGATATGGATATAAAGCCCTTTATTCATCAAGCTTAAGCACTGCCATAAACGCTTCCTGCGGAACTTCGACACTGCCGAGCTGACGCATACGTTTCTTACCCTCTTTCTGCTTTTCGAGCAGTTTCTTCTTACGGGTAATATCGCCGCCGTAGCACTTTGCAAGCACGTCCTTACGCATAGCCTTTACGGTTTCTCTTGCAATAATTTTACCGCCGACTGCCGCCTGAATAGGTACCTCAAACAGCTGACGGGGAATGTTGTCCTTTAATTTTTCGGCAATCTTTCTTGCCCTTGCATAAGCCTTATCCGCATGAACAACGAACGAGAGCGCATCGACAACCTCGCCGTTAAGGAGTATATCAAGCTTTACAAGACGTGACGGAACAAATCCCGACATTTCATAATCATAGCTTGCATAGCCCTTTGTGCGTGATTTCAGAGCATCGAAGAAATCGTATACTATTTCGTTCAGTGGAAGATCGTAGTGCATCTCAACACGGTTAAGATCAAGGTATTTCATATCCTTGAAGGTGCCTCGTCTTTCCTGACACAGATCCATTATACTGCCGACATACTCAGACGGAGTGTAGATATTCGCCTTTACCATAGGCTCTTCCGCCACTTCTATTTCGGATGGGTCAGGGTAGTTCGTGGGGTTATCAATAAAGATAGTTTCGCCGTCTGTCTTTGTTATCTTGTATACAACAGACGGTGCGGTGGTAACAAGGTCAAGATTATATTCACGTTCAAGTCGTTCCTGAATGATTTCCATATGCAGAAGTCCTAAGAATCCGCAACGGAAACCGAAGCCGAGCGCTATAGAGGTTTCCGGCTCGAATGTAAGCGAAGCATCGTTAAGCTGGAGCTTTTCCAGAGCGTCACGCAGATCGCCGTACTTTGCACCGTCAGCAGGATAGATACCGCTGTATACCATCGGGTTTACGTTACGGTAGCCTGCAAGGGCCTCTTTTGCAGGGTTGCTTACAAGAGTGACCGTATCACCGACCTTTGTATCGCCTATCGACTTTATAGATGCGGCTATATATCCGACCTCGCCTGCACGAAGCTCCTTTGCGTTCTCAAGAGCCTTTGCACCCATATATCCGACATCTACAACATCGAACTCAGCACCGGTAGCCATCATTCTTATCCTGTCGCCCGGTTTTAATGTGCCGTCCTTTATTCTTACATAAACGATAACACCTTTATAAGCGTCATAGTAGCTGTCAAAGATAAGCGCTTTCAGAGGAGCGTTAGGATCTCCCTTGGGAGCGGGAACGTTCTTTACCACCTGCTCCATTACTTCCTTTATGTTTATGCCCATTTTTGCGGAAATAAGCGGAGCTTCATCGGCAGGTATGCCTATTACCGTTTCAATTTCTTCCTTTACTTCATCGGGATGGGCAGAGGGCAGGTCGATTTTGTTTATTACGGGAACAAGCTCAAGGTCCTGTTCGATTGCAAGATAGGTGTTGGCGAGAGTCTGCGCCTCAATGCCCTGTGTTGCGTCTACTACAAGTATTGCACCCTCGCAGGCATTCAGCGAACGTGATACTTCATAGTTGAAGTCGACGTGACCGGGTGTATCTATAAGATTGAAAACGTAGGTTTCGCCGTCATCGGCTTTGTATCTCAGCCTTACCGCACGGGCTTTGATTGTGATGCCTCTTTCACGCTCAAGCTCCATATTGTCCAGTATCTGCTCTTCCATTTCTCTGTGTGCGACCGTTTCGGTCTGTTCGAGTATCCTGTCCGCCAGAGTGGACTTTCCGTGATCTATGTGCGCAATGATACAGAAGTTGCGTATCTCCTGCATATAGTCTTTATCTGCCAAGCTAAAAATCCTTTCTTTTGTAAAAAATCAGTCTATCCATAAAATTATAGCATAATCCGCACGGAAATGCAAACTATA
>OGWU01000587.1_pt1 | contig 24003 bp, 23 predicted proteins | sample 1576071 | NCBI WGS metagenome assembly OGWU01 (sample SAMEA3541582, study PRJEB24748) | human gut metagenome | biome: human gut; feature: human-associated habitat; material: faeces | place: China | collected 2012
GGCTCAGGAATTGCGCCGCATAAACAAAGAATAAAACCCGTCCCACAGGGCAGTCTGAGCGCAGCCCGTCTCCCCGCAAATCAACGGCTGTCTCCCAAAAGTTATTTCATTCTACCATGCCGCCGCACAAAAGACAACAGAGCCTTACACAGGGTAATAAAGTAGTGGCTATTTCCCTCTTTCTGTGGTATTGTTCGTTTGCCAAAAGGAGGCGACGATATGCAGAAAGAAACTAACCTCACGGTAGGCCGGTGGTGCGACCGCTGGTTCTGCGAGAACCAGGGCAGATGGAGCGGCAGCACTGTGGGCGGATACCGCAACCTGATCTACCGCCATATCCTCCCTGGAATCGGGGGCGTCCCGCTGGCGGAGCTGACCGAAGACACCGTCACCAGCTTCTATGACAGCCTGCGGAGCCAGGGGCTCAGCACCAGAAGCGTCTGGTGCGTCCACCTGCTCCTGCGGCGCTGCATAGATGAAGCGGCCTGCGACCAGCGCATTCCCTACAACCCGGTGCGGCTCTGTCAAGAGCCACAGGCAGAAGCGTATCAAACAACTCCCTTGCGCTTGGGGCAGCTCCAGCGGTACCTGAACGCGGCGGAACAACTGGGCGTACTCCCTCTCATCTACACAGGACTCTCCAGCGGCCTGCGGCAATGTGAACTAATCACCTTGTCGTGGGCCGATTTTCATATCCGCTGCCGGTACATTCTCAAGGGGCAGCGCCTGCTGACCCTCAACAGCAGAGCGGAGCATCTTCTGGAACGGATGCCGGAAATCGGCTTCTATGTGTTCCTCAACCCCAAGACCGGAGCACCGTATCAGCTCCACGAGTTCTACTACCTGCACAAGCGGATTCTGAAACAAGCGGGACTCCCGTGGGTGGCCTTTCGAAATCTGCAGCGGCAGTGCATGGAGGTAGGAATATGAAACTGAAAGACTATATTCTCCGCTGGCAGGAGGTCTACGACAAGAACCAGAGCCGTCCGACCACATACGCAGCCCATGGCTACATCTTCAAAAACCACATTCTCCCCGGATTGGGGGATATACCACTCTCTGAATTGACGGTGGAGCAAGTGGGAGATTTTCTGGAAGAGCGAAGGCGCTTTGGCGGTCACCGCCCGGAAAGTCCTGAATACCCAGGGCTGGGCGAACACACGATGCGGCACATCCATCGGCTACTCCAGCAATGCCTGGATCAAGCGATGCGGGATGGCTTAATAGCGGAAAATCCTGCCCGAGCGTTTCACTACCCAAAGCCAAAGAAGGTCAGCGCCAATGTGCTGACGGCATCAGAAGTGGAGGACTATCTGGACGCGGCAGAGCGGCTGGGTCACCTTCCCATGTTCCTGCTGGCGCTGACAGCAGGACTTCGGCAAGGCGAACTGATTGCCCTGAAGTGGAGCGACCTGGACACGAAGGAGCGGACGCTGACCATCGCTGAGAAACGCTCGGTGGAACGGCGGGAGCTGGTGGAGTACGAAGGCAGCACCAGGATCGTCAGTCTGACCCCGGAAGCGGTTGAACTCCTGCGCTTGGAACACGCTAAACACCCAGGAAGTCCGCTCATGTTTATGCACCCGGCCACCCAGAGGCCCTACTCACCCCAGATGGTGCGCCGGCTGCATAATGAGATCATCCAAGAGGCTGGGCTGGATCACATCCGGTTCGCAGATCTCCGGCACACCTGCGCCGTCCTATCGCTGCAAAATGGAATGGACACGAAAGAGGTTTCTCAGATGCTGGGCCACTTCAGGACCGCAATGACCTGGCAGAACTATGCACCATACCTGGCACATACTGTCGCCAAAAGCGAAAACAAGCCCAATGAAGCATCCACGGCAGATCTTAGGGAAGCGGCAAATATTCTGGATAATCTTCTGAAATTTTGATGGATATTCTGCGGAAGATGTGGTATATGTTTGGGTCACAAGGAGATGATGACGATGGAAAACAAACTGCTCAAAGAGCTGTATGATTACTTTTATGTCCGCCCGGAGCTTGATGAACAGGAGAACGAAGTGGAGGAGTGCCACAAAGCATTGATCGAGGCGCTGGCAAAGCCGGAACGCAAGCTGGTGCTACGAATCATTGATGCCCAGAACTTGATCATAGAACAGACCTCCCTCGACAGTTTTACTGCCGGCTTTGAACTGGCGTGGAGGCTCTCAATAGAACTGCAAAATGAAGAAAACGAGCGCTCATTCTCCTGTCGGGCCAGGAGGACGGGCGCTTGTTGTGTATGGGAAGACGAAATATAAAATGAGCCTGGACAGCCTTCAAAAAGCTGCCCAGGCATTCTGCTTGTAGTCTTGGTTCAGCGTTCCCACAGAAGGACCGCATCCGCCACGGCCTGCTCAAATTCGGCTTGCGCCAGACCGGGGAGCTGTAAATAATCTCCCACCAAATAGTAGACCGCATCCACCTGCCGATCCACCTGATAGGTAGCTGTCTCAAAGTCGGTCAGCAGACCGTTGCCGATGCACAAATGTCCCTCACGATCCGGCATCACATCCGAGCGAAGGGTATGGTCAAAATAGAGGAAAACAGCATTCCGTCCGTCTACTTCCCGGCTGAAACCGTAGAAAGAATCGTAGCTCCCGCCGTGATAGTAGAGGTCAATTACTTCATCCACCGCAAGCTCTGCCGTCACCAGACCGTCTGTATAGGATACCGGCTGCGGAACATCGGCCGCACCCGCCAAAACAATGGAAAAAATCAGCATGACCGCCACGGCGATCAGGACCGCCCGCCGGCGCCCACGGGAAAACTTCTTCTTCACTCCCTGAAGAACACGGGCTTCCGTTTCCGACTCCTGAGAGAGCGAGAGGACGGGAGCCTCCTCTTTCATTTCCGCCAAACAGGCGCGGCATTCCTGGCATTGTGCCACATGGACTTCGATCTCTTGCTTGCTGGCCTCGCTGCACAGCCCGTCGCAGTACAGGGGCAGCAGGTCGCGGATAATATCACATTTCATCATAATCCCTCCTTGATTTTCTGTTTTGCACGATAATAAGTCACTCTTGCCCAGTTTTCAGATTTGCCGAACAATTCGCCGATCTGCGCATAGGGCAGTTCCGCAAAGACCCGCAGGGTAAACACCTCTCGGTATGGCTCTGGCAGAGCATGGAGCCGCTGATGGATTTTTCGGGCATTTTCCTGGATGAGCAGATCCTCTTCTACATTCTGAGGGGAGGTCATCTGTTCCAGAGCCTCATCTCCGGCCTGCCGTTTTGCCTTTCTCAAGTAGGAGAGCCAACAGTTCTTTCCAATTTGGCACAGCCATACGGACAGCCGGCATTTTCCTTGAAAAGAGGCGCTGTGTTCAATGGCACGACAGAAGGTCTCCTGGGCCAATTCTTCCGCCAATGCTTGGTTCCCACAGAGTCCTGTCAGATAGCGGTACACTACGGGGAACTGCTCCTTGTACAGCTGCTCAAAATCCATCTACACCACCTCGCTTTCTGCCTATATGACGCACATAAATGCGGGTTATTACAAAATTTGTTTTATCATTTTATTTTCTGGAGAGCACAACTTTGTCACTCGGTTTTGAAATAGTGAGTTGCACTTCACGAAATGGATTTAATACAGTATTTTTAAAGATATAAGCTTTGTCCAGATAGCAAAATAGCCCGACCTGTGAATCGACACAGGCCGGACTGCTTTGTTTAGTCAAATCCTTTAAAATAAGAGTTTTCCGTTAAAAGAGCTTGAAGATGTTCTTTCAGCGTCGATTCTCCAAACCAGTCACATGCCTCCAGTAACTCCTCTTGCAGGTCGCCTACATAGGCACTTTGGAACAGCTGCCGAACCAGACGCTCATCCTTTTTCAGCTGAGACAAAAGCTCAGGTTGAACAGCTTGGTTTTGGCAGAGTTCGCACAGATCATTTCCCAGTAGTTGTTCAGCGGCTTCCGGCTCCTGAAGATGATGCTCTGCAGCATCCAGTAGAAATTTCATCATCTGGATACCCAATTCCGGTTTCCATTCGCCGACCTTTCCCAGAAGTTCCATGGTGTCCATCTCCAAAAGTTCCTCCGCATTCCAGAAGCGGACTGCATCGGGAAAGGCGGTAATCAGCAGGTCCCGGCAGGCCCACTCATTCTCTGAGAAGTCCCAGTTGCGAACGGCAGCCTCCAGGGTGGCAAGATCCGGATGGAGCAGGGGATAGGTGCTCCAATGGGTATCCAGTGCCTCCTGAAGCGTATCAAATAAAGTAGAGCTGTCCTCGCCGGAGAAGGCACACTCCACCTGGCTTAGGCCGTCCACGGTCTGATAGAGCCAGTTGGGCCAGGCTTTGTATGCTTCATACTGGGGCAAATCAGGCAGCAAAGATTCCCAGAAGGAACCGAGTCGCTCCTTTGTAAGCAGAAATTGATCCTCAAAGGCTGGTTTTCCGCTGCGGGCCGTACCCAGCACCTCACCTGCTGTGCAGAAGGAATAGCGCTGAAAAAATGCCTGCAAAAGTTGGAAGTTATGTTGTGTCTGATTGTTGGCCGGAATCAAAGCGTGGGACATTCCGTAAATGGCCAGCTCGCAGGCCAACAGCCGTTCTTTTTCTCCACTGCCAAAGTGCGCTTGTATTCCCCCCAGAATAGAGAGAACGCCACGCTCCAGGTCTTCCAGCGCCGCGTCGCTGGCCCGGGAAAGCTTGATGCGCTCCGACGGGTTTAGAGATGAGATGTTCCCAAAATCACCACACCAGCCGCACTCCCAGCGGTTGCCTCGTACCATGACAGGACTGCCGCAGTGCGGACATCGGATTGTAGACATGAGTACCTCCCATAAAACAAACCAAATTTGAGTCGTTATTCTACACCCAGCGCCTTGAATACAGCTTCCTGCGCAGAGGTGTAAAAGATAATGCTGAAGGCTCCCATCAAATCAGGGGGCACAGTTCCAAGATCCGCAGCTGAAGTAATGGGAAGCAGGATTTTCTTGGCCCCGCTGTCCAGGCAAACCTGGAGAACATTGGCCAGCTCATCCACTTTGGTAATAGCGCCACTGATGCTGATCTCTCCCAAAACCGCAAGGCTGCTAAGCGTGGACTTATTGAGAGCAGCGGATGCGATGGCAATTACCGTGGGCAAAGCCAGAGATTTCGTCATCCCAATGCCATTGAGATCCTGATAGTTGATGATGTAGTCCTTCTGCGTTGTGCTGATGGAACGGGAGATCCCACCGCCGTTGGCTTTAAGGTAGTTAAAGGCAGTATTTGTGGCCTCCTTGGCTTCTCTGTCACTGCCCAGACCGGTGCGCTCAAATTTTCCGTTACCGGGCAGCATCTGAGTCTCCAGGCGATACACGCCTACCATGCCGGACTTGGCTCGGGAGATGGTATAAACTGTTCCGGGATTGGCCATGCCCTCTGGAATCAGTTTTCCGCCGCCCTGCTCCGGCACTGACACAAAGCGCTCCTCAAAAGTTTCGTTATCGATATAGGAGAAATTCACATCGTAGAACTCCATACCGCCAATCTTTTTCAGCTGCTCCTTGACCCTGCGCCTCATCTCCAGAGCATGGGTCAGGATCTCCTCCATATCGTTACGGGAGAATTCACCATCGGGATAGAGCAGTTTTGTGAACCCGGAAACCATTTTGCGGACGGCAATCGTGTCTCTCTGATTGAGATTGCTGCCAAAGCGGAAATATCGGTCGCAGGCGTCGCCCCAAGGCTCTTTCCGCATCTCTCGCATAAACTCTGCCAGATAGTCGGTGATAAAACCATAATCATTCGTAAAGAAATCAGGACGATACTTGGGGATCTCCCAACCAGGCACATAACAGTGCATACGGTCAAGAAACGCCGTGTCGTAAGCCATAGCATCAGGGAACGGCTCAAAAAGATGGGAGGTTTTCAGCAGAACATCCACGCTCTGATTGATGTTGCCTACAAAGGCCATGGATGCGCTGGCGGCCTTCTCCTCTTTTCCGCGGGCAAAGGAACCAGAAGCCATGTAGTCTTTCATGATCTGCACGCCGTCTTTGTCTTTGAAGGTGATACCGGCGACCTCGTCAAAGGCTACACAGTCCCACAGCCCCACCAGTCCTACAGTTTTGGTCCCCATGTTGTAAAACAGATTGGCCACCGTGGTCTGCCCGCCGGAAACCAGGATGCTGTTGGGAGAGATCTCCTTGAACAGATGGGACTTACCCGTACTCCGAGGCCCCAACTCACAAAGGTTGAAGTTATTTTCTACCAATGGCAGCATCCGGGCCAGCAAGAGCCACTTTTCCCGCTCGGTAAACTTGTCCGCCTCCATGCCGGTGGAGCGGAGCAGAATGGTGATCCACTCGTCCTTGGTAAAATGCTTCCGCCCCTGCTTGATCTCAGCCAGATCAATGTGAGGCATCTGGATCGGAGTGACCTTACGAATCTGAATAGGTGAGTTATGCTTGTCCTCTTCGCAGAACTCATAGTCCAGCTGCACGATGCACCAGATCCCACCACAGAGCAGCCGGTCATACTGCGATACATACTCCGCTGCAATCGGGATGTTCTTGATCCCAAGATTGGAGAAGTCAGCCTCATAGCGGTCATATTTGATGTTCAACTTCACGGTGAGTCGGTCGATTACGGTGAAACTGCCCCGTTCCCGCAGCAGAGAGAGCACCTTTTGAGACTCGTCCGGACGCACGAAATTGTCGGACAGGATGCGCTTCACATTCTGAACGCCTTTCTCAATGACCTCATCATCATCCGAACTGCAGTATTGGCCAAGGAGAAACTCCAGTACATAGACGGGGACATTTGCCCCCTCTTTGATGGACTTGGTCAAATCCTTTCGGACGATCCGACCGTCAAAGTATTGCCGCAGTTTTTGGTCAATGACCATGTTGGCGTCATCTGTTTCATTGCCCAATTTCCACTCTTCCATGGTGCTTCTCCTTACAAATCAAAACCGAAATCATCGGCCATTGCAATATCGATATGGAACTCGATCTCCTCCGGCAGATCCGTCCCGTTGGTAATTACCAGCCGATAGAGTTTATTCCGGTCGTAACTGCCCGCTTTGAGGTTAAAGCGCACGCGGAACACTCGCTCAGAGGCGTTGCTGCTGGTACGGTCAGCGATGATGGTCTGGCGGTCGCTGACAATCTTGTCCTCATCATCCGTCATATAAACCGTATAAGTACAGGGCTGTACCTTATCGCTGACAGGCTGCTTTTGGAAAAAGTCCAGAGAGAAGATGAGATTCGTGATCTTCCGGCTCTCACTGAGCAGTCCCACCTGCGCATTGGAGAGCTCCACAAACTGTTTGCTGCTGGTTCTCAGGTTCTTAAAAGCGATAACCGGAACCACCATCTCCTGCAGGCTGATCCCACCGTGGACATAGTTCTCGCCGCCGCCTTTGACCTTGATGCGGGTGGAGTCCTGCGGAGCATATCCCTTGACCGGTGTTCCATCCAGTACCCCGGAAAGCTGGATCGGTAGCAGGTAACTGGCGGTTGTATCAGGGGCAGTCAGCCCATAGCGCCGTCCCAGTTCAAAAATCGTTCCGTCAAAAGCATCCCTGCTGAGCTTGTCACTTTCGGAAAGGGGGCTGTATGTGTAGAGGAACCCGTGATCTGCCGTAATGAAAACATCGGTGCCCTGCATATCGTTGACCACGATGCGGAGCAGATTAGAGAGTTCCTGAACCGTGTCTTCGCATGCTTCAAAGACCTTCTGTTCAGTAACGGACTTGTCACCTATTGCATCAATGGTATTGTGGTAAATATAGACCACATCCTTGCCGCTGACCAGTTCCCGGCGCTCAGCCCGCTTCATATTCAGAATATCGGTGTACTGGACGGCCACACTTTTGGAATTGGCAGCACAAAGAATTTTATGCCGCTCCACAGTGGAGCGGGTGGGCAGACCATCTGCTAAGACCTCCATATCTTCATCTACGCCCAGCCGCTGGGCAGGAAGCAGCGCGGCCATACCGAACTTGGTAATGGAGGGGAAAATCGCCTGCATGGATTCCAGCTTAGCCGTTCCCTTGGTGGAGCGAACCAGCGTCTCGCTGAGCTCAGCGGCCACCTCATAGCGCAGGGCGTCGGAGATGATGACAAAGGCACGGGTCGTTTTTCCAGCCAAGGGGCGGACATAGTGGGCATAGAAATCCCGCTGTCTGCGGATCTCCGACACATAGCCCAGAGAAGCCAGATCGTCAGAAACGGCGTTGGTCCAGCAGGAAGTCAATCCTGCCAGGAACCAGTTCTTGTAGAGTGATTCCACATACTCGGCAGCGTGCTTCAGCTTGTCCTCCACCACGGCGTTGCTGTCCTTCAGGGTATTTCCAAAGTGGAGATGGAACTGACGGTAATTGCTGTCCATCTGGTAACCCTGCTCGGTATAGAGTTTCCAGATTTCCTTCGGCTCCACAATGTGGAACCCGCCCGCGTGTTCCTGGTAGAAGTCCTGCATCCGGGCCACATGGTAGAGGCACTCATAGTAATCAGAAAACATTTCATACCAGCCGGAGGTGCGGCGGTTCTCCACTGTTTTCAGCATCAGGTCAGTTTTCACCACCTGGCCGGAAATCTCGTCATAAAACCGTTTCAGGATACTCTCATGGATAGCGGGGAAGATATCGCCCGTGAGCAGGGTTTCGATCTCCTGCTTGTCAAAGCGGGTGGGCAGCTGCAGTTCCTGTTCCACACTGCGGCAGAGCTCCAGCAGAGTGGAATGGTCCTCCTGGTTCTGCCACTCATGGACCATGCTGTAACAGTAGGCCTTGTTTGATTCCGAGAGGAACCGCTCCAGTCCCTTGAATACACTGGCACTCATGGTCTGGGATAGGGCAGTCAGCAGTACATGAGCCGCAAAAAGACCCAGCGGATTTTCTTCTTCGTATTGATAGCCGGTGTATTTGCGTACCAACTGCCAAAAAGCGTCGATGTTGCCGAACTTTTTGATGTTGGAAATGGGTGTGTTGGTTTCCTCATCCAGCCCGTGAGAGAGTACGGAGATAAATACATCCTGAGCCGAGCCGCCGGGGACACCGGCCAGGACCGCCATCACATCAATGTGGAACTGGATGGGTGTCTCGTAGCTGCGGCCGATTTTTTGCAGCTTACCTTTGCGCTCCTTGTTGTCCAGGAACTTGGCATAGAGTTTGACTGTCTTGCGCATGGCGGGGCCGGAGGCCACATTTAGCTCACTCATGAGCATGGAAATATAGTCTGCACGGTACTCCTCGCTGAACAGTTCAATGTCCCGCAGCCAGTTGTCCTTGGAGTTTTCGTAGGAGAATGGGTTGTAGATGAGAAAATTGCTGGTGAGGTCGTCGTGGAGCAGCAGTTTCTTGACCTCAAAATTGTTGGAGCCGGTGAGTTTGACGACCTCCACACCCGGCAGATCCAACTCGTCCACCATGGCCTCAAATTCCCGCTCCTCGTCCTGCCAGAAGACAATGCGGCGCTGGTAAAATTCAGGCAGGGGGGCGGCAAAACGCTCCGTCAAAGTGTACTGAATAGATTCGATGGACATGGTGGGTTCCTCCTGTTATTCCTTCACTTTCTCCGCAATCTTTGCTATTTTTGAGGTAATGGCCTTGGTGGACTCAAGTTCCTCCCGTTTTTGCTTCCACTGTCGCAAGATCATAAAAATTGCTTCTTGCATGATAGGAAAATATTCAATGCAATCTTCCTCTGCAAGTTCGTGGATTCCCTTGCTGATTATACCATAGATTCCTTTGTTCTCTGTCAGTATAGCAGGAAGGTAGCCACGAAGCATCTGAATTTTTTGATCCATTTTTGCTTTTTGATAGTCATCAAGATTCAACTTTTGGTCACCAATAGCATAATCTTTCGCTTTATCAATGATGCGTTCAAAGACCCGGCGAAGATAAACATAGGAACCGACTCCAATGCCTTGTGCATACAGGCCAATTGCCCTACGCAGTTCCTTCCGGTCATTACTTGAAATGTCTTTTTTATAGGTGTCAAGTTCGGGGAAGGTCAAGTCTGCTACCGATGGGCACTGACCGATTTTACGAATTTTGTTAGAATGCGTAGTTACGATATAGTCTAAATGATGCTCAGGATGTAGGGTGCACACAAATTGAAACGAAATTACCCTCGTATAATTGCCTATGACAGGTGTATTCCAAACCCAACCAGAACCATATTGAGGTGTTACCGAAAACATGTTTGCTGCGGCTTGTGTGTTTTGGATTTGTTGTAGGGCAGCGGAGAGTTTTTCAACGGTATAGGTGTTTTCACCTGCCCCCAGATAACAGGGGAGGGGATCCATTGCAAAAATACGATTTGCACCACATTCTTTGCAATAGACATCCAGCCGAACCTCTCCAGCAATCAGTGAAATTAGATCCTGAATATTTTCTTGTGTTATAGCTATTTCATCATATAAGCCACTATTTTGCAAGAAATCCGCAAAGATATTACCCATAGCAATCCCTCATTTTATCTTCGCCAGCACATCGCCGAATTTGGCGTAGTTCACTTTTACCCCATCGTCCAGGTCGAGTTCAATATTCTGGTCGGCCAGGTGGTGGATTTTTTCCTCGTAGGTCTGCAGCTCCCGGCTCTGGTCCTGGAACTTTTTCTGCTGCTTGGTGAGGCGGACCTTGTCCGCGCCGGAGGCGTGCTCCAGGGCGTCGGCCAGATGGGAGAGCTGGGTGCGGTAGCGCTCCTGCTGCTCGTGGACATAGTCGGTGCGCATCCGGGCCAGCAGATCCCGCTGGTAGCGGTGGAGGTAGATGAGGGCCTTAAAGCCATTTTTCTTGCCGCTGTCAAAGAGCCAGTAGATGGGCCGCTTCTGGTAGGTCTTGCAGTGGTCTTTGAAAAAGTCGTTGAGGAAATAGGCCCGGATGATCTCCCGGGGCGTACCCTTTCCACCCAGGGCGTCGGCGATGAATTTCAGGTTTTCCTCCAGGGTGTCCTCGCCGTAAGTGATGGATACCCATTTCACAAAGCGTCCGGTAATATCATCCTCAAAGTAGTCATCGTCGCAGATGGGGATGATGTTATCCTCATCCGGCAGAAAGAGCGCACTGGGAATCCAGAATTCAAAGCCGTTCTTTTTTGCGCAGTCGCTCAAACGGTCTACCACTGTACCATAATCCCAAAGCCCACCCGCATAAAACAGGCCGTCTTCATAGATGGTATAGCGGCCGAACATGCAGCCCACGGCGTAGGAGATAAGGGAGACAATCTCGTCCCGGAGGGTGCGGACATAATTGCTGCCTTTCATGGACTCGGGGACATCGTCCTTGGTATTGAAAATTCTATGTACTGTGACATCCTTATCGGCTACCTCGGGGGTGAGCTCGTCCTGGAGGCCGTAGATGTCGATGAAAATGCGGTTCAGCTCCTCCTCGTTAGCTTTGAGCTGCTGAAACCGGGCTTCACATTCCGCCTGCCAGGCGGTAAATTTTTCAGAGATCAGCCTTCCCATGGTTCAAGTTTCCTCACTTTCCAGGCACTGCTTCAATACATCGCAGAATGCCATATCATCATCTACCGAGGCCACAGCCGCATCCATCAGCGTATCCCGGTCCGTATTCCCCCAGTTAATGAAAAGCCCATACATCAGGGCCATGCAACGAATGAATTCGCGGATACTCCGCCCGTTGCCCTCCCGAAATGGATGGATGATGTTCAGTTCCGCCATCACATGGGAGAGATTCCGGAGCTGTGCCTGCGGCTCTGTTTCACGGAGCATCGCCCTCTCATGGATCTCCCGGAATACGCGCCGCAGCTCTCGCTCGATCAGATCGGGCGGGTAAAACAGAGTGTCCCCCTTGCTGATTTGCTCCCGGCGAAGATGTCCGGCAAAGGGGTACACATCCTCAAAGAGAAAGCGGTGGATGCGCAGCAGGTGGTTCATGGTAAACCAGCCCTTGATTGGGTCCTGGAGCAGCACCAACTGCTTGACTGCCACAAACTCCTCCTCGGCCTGTTTGAGTTCGGCGTGATCCCGGATATTCAGCCTGTTTTTCAGCACATCGCTGTCCGGGTAGCAGTAGATAGACTGCACCGTAGTATAGACCTCATATCTGGAGAACATGATCAGCCTCTCTTTTCGTACTTTGCCCGCAACTCCCGCAGGACCTGCTGGTAGCTGGCCTGGCCGCTGGCAATGCGGTCCAGGTTGCTGCGGGTGGCTTTGCTGATGGTCATGCCCTCTACGGCAAAGGTACCAGACACATTGCGCAGATTGCGCTTGTGCTGGGCAGAGGTGGAACGGTTAAATTTTACACCCATGATTTCCCTCCTCATTTGCTTTGAGCTGCTGGAGCCGGGCGTCACATTCCGCTTGCCAGGCGGTGAATTTGTTAGCAATCAGAGTTTCCATGCGCCACCCCACTATCTCTTTTTTCTCCACCAACTTGAATGATATGCCAAACTAATTGAGTGTTCCAAGTAATATTCTGTCCTTTATCAACCATTTCACAAAAAGGCAGACAATACTCATTCTTTGATGCAATTAAGGTAAACCAGTTCTCATCATTATGATATCCTTTGATATCAAAACAGATATATCGTCTGTCATGTGTCGGGCAGATAATGTATATATTTTCAAACGGGCCGGACTCAATATATTGATAATGCAGGGCCTCCCAAAAGAATTCTCTCCGAATTATGGCATATTCATCAAGTTGGGTTCTTGTTCTGCAATCTGCATATTCAGGAACAGTAAAATACCATGAGATCACAGGAGTAACAAGAATGCAGCAAAGTGATACATTCGTAGCTGTACGGTAATTACCTTTCGCCTGTTTCTTTGCCTTCTTATCAATACGGCTCTTGATGGTATACTCAAATTCTAACTGATTAATTCCCATCCTTATCGGCGCAATTGTACCATCGAGTTGTCGCAGCGAATGCTCTGACTCTCCCCAAAAGACCTCGATACCTCTCCCATCAGGAAGCATACAATCGGGCTCTTTTCTATCCGGGTTACCTTTCCTAATAGAAGCAGAATCGATTTGAAAGACGCATCCTAATACCTCGCGGGATAACTCTTCCGATGGAGACTCACTGAGGGGACCTTTATCTGGTGCTTTGAAGAAACCCTCTGACACATACAAGTTCATTTCAACAGGCACTTTATACACCTCACACCAGCGGATGCCGACTGAAGTCCCACGAAGTTTCGTAAGAATTCCAATCCATCTCAGAGATAAAAAGATTATTTGTGCATATATTAGATACTTTATCTTCCTGATCTACTATAAATGGAATATTCGGAATATGACCTGTGCTGTAATGAAGGCCTTGGCAAATTACATTCAAAAATGCCTGGGCAACATTCGAATTGAGGAAAGCAAGTAAATATTTTTTATTTCCGTTGTAAAAGCAGGTTGGACCTGCTGCATCAAAGACAAACCCTTTGTCAACATACCTTGCACAATATAAAGCAGTGGAAAGATCATTCCATGTTATGCCTTTACAATAATAGTATTGTCTTGAAGGAAGGTGATTACCCATTGTCAGAAGTAAAGCGTAGTTATAATTATCCATTTTAATAACATACTCTCTATTTCCAAACCAACGTCTAAAAGAACCGCCCTTATTATAGGGAACATATAATTTCCTACTGGAAATCATGTTTTCTTGACTGTTAGCGCAGAAATTAATCTTACCAAGGGCAACTTCTTGCCAGTAACGTAGAAAGAGATCATTGTCGCCAGTTGCTATTCCTTGTCTACAATCTGCCGCATCTCCAAGGAGAGGAGTGGCTGAAAAATGGTATCCAATTTTTTCACTAACCCAATAAGCAATAATATTGTCAACCATATACTTATAGTTTTTCTGATGACAAAAAAATGTTATTTTAGGCGATTTTAAGTTATTAATTTTCGATTCTATATCTCCATATTCAGTTAACCGCTCATATCTGCCGATATAATCACTGAGATGTATTTTTTGAACAATGAAGGAAGCGGTCTGAACAACCTCACCACCTATATCTTCAAAGGCATGAGTGCCCAGATGTAGAATATTATTAATAGCATAGTTTAATATATACTGACGCAAGGACTGATACCGGGAGAGGAACATCCAAGAGTGCATGGTAATCATCGCAATAAATCCATCTTTTTTCAACAGAGCGAGGGATCTAAGTATGAATGCAGCAAATAGGTCATTCTTTCCATCAGCATAATTTTTTTTTATAAAGTTAAGTAGCCCTTTCCCCATATTTGAACTGCTCATATAGGGCGGATTGGTGACCACTACATCATACTGCCGTGCCAGCAAAGAGCGGAAGTTCCAGGTGTTAAGTTTCTCCTCATAATTGCTATCAAACAGGGTGATCTCGTCGGGCTGCTCCGGCTTGGGTTCCAGTTCGTCCACCATAAGCAGGGAGCCAAACTCCTGCCCGTCGGCGTAGGTTCCAGGGTGGTACAGGTTGGGCTGGATGCCCCGGATAAGGAACCGACGGTCATACTGCCGTGCCTTCATCATCACGGCAAAATAGGCCAGCTGGGCCGCCCGGCGGTCAATGTCCAGGCCATAGAGGTTCTTTTGGACGATGGCGGCAGCGGCGTCCCGCTGACTCCAACCCTCGCTCTCGTAGATCTGCATGAGCACATCAAAGGCATAGACCAGAATGTGGCCGCTGCCCATGCAGGGGTCGATGAGGGTGATGTCCTCGGGCCTGAGAGTCTGCCGCTGGGCGCGCAGCACCACCAGTTGGGCTTCCACCTCCGGCTCCTGTTCCGCCTCATCCAGATAGTACTTCCAGTTTTCACGCAGGGCCGGGTTGGGGTGGCCCTCCAGCCACAGCCGCCCCAGGGAGTTTTCCACCATGTAGCGCACGATCCAGTCAGGGGTAAAAAGCTGGGTGGCGGAGGGGATGCGCTCCTTGGTGACCTTCACATTCTTTTTCAGCAGGTCGAAGGTCTCAGCCTTCAGCTCGGTGTTGTAATACTGATACAGCCATCCGATGATCTGCACCTGGTCGGTCCAGTCCTCCTCGGGGATGTCGGCCACCATGCGGCCAAGGACGCTGTCCTGGCGGAGAATGTTATTGGGGAAGAGCAGTTCAGTATAGCCGCCCATCTTCTCAAATATCTTGGGCAACCCCTCATTGAGGGCGTTGCACTGGGTGAGAAGCAAATAGCGGTAGAGAGCCTCGGTCTCGCTTTTCTCGATGTACTCTGCCACCTTGCCCTGGTCCAGCTCGGGCAGGTCGATCTGGTGGGCCACCTTCAAAATCTCCGGGTCAAAGGCCCCCTGGGCGTTGGAGAACACCCGGATGTGGCTGGGCAGGTAGTTGTTGACCTCCATGTACCGCAGGGCGATGAAGCGGTTGAACCAGGTATAGGCCACTTCTTCTATCACTTGGTCATAGCCTTTGGCCTGAATTTCCCGCAGCAGCTCCCGGCGCTGGCTCTGCTCCTGGGGAGACAGGGCCATGCCGTTGACCGTGATGGCGTTTTCCTCCCCATAACCGTCCTTAGTGATACCGTATTGATAAGCCCGCTGGGCCACCTGCTCCATGAGCGTGGTGCGGGCCCACATGGCAAATTTCTGGATGGCGGATTTATTCATCCCGGTTTCCTCCTTTAGTTGACCTGTACGCCGTCGCAGCTCTCCAGAGTCTGGTAGAGCTTTTGACGGATGCCCTCCACATAGGCGTCAATATCGTCCCTGGATTGCAGCCGCTTCACAGAACACAGGTCATAGCGGCGCACGGTGGCAATTTTCCTGGGAGCGGGGGCAGGCTGTTTGGCCTGGCCGCTCTCTTTGGCTTGGGGCTCCGGCGCGGGGGCGGCCATGACCTCCATGCGCTTGCAGACGGTGTCTTTATGGTTGAGCAGCTGGGTGATCATGGCATCCAATTCGGTGAGGGACAGGGCCTCCTTGGCAGCCTCCCGCTTGGCGGCAAAGTAGTCGTCGGCCTGCTTCAGCAGAGCACCGGCGTCCCGGGCCTCCCCAGCCAACTGGTGGACATCCTGCATACACTGGCGGATATTCTCGGCTACTTCTTCTTTTTTCAGGTCCAGCAGGGACTGATATGCGGTCTTCACCTTGCCGATAAGCTCAGGTAGCTCCCCAATGCGGTTATAGGGCTTGGGCATGGCCAGAATAGCGGAGATGGTGCGGAAGACCTCCTGGGTGTCCGGTTCGGTGGCGAAGTAGTCCCGCTCCCGGCTGATCCGGTTCATCTGCTTGATAGCCTCGTCAAAGACGGTGCGCTGGCTCTTGAAGAACAGCTCCACACCCTCCATGTCCTCGGAGGAGTCCAACAGATCGTCCTGCTTCTGCACCATGCGGTTCAGCAGGGCCACATTGTCCTTGCGCTGGCTGAGAATGTCCTGAGCCAGATCTCGGGCGGCGGTCACCTGCTCTTTTTCCGGGTAGCGGTTTTGGGCATACTGATCCAGCAGGCCCTGGTAGTGGGCCAGCTTGGTCTCAAAGGTATTGAGGACAAAGCGCACCAGACCATCCTCGTCGCTGGGAATATCCATAGCGCCCAGGTAGTCCCGCAGGAAGGAGATGCTCTTGCGCATCAGATCCTCCGAGGGGGCGATCCGGCGGGCCACCACAGCCTTATCCACCTCGGACTTTTTGCGCAGGTAGTCCACCAGGCGGCGGTCATCCTTGGCGACGATAGCTCCGCCGTACTTGATGGAGATCTTCTGCTGGGCAATGAGCCGGGCGATGAGGGCGGCAATGTCGATCTCCTTCCAGCCGTAGGGGATGGCCTGATACCGCCGCTGCACATCCCCCATGGAGATGGTGGGGCCGACGGATTTCAACTCCAGCCACTGACTGATCTCGTTAAGAGCGTCCTCATTGTTAGCCCCGGAACCCACCAGACTGAGATCGGCATCGGCGCTGCCGTTAAGAATGGCCAGGATGTCTGCGTCGCTCTCTACAAAGTGGTTGACCATGTTCAGTTTGGAGTAGACGCTCTCCACCAAACCGCTGAGGGCGGCGTCCAGTTTGTCTTTGGCGCTCCCGGCCTTGATAGCCATGATCTCGCCGTGAACCACCACTTTGGCGTCCACAATGGCTTTTTCCAGATAGCCCTTGGCCCGATCCTCCAGATGGCGGGCCTGCTGCTGGCGCTTGCGGATGATGTCCTGGATGGTCTCAGGCAGCTGAGAGACATTCTTCTGCTTGACATATTTGCGGATCTTCATGGCCTGCTCCAGCTCGTCATAGTAGGGCGTGTCGCCGGAGAGGACCACGATGGCCTCATTATTTACCTGGGACTCCATGATGAGCTGCTGGTCGGAGTCCTTATAGTGGTCGCTGGCCACGGTGATGACCCGCAGACGGATGCCGCCGCTGGCGGAGCCATTGAGCGTTTCATCGATGTACTGGTCATAGGAGAAGTCGTATCGGCCATGCTTAAATTTCTTGGCTGGGTATATATCCCCAAACACCGTCTGGGCGATGCTCTGGGTGATCTGGTTGGAGTCTACCACCGTGTTTTTGATGTCAACGGCAACATCCTGCTCCTCATCCGTCAGGAAGGCATAAGTGTCCCCGTTGCGGGAGACATAGTTCTGGGACTGAAGCCGCTCCAGGGAGGCGGTGACAGAGGCACGGAGAGCAATCTTATCCGTGCGAATATCATCCACCATCAGGGTGGCGATATTATCAATGTTGGCTTTGATGTCATCGATATAACGCACCAGGTAAAGAAGTTTCAGAACGGCCACATCCTGGGACTCAATGCCATCATGGTTGTCCGCCGCGTTTTGGCAGCGGTCGATCACCCGGCGAATGGCACTTTCCAGGAAGGTATGAACAGTGTCATAGAATAAGTAGAAGGGCAAGAGAGCATTTTCATCTTTTTCCTGTACCTTCTGTGCAGCCTCCTGGAAACCGGAGAGCATGGAACGCTCGCCGCCGGAGAGGTGCTTGCCAGAGTTGCCATGCTTGCGGATCTCTGCCAGCACCTTCTGAATGATGATGAACTGATAGGGGACAAAGGGGAAAGTGGCAGCAAACTCTCCACCGTCAGCAAATCCCTTGATGTCCAGAACAGAGTCGTTGAAGACAAAAAGGTTCTTCAAAACGGCCTGTTCCTTGTCGTAGACCATGTGCAGCAGCTGATCTGCCTCTTCCGTCTTGGCCAGCACACGCTTTTTAATGACCTCATCCACCGAGGATGAGGACAGGCTCAAGCGAGTATTGAAGCGCCCTTGGATCTTGGAGAAGTCGTCTCCGGCAATTTTCACCACGGAGTCAATGGCCTCCTGACTGGTGACCATGACCCAGACCTTGCCCATACATTTAGCACCCAGCTCCTCCACCAGGGACTGGAGGTTGATCATCAAATCGCCGTCATCACCGATGTACTGGCCCACCTCGTCCACCATGAACAGCAGACGGAACTTGTCACCCTTGCTGTCAACATACTCCTTGATGTCGGACACCAGCTGGGCGATGCTCAGTTCGTTGGTCTCCTCGCCGTTGAACCAGTTGCGGGCAGCCTGCTCGCTCATGCCCAGAACGGACTGGAGCACCTCTACCACATCGTCCTCAAAGAAAGCGAAGGAGTCACGGGTCTCCACCCAGGGGCCGCCATTGACTTCTTCAAACTTCTGCCGGAACTCCTCCGTTTTGCCCTGCCGGTCAATGAAACGCTCCAGCTTGGCAATTTTCAGGTCATCTCCGTAGAAACCGCAGTGATTGTAAAACATCTTGGCAAAGGTGCGGAGAACAGCGGTCTTGTCCTTGTTGATAGGTCCTTCAATGTCAATATTGAACAGAATGGATTCTGTGGGAATAGACACGCATTTGACCGCTTGGGCGTACATCATGGGGTCATCGAATTTATCTTTGAAGTAGTCAATGGCTGGAACTTTCTGCACCTCTTTGTTAGAGAGCAGGTAGGAAAGCATCTTCAGAAAGTGCGATTTACCGCTTCCAAAAAAGCCGGAGATCCACACACCCATTTTATCCGTGGGCTGATCAATGGCTTTGGTATAGTTATCAAAAAAAGTCCGGAAATGGCGGCGCAGTTCCTTGGTAATGATGTACTCGCTTAATTCCTGATGCAGGCTCTTTTCATCATCCTGGGCAACCTTAACGACGCCATTGATATCACGGTTAATATCTTTTTGAAACATGGATTGTATCTTCATAGTACCAATCTCCCTCACAGCAGATTAAACGCCCGATAATAATTTCCGTCTACAAATTCATCAAAGAGGCTCAATGTCTGCCCGTTGAAAGTGCCGGGGTAGAACATCACCACCGGAATATCAGCAAAGAGATGCTGCATACTGTCCAGCATCTTGTGAGAACGCATAAAAGGATGAATTTTTCCGATACCTGTCATGAACAGGACATCCTGTCCCTTTACATGAGGGCTGTAGTCCATCTTGGCCAACAACGCTTCCGGCGTAGCAATTTTCTGAAGTTGCTGCAGCAAGTAGTCTTTTCCCTTTTTGCTTTCCAGGCCAGGAGTCGACTTCAAAACTCGCTTTTCCTCCAGCACTTGAAGAAATATCTCATAGAGATCACATTCAATAATTCGATATGGTGTACCGAATTCTTCTTTGATCCTTCGAATGTAATCCTGCACCACTAATTCATCAGCAGGATCATAACAAAAGACATGAATGCCGACTTCGTTACTCAACCCTTTATTTTCAAGGAAATTGGGATCAGAGATCCGTTCTCTGATCCGATCCAATTCTGCTTTCAGCATAATCTCTGTCCCTCCTCAACAAAAGCAATTAAATGCCGGAAGTACTTCTGCATCATTGTTCTCACGAATCCCTTGCTCCAATTCTTCACAGAGGAGAACAGGATTGAGTGTTGTGCTTTTGAAATGCTCCAAGTATTCCGTTTCAACCAGACAGCGAACCAAAACACTCTTGATTTTACTGATTGTGCTGTCACTCCAACCAGCTACACTGTCATTTTGGGCCTGGAGGTGAGAAAAGAAAGTGTTGAGATCTTTTCGCTCAAAGGAAAAGTCCTGGGTACGAAACTTTTCACCGATGACTTGGATCATAAAATCCCAGACCAGTCTATTGTACCGCATAATAGCATAGAGGTTGATTTGCTTGGCAATCTCGGTGGGGGCGCTACTGATTTCCTGTATCAGATACTGGTTGTTCAAGGCATCTAAACGACGGTAACAGGCCCGGGTCATGCGGGCAACTTCCCGTTCTGTGGGATATTGAAAAAGGTTATCCGCTTTTATTCTGGAGATCGCCTCATCAACCGAGACGCCTTGCGCATAAAGTTTCGATGCAATTCGAATTTCGTAAAACAAGAATTGCTCGGCAGTCAACGATCCGCTATAAGGTGCTGTGTTCATCATGCATCGACCTCAAAATGTGGATTTCTACTTTTTTACAGAATAGCACAAATCAACAATATTCTCCACTAAAACATATTCTATTGCAGCAACTGTCCGATAAACCGGACCGCAACAGCTGCGCCGATGAAAACAATACAAGGAGGATATTATTTTCCCTCCCACCATGCAGAATGCGGGACGGAGTCGGACGGTATCGGTTCTGCCTGGGCCACCATCCGCCTGGCCCGACGGAGCTTCCATGCAAGGCTACTCTGACACTGATCCTGCAGCCGCTTGATTGCCTGAGCCTTGGCTTTCTCCACGCCAGACTCCTTCAGCAAATTCCGCATAGCGATCTCCTGCAGGTCTGCCTTGGGAAAGCCATATACGCCGAAATAGCGACCCAGGATGTCCTGCTCTTTCTTGGAAAGCCGCAAAAATTCTTCCCGCAGGCATTCCATAGTCACCATGCGGAGTACCGCTTCTTCTGCAGATCCAGATAGTCGAGTTGATGCAATCCGCTCAAAAATATCGCCGTCATCGTCCGGGCCCTGCAGATCATAGACAGAGAAGAAATGTGTGGGGTAAGTAATCGCTCTGGTGGCAGAACGGAAAGGAATGCCAAGGGACGCACAAATCTCACTGGGTTCTTTTCCTTCCTGATAATAAAGGCGCTGTGCCTTTCGCACCAATCCCATGCTGGCCCGGTCCAGAGCAAGCGTCCCCATGCTGCCTTCCAGATGCCGCCGCATGGCTCCATCCAGAAAGGGAGTGACATAGGTGGTGAACCGACCTTTCTCTGCGTCATAGCCACCGGCCCGAACGCACTCCACCAGCGCCAGTTTTCCAACGCTCTCCAGTTCGGAGAGCGTTTCTTTTGCGTAATCGCTCAGACCGCCGTATTTGGTTTGCCGCAGGCAGTGATACTGGCGGGCAATCAATCGGGCACGATCCTTGACCAGGCCTGTATTTACCAGACACAGTTTGGTCAGAGCCGCCTCTTCACCGTTGGCGATCCGCTCCAACAGTTCCTCGTTGGTCATGTGTCGTCACCGTCCTTCACTTTGCGGGGACGACCTCGGGGATTGGCTTGACGAGCCACTCTACAAATAGGATAAAGATGCTGCGAGGATATGGATCTCTCAAAATCTTCATTGGAGATGTCGGGACTGCTCAGTGCATCAAACAGCCTGTCCCGCACGGCATCCTTCAGCCGCCGCATCTCCTCCTCCGTGATGATCCCACGCTGATAGTCCTTTCGGATACGGTTAAAGGCGGTGATCTTGGCCTTGATCTTCGGCACATCATGCGCCAATTCCTTCTGGATCTCATAACTGCCAAACTGCCGGCAGGTGAACCGCTCATCCAACGGACAGCGTCCCTCACAGTAGAGGGCATGGACACCGCTGCGAACCAGAAAGTATTTCTTGCAGACAATGCAGCGGCGAATGTTATGTCCGGCGTTCAGCGCTGTCATGAAGTCGGCCTTCAGCAGCATCTGCAAACTATTTGTTGTGTGCTCCTGAGCGATGGCAAAGGTTCCGTCGGGCAGTTCTCTGGGCAGATAACTCACCACGCAGGGATCGTACTTCTGATAGAAGGGTCGCTCCAGACTGGTGGGGTTCACGATCAGTTTCTCCACCAGACGCTCATCGTTATAAAACTGATACAGTGCGGCGGCGTACTCCTCCGGGGAGTTCCGTTTCAATTTGGAGAGAAGGAAGTTAATGAAGTTATGGATGGTGGGATTGAAGACAATAACATCATCAATGTATCGCCGGTAGCGGGCTATCTGCAGTTTGTAGTACCGCCACTTGTCCTCACGGCCGCCACCTACGATGAGGAGAAAAGGCGGCGTCCAGCCTTCTTCTTCCTTCTGCCGGTACATCTCCAACCACCGATCCTTGGAGCACTCCTGCTCGTCCATTTCCTCGTCGGCGAAAAAGGAATAACTCTCCGTGTACTGCTGGGTTTCGTTGAGAAATTGGTCATCCTCTTTCAGTAGGATCTGAAACACCCGATACCGCATCAACTGACTGCGCAGTTCGATAAACTGGTTGTTCAGCTCCCACCATACGCCTCGATCCAATGTGTCCTCATACTGCTTGGCCAAGTCCTTCATGCGATCCAAGAGACGCTGGATGGGGGATAGTCCTCGGGAGCAAAGTTCAATATGTCAGCAGTTAATTCACCGGCCGGAAAGATTTCGCCGCCGTACTCAATCGTGCTGCCGTGCGTATAAAATACGATCTCTCCATACATACAAACTCCGCCACCTCTTAAAATTGTCCCACCTGAAAAATAAATGGTCACACCTTTTTCTCAGTCTATCAAAATCTCCGACACAATACAAGCAGAAGGACATCAGTACCGCCGCTGATGTCCTTACTTTTTGCAAAGGAGAATTTGAAATGAAAGAATCTGTCTGCAAAAACCACAACGAGGCAAGGGTGCTGGGCGTATCGCCGTCCAGCGGGTATGAACTGATGCACCAACCAGATTTCCCGTTGCTGCGTGTGGGCAGCCGCATAGTGGTGCCGAAAGAAAAGTTCATTCAGTGGGCGGAGGAACATACGGGAGGTGCTATATGAAGTTCCAACAGTGGCCTAAACGAGATCCCGACAAAAACTATTTCAAGGTCCCCAATGAAGTATTTCACATCGGTCTCAGTTACCCAGAGATCTCCATCTACTGCTATCTGCTGAGCATCGAGGACAGAGAAACCTACCAGTGCTACCCCAGCTACAAGACCATCGGCAAGGCGCTGGGTATGAGTGAGAATACCGTAAGCAAGTATGTGCGAAGTCTGGAGGAGAAAGGTCTCATCCGCACCGAGCCGACGATGGTGCGGAGCAAAGACGGCAGACCCCTTAACGGGAATCTGCTCTACACCATCCGCCCGATCCAGGCGGCAATCGAATTATTCTACGAGCGGCAGTTCCAGCAACTGGAGGAGGATGCCGCCCGTCAGAGGGCGGCGGAACGCCTCGCAGAATCAGCCCGTGAAAGCCCCCAGAACGCTCTGTGTGCGCATTTCGGAGCGGAAGCGAGTCCCAGTGCTGTCCCGGGGTTGGAGGCCCAATTTGGCCCGCTTTCCGAGGCGCTTCCGGGGACGAAAGAAAAAGCAGGATAAACGACGGGGTCGCAAGCGCCCCCTGTCGGAAGCACTTCTGCCCGCAGTGCGGGCAGTTGCGGGGGCTTTTGAGGGGATTGGAAATGGGGTCAAAATCCGGGCCGTGATATCATCTCTGCGGTCATAATCCCCCAAAGCCTACTCCCACAAGGAAAAAACAGGGGTCAACCCCCGGAAAGGAGAAGATTATGAGCAAAAAAGAGAAATTCCCACTCTACCTGTCGCCGGAGAAAAAGGCCATCCTGGAGCGCCGGTATCAGGAGGACGGAAGCCGGAGCATCACCGCCTTCATTGAGCGGGCGGTGGACTTTTATCTGGACTACCTCAGTGCCAACAGCGCCGGACTGTTTCTCCCCACCTCCATCAAGTCCTACCTGGACGGAAGGATGGGACAACTGGAGGAGCGGCTGTCCTCCATCGCCTTCCGGCAGGCGGTGGAGCAGGACATGGTGGCCGGTATCCTCGCCGACGCGTATCAGTTCAGCGGCGAGGATCTACGCCGACGGCGGGCGGAGAGCGTCCAAAATGTGCGGAAAACCAATGGCCGCATCTCGCTGGAGCAGCGGGTGCGCGGTGCTTGGGAGGAGGATGATGAGTGGCAGGATTGATCGTGAAAAGCCCGTATCTCAAGT
>OGWU01000589.1_pt1 | contig 23953 bp, 35 predicted proteins | sample 1576071 | NCBI WGS metagenome assembly OGWU01 (sample SAMEA3541582, study PRJEB24748) | human gut metagenome | biome: human gut; feature: human-associated habitat; material: faeces | place: China | collected 2012
GCAAGTTTTTTGCTGGTTTTTCTTTTATTGAGGCATCTTACTTTCCCTTAGAATTGTATCAGACTTGTGCCCCTTATTCCACATATATTTTCAGTTGCTTTTTTGCGGATGAAGATCTGTATGGCATATCATCTCTGTTCAATATGTAAATATTTCTCTCTTGTAGCAAGTCCACCGCGGATATGACGTTCCGACTTATTGATATCCAATACTTTCCTTGCGCTCTGCGCCAGTGCAAAGTTAAACTGCGGAAGACGTTCAACGACATCCTTATGTACCGTCGATTTTGACACTCCAAATTTCTTCGCCGCCTGGCGCACTGTAGCATTGGTTTCAATAATATAGTTTGCAATTTCCATTGCACGCTCCTCGATATATTCCTTCAAGGAAAATCCCCCGATACACTGTTTTTACAATGTATGCGGGGGATTGGAAAGGTATTCTTTTCCTTTCACTGCGACTTTCCCTCTCCAGTAAACGCAAAAGCATCCGGACTCCAGCAAACGCCAAAGCACCAAAGCATTCGGATCAGATGGATTTTGAAGTGCAGGTGAAGGCACGGCGCCCTCTTTCCTGGTCCTCAGATGACATTTAGCACAGGGTTTTATAATCCGATTGCTTTCAGTGCCTGATCCAGGTCCCGAATAATATCATCCGGATCTTCCAGTCCCACACTAAAGCGGATAAATCCTTTCCGAAATCTCTCCGGATACAGATGGATGCGCTCATCGTAACTTGGCTGCGGGAAAATAAGGCTCTCATCATGCCCCAGTGAAACAGCAAACGTCACCACCTTAAGAGCTGCGCAGAAATGCTCCACTGTTTTGTCATCCGCATGCAACCCGAAAGAAATCACTCCCCCATAGCCGTTTTTCATTTGCTTTGCAGCGGTTTCATGGCCGGGATGACCGGGCAGCCCCGGATAGGACACAAAGGTTACGTTCTCCCTTCCCTCCAGCCATTCTGCGATCTTCTGTGCAGATTTGTTGATCCGTTCCATACGCATAGGAAATGTAACAGAACCCCGGAAAATCTGCCATGCATTAAATGGGCTGATCACGGAACCAACATTCACCTGCGCTTCATATCGGATACGATCCATTGTCTCAAGATCATTAGACAATATTGCTCCTCCCTGTGCATCGCCATGACCATTTATATACTTTGTAATCGCTTCCACTACAAAATCCGCTCCCAGTTCCAGCGGTTTCTGGTTATAAGGAGAAGCAAACGTATTATCCACTGACAGAACAGCACCATTCCGGTGTGCGATTTCAGCAATGGCTGCTATGTCCGTAATTCCATTTGTGGGATTATCCGGTGTCTCAATATGAACCAGCTTTGTACCCGGTGTGATCGCTTTTTTCACTGCTTCGAGATCTGTCATATCCACCATGACTGTTTCTACCCCGAATTTGCGGTTAAAAAGCTCATGAAACATTCTGTATACTGCCATATAGCTGACATTTGGATACACCACCCTGTCTCCCGTTTCCAGAAGGGTCCAGAATAGAGCATGAAGTGCCGCAACTCCGCTTGCCAGTACAATGGCATCGTCTGCATCATGCAATGCTGCGATTTTTTCTTCCAGCCAGTGCTGATTGGGATTTCCGTTTCTTGCATACATCAAGAGGTCTGTGGAAGAGTAATTGACCTGTGACAGATCATCCGGTAATTTAAAACTGTTTGCCATATGAAGCGGACGCCGGACAGCGCCTGTTTCCAAATCGTACTCCGTACCCGTATGAATTGCCTGCGTTGTAATGTCGTAGTCTTTATATTTGTTCTCTTTCTTCGCCATGTTTCTCTCCTCATCTTTCCTTGTTTCTTATCCATGAAAAAAGGGCACTCAAACACCGTGTCCTTTTTCATGTCTTTATTTTCTATTTCCTTTACGCTCAATCCATCCCCAGATTCTGTACATGAATGCTCCCCAGATGAGAAAAAGCAGAATAAGTACCCACATGGGGACTGGCGAGGAATACCAGGCACCATCCGTATATTTGGAAAATTCCGGAATGTCTGCATAGTAATATGCCCCTGCTCCAAAATCCAGACTATCCACAAGCCCCAGTCCGTTTCCCATTATGTAAAGCGCCGCAATAATCGCAGCTGCCAGCACGAAGCCATTTACAAGCTGAAAAACTCTCTTTTTTTTCATATTATCCACACCTCTTCTTCCATTACAGTGCAAGCTGCGGGAGAGGGAAGAATTTTCCGCTCAGTAATAAATAGACAGCCGCAAAGGTCAGAATAATATTGAACAGCTGACCAACCACATAAAGCGTCAACGGTTTTCCTCCCTCAAACTGTTCCTTCAGTTCACGGAAATTCGTATCCAGTCCAATGCTGGTGAAGGCAAGTACAAATGCCCAGTTCTTATACTGATCCAGAACCTTATTGATCGTTGAAACAGTCTCTTTTCCTGCCGCCGGCAGCACGATAAAAGAAGCAATTAAAGACGCTGCAAAAAAGCCAAGGATAAATTTCGGAAGTCTGTACCAGATCTCAGAGGCACCGACTTTGCTGCTTCCATTCTTTTCCACCTTTGTTGCAAAAAAGACCGCTACTGCAAACGCGATAAAACCGATCAGAATATTCTGAATGGATTTCACCAGAACTGCTACCGTCTGCGCCGTCTCTCCAAGGGCTGTTCCGGCTACGGTTACTGCTCCGGTCGAATCAACTGTGCCGCCGATCAAAGCTCCTCCCATTACTTCGCCAAGTCCTACGGCACGGATAATAACCGGCTCAAATACCATCATAAGCACCGTAAAAATGATAGAAATTGAAACAGCAAGAGAAAGATCATTTTTCTTTGCCCCGCTTGCCGCACCCGTTGCGATTGCTGCGGAAGTACCGCAGACGGAGGTTGCCGTTGCTACTGTAATAACAAATGGTTTATTATCTATTTTTAATACTCTGGTCCCGAACCACCACATAAAAAGTATAACGATCGGCGTCACGACCCATGCGATGCCAAGTCCATAAAGTCCGAAATTGACGATATTAGAAAACAATACGGAGAATCCCATGATCACCAGCCCGGCTTTAATATAAAATTCTGTCTGAACCGCAGGCTTCAGCCACTGGGGAACACCAACTGTATTGGATACCAGAAGACCGATCAGAATTGCAAAAAAGGCCCACTCCAGATAGCGGTTTAAGGTATATTCTGCGCTGATGAATCTTACCAGAATCGCCAGTACAAATAGTCCGGCAAAAGCAGGAAGATATTTCTTGACAGATATCCCCTTCAGGCGATTTCCAACCGTAAACAATACCCCAAGTACAACGGCTGTTAAAATCAGTTTTCCTGCCAGATCTGTATTCAACTGTTCAAAAACGCCGGTGCCATTGCCCCAGGTACTGAATTTTGCGGCACTGAAATCAAAAGCCCCTGTTATAACTGCGACAGCCGCAATTGCAATCACAATGAAACCGATCCATATGGCAAGCCAGTCTTCCTTCTTCCATAAATCACTCCATTGAAATTTTTCTGTTGTAACAACCTCTTCCACTGTTGGGGCAGCCAATACTCCTTTTTTCTCACTCATAATTTTTCCTCCTCTTAAAAATGATAGAATATATATACCTCTTTTCCTATCAATTTTCTATGGATTATTTAGATCATTTTTTCCATAGGAAGCCTGCCGGACAGTTTTCCCAAACAATGCTTTCAGAACATTCCTTCTGATCTGCAGAAACTCATAGCTGTTTCTTTCTCTTAGCCGCGGCAGATTTATTTCGATAGCTGCTTTTACAATTCACGGTTTTGCAGACAACATAATCCAGTATCCCAATTTCTTTTGCATAATTAAAAATTGTGATCCCATAAACACTCATGTCTGCCAGATGCATTTCTGCCGGCTCTTTCCCACCTGTACTCTTTTTTCCATGCGCTTTTCTTTAGAAAAATATTTATTTTCCATGTGTTTTTTTTCTGACAGAACTCGTATACAAGAAATACATACGACAAAAAGCGCCTCCAACAACATGCTCTAATGTTATTGAAAGCGCATTCCTGCGTGGTTATGTGGTTACAATATCACTAATCAAAAATTCCCATCGACAGATACCGCTCGCCGCTGTCCGGCATCAGTAAGACAATGGTCTTTCCCTCATTTTCCGGTCTTTTTGCCAGTTCTTTTGCTGCATACAAGGCCGCGCCGGAGGATACCCCGCACAGAACGCCTTCCGTCCTCACCAGCTCCCTGCAGGCCTCAAATGCATCTTCATCACTTACCGGTATAATTTCATCATAGATCTCCATATCCAGGGTATCCGGTATAAATCCGGCTCCGATTCCCTGAATCCTGTGCCGCCCCGGCATACCATCTGACAAAACAGGGGATTGCGCCGGTTCCACAGCAATCACCTGTAATGCGGGATTTTTTTCTTTCAGATACTTTCCGGTTCCCGTGATCGTGCCGCCAGTCCCCACTCCGGCAACAAAAATATCCACCTTCCCGTCCGTATCCTCCCATATCTCAGGTCCTGTTGTTTCATAATGAGCCTGCGGGTTATATGGATTGCTAAACTGGCTTGGCACAAATCCGCCCACTTCCCCCGCCAGTTCGTTTGCCTTTTTTATGGCGCCTTTGGTTCCCCTGGAAGCAGGTGTCAGGACCAGTTCGGCGCCATAAGCCGCCAGAAGCCTTCTCCGCTCGATACTCATGGTTTCCGGCATCGTAATGATCAGACGGTATCCCCGCGCTGCTGCTACACAGGCAAGACCGATTCCGGTATTTCCGGATGTGGGTTCAATGATCACATCTCCCCTGTGCAGGATGCCTGCTTTCTCTGCTTCGTCTATCATCTTTACTGCGATCCGGTCTTTTACAGATCCGGCGGGATTCATGTATTCCAGTTTCGCCAGAAGCCTTGCCCTGCATCCGCCGCAAGCCATATATTCAGAAAGCTCCAGCAGAGGAGTCGATCCAACCATATCTGTAATTTTCTGATAAATTTTTGCCATGTTTTTCTGTTTCCTCTCTGTTTACACAACGGCCCCTGCTTTATATCTGGAACTCATAAGTTTCCGGAAGCCGGTACTGGGATGGTGTTACTCCATATTTTGCCTTAAATCTTTTCAGAAAATATCCCATATCTTTGTAATCCAGCGCACCTGCAATATCGATCACCTTCATCTTCGTATGCTTCAGAAGATAGGCTGCCCGTTTCATTTTTACTGTATTTACATAATCCACAAAATTCACTCCGATCTGAGCAGAAAAAACAGTGCTCAGATAAGAACGGTTCATGTAAAGCTCCTCCGAGATTGTCTTCTGTTTCAGGTCTCCTTCCGGTCTGCTTAAAATATAAAGGATCATATCATCCAGACCTTCCCCGTGAACCGGATACAGCTCAGAAAATTCCACAAAAAATGAATAAAAATCTTCCAGACTTTTCTTCAGACCGTCTTCGTATTCAAAATATTCGCTATCCTGGGGAAGATAATCCTCTTTAGCAAAATATAGCTGCAGCCATCCGTACTTTTCAAAAAGCTCCAGCATGACGCCATCCAGAATTCGTTTTATGTAGGAAAATGCTTCTCCCATATCCCTGTATTCTGACAATGTACTGTAAAGCATTTCATCCAGCCTGTCCTTTATGGAAAAATCCACATGTTCAAACAGATTTAATAGTTCCTCTTTCTGGCAGATTTCTTCTGCGATCTTCCCATGCTCTGCATTTTCTATTTTGCTGAACAGCGCGATAAACTGGCTGATCTCAAATGGAGCGACAAAATAATCATCTGCACCAAGAAGAAAGCTTTTTCTTACCGTTTTAAACTCCGCCGTCTGACTGACGATTGCCACAGCCTTACAGAGCTTTTCCTTTTTTATGGTTTCCAGGAGTGAGAGCGTATGATTATCCTGAGTGGCTTCCAGCAGCACCAGATGATATTTCTTTTCCCGCAAACCGGCGATCAGCTTTTCAAAATCATCTGTTATTTTGCAGATCTGAAACCCGGTAGAATCTCCCCAGATACGCAGCCGTTTTAATTCCTGCAGGATCGGTTCACTTTTCACTGCCAGCATTACTGTATACATTTGTTGCTTCCCCTTCATCCCTTATCTCCAAAAATTCCTTACAAACTTCCCCATTTTCCACATGAAAAGAATGAAGCACCGGGATTTCTTCCATAAGGGACAGGATCAGATAACTGGCTTTGGGATCATAGGCCAGCCTGATATCCTCCCGCGACGGGCGTGAAGGGGATGCGGGATGGGAATGCCAGTTTCCAAGCGGCTGAAGTCCCCTGCTTCGCATATCCTTCACTGCCTGAAGCTGTTCTCTGGGATCCAGCGAAAAATGCTCATTGGAAGCATCCGTATTCGTCAGATAATATACTTTCTCGATCCGCTTTTCTTCTTCATTTTCTATGCCGGCAATCAATCCGCAGGCTTCATCGGGAAGCTGTCCTCTGGCATGGGATATCATCTCTTCTGCATCCTGTTTCCGGATGATTATCTTTTTCATAATTCTACCTGTTCCCTGTCATCATATTTTATCTTCGCATACATTCAGTTCATAGTCAATAGGCTCTGTTATTACAGGATGATCCCCACAGACGGCACAATCATGTGTATCGCGTGGAAGTCTGATTTTTCTGAATTCCATCTTCAGAGCATCAAACGTCAGCAGATAACCGGTCAGAAGTTCTCCCTTTCCAATGATGTATTTCACCGCTTCCATTGCCTGAAGGCTTCCGATCACACCGCCCATTGCACCGATAACGCCGGCCTGTTTGCAGGTAGGCACTGCATCCTTTGGCGGCGGATTTTTGAATACACACCGGTAGCAGGAACCTTCTCCGGGAACGTACGTCATAAGCTGTCCCTGAAACCTTATGATTCCCGCATGGGAAAACGGCTTCTTTTCCAGAACACAGGCATCATTGATCAGAAATTTTGCCGGGAAATTATCGGTTCCGTCAATGATAAAATCATATTCCCTGATCAATTCCCGGATGTTGGAAGCATCCACAAACATATGATAGGTATTGACCTTTACATCCGGATTCATTCTCTCCATAGTCTCCCTCGCTGATTTCACCTTTGGTTTTCCCACATCCTCTGTTGAATGGATGATCTGTCTCTGCAGATTGGAAAGATCTACATCATCCGCATCCGCAATTCCTATGGTCCCAACGCCCGCTGCCGCCAGATACATAGCCGCCGGTGCCCCGAGACCTCCGGCACCAATGATCAGTACCTTTGCATTCAGAAGCTTTTTCTGTCCTTTTGCTCCCACCTCTTTCAATATGATATGCCGGGAGTAACGTTCTATCTGTGCATCTGTCAGTGCCATTCGCATCCACCTCCCATAAAATAAAGGAATTCCACATTATCTCCATCCTTTAAAACGGTATCTGCTTTTTTATCTGCGTCAACAAACTCATCATTTACGGAAACTGTCACATAGTCCGGCATCTCTACCCCTTCCAGTTCCATAAGCTCCGGCAATGTCAGATTATTTTTTACTTCTTTTCTGTTTCCTGCTACTGTAATATACATGTTTTTCGCTCCTTACACATTTCATTTTACCTCTGCAGCGCATCACCGCAGATGCATTATTTCCCTGTAAATAAGTCCAGCCAGTCCACCAGCTCCCGAATCTTTAGCGCTCCCGTCTTTCGCTGTACCTCCTGCCCGTCTCTGAAAACAATCAGGGTTGGTCTGGACAGGATTTCATATTCTTCCGTAAGCCCGGTCTCATAATTTGTGTTTACCTTATAGATCCGAAATCTGTTCGCCAGCAGTTCTTCCGCCTGCCCGAGAACCGACGCCAGTTTTTTGCAGGCGATACAGGAATCTGAATAAAACTCCACCAGCACGGGCAGATCATTTTTCAATACTTTCTCTTCAAATACATCTTTTCCAATTCGCTCTGCCATATACTATTCCCCCACCTTGCGGACATACAGGGTATAGGTGCCGTCTTCATTATCCTGAAGCTTCAGAATCTGATGCCCCTCCTCTTTCATGCTTCTTGGAACATTCTGTACCGGTTCTCCATCATTCATGCGGATTGCCAGCACCTCCCCGTCTTCCAGCTCATCCATAGCGACTTTTGCCTTTACAAATGTCATGGGACAAACCTTATCTGTAATGTCTGCCTGTTCGTCAAATTTTATCTCAGCCATGATATGCCTCCGTTATTGCTTTTCTGAATTCTTCTTCTCCTACTCTCTGCAGCATCAGCCGGAAACGCTCTCCCGAGTTGGCATTTTTTTCAAAATACTCAATGGCGGCATCTGTAACCCGGAACAGTGTCTCCTTATCTCTGATAATCGGAAGAAGCTGTTCTCCCTGATAAATCCTATTTCCAAACAGTCCGCCAAAGGACACCAGATATCCGCTTTCTCCTTCCCATGCATCGGTTGGACAGGATTTTACGCAGCGCCCGCAGTGGTTACATTTTTCTCTGTCAATAACCACTTTGCCCTCTTTCATAGACAACGCCTGTTCCCGGCAGGCCTTTACACAGACTCCGCACTGAATACATGCGTCTTCTTTGTAGTTCACAACCATGCCGCCTTTGATTCCCAGGTCATTTTCTTCTGCTTTCAGGCAGTTGTTCTGGCATCCGGTCACCCCAAACTTAAATTTGTGAGGCAACTCCTTTCCAAAATAGTGCGCATCCAGTTCTTTTGCCAGCTCATATGTATCAATACAACCGCTCGGACAGACTGCAGCCCCCTGACATGCGGTAACCGTCCGTACTCTCGGCCCGCAGACGCCTGGCTTTACGCCTCCTTCTGCCAGCTTCTCCTTTACCTCATCAATATCCTCAAAGCGGATAAATGGAATCTCGATTCCCTGTCTGGAGGTCATATGTACATAGCCTTTTCCGTACTGATCAGCAACCTCTGACACGGTTCTTATATTTTCGGCCGTCAGATTGCCTCCCACGACCTGAAGTCGAAGAGAAAAGTATCCTTTCTGCTTCTGTCTCATAAATCCACCCTTTTTTAGTGCTGAATAATCTGGTTTTTTCTCTGCCATTTTCTGTTCTCCTTTATCGTTTTTTCATGATCTCGATCGCCTGCCGGAAATCTTCGATCAGATCTTCTATATCTTCAATGCCGACACTGACCCGGATCAGGTCATCATAAACACCTGCTTCTTCCTTCTGTTTTTGTGTACTGTGAAGACTGATAGTGGAAGACGGATGTATCACCAGCGTTTTCGTATCTCCGATATTGGAAACCTTCAGTGCCAGCTTCAAATGATTGATCAGTGTAAAAGCATTTTCTCTGCTGCCGGTACGGATCGTAAAAATTGCTCCATATCCGTTTTCCAGCTGCTTTTGCGCTGTTTCATGCCAGAGACTGCTTTCCAGTCCGGGATAATTCACAGACATTTCCGGATACGATGACTGCATCCATGACGCAAGTTCCATTGCATTTTTGCATTGCCGTTCCATGCGAAGTCCCAGGGTTTCCAGCCCGATCAGATTCAGAAAGGCATTCTGAGGGGAAAGACAGGCGCCGAAATTCCGGTAAATCGTTGCCCGCATTCTGGAGATGTACGCCATAGGTCCATATTTTATGTAATCTCCTAAAACCGGATAGTTTTCTTTTGTCCATTTAAAATGGCCGCTGTCTGTCAGAATCCCACTGATCGCACTGCTGTTTCCGTTGATATATTTGGACGATGAATTCACTACAATATCCGCTCCAAGCTTCAGCGGCCGGATCAGATAAGACGTTGCTGTAGTATTATCCACAATGAGGGGAAGTCCACGCTTATGTGCCATTTCTGCGAGATGCCCGATGTCTGTCACATCCAGCCCCGGATTCCCGATGGTTTCGGCAAAGATCAGCTTTGTATGCTCATTGATCGCCTGTTCAAAAGCTTCCCAGTTATTGGTTTCTACAAAAACAGTATGAATTCCAAACGCTTCCAGATCCCGGAAAAGATCGATGGTTCCTCCATAAAGGCTTGCACTTGTCACAATTTCATCTCCGGACTGCAGGATATTCAAAAATGCGTGAGTTATCGCCGCCATGCCAGACGAAAAAGCCACCGAAGCCACACCTTCCTCCAGTTTCGTAATCCTGGCTTCAAAAGCTGTCACTGTGGGATTTCCTACTCTTGTGTAACAGTATCCCGGCGCTTTATTCTCAAATATCTTTGCCAGCCCTTCGGCATTTCTCTGTTCGAAAGCACTGGACTGGTATACAGGCGGCAGTGTTGATCCATATTTTTCCATCTCACTTTTTCCTGCATGGAGTACCGCTGTATGAAATTTCATATCCATCACCCCTTTCTCCCGCATTTCAGATAATTGATCGCAGATGCCGCTGCATTCGCACCATCAGACGCTGCTGTGATCACCTGCCGTAGCTTTTTTGTCCGAACATCGCCTGCCACAAACAGCCCAGGAGCTTCTGTGATACCGTCTTCTCCGGCAATCACGTATCCATTTGTATCTCTCTGAACGTAAGCTTTTATCATATCGGACGCCGGTATGGAGCCGACTGCCACAAAGAGACCGCTGACATAAAGCTTCCTGCCGTTATCAAGAACTATCGCCTCCAGTTTTTTATGCCCCTCCGCTCTTCTTACCGATGCTTCCGTGATGATCTCCACATTTTGTCTTTTTTTCAGGATTTCAAGAACAGCTCCGTTTCCTCTGAATTCTGCTCTTCTGTGGATGAGATATACCTTTCTGCACAGTTCCGAAAGATATAAGGCATCGTCCAGTGCCGTATCCCCGCCGCCGATTACCGCTGCTTCTTTTCCTGCATACAGAGAACCATCACAATACGCGCAGTAAGAAATTCCTTTTCCCAGAAACTCCGTTTCTCCCTGTACCCCCAGCGTTTTCGGCACTGCACCGGCCGCATACAGAATCGTTTCTGTCTCTATGGTTTTTCCCGAAGAAAGACAGAGAAGCCATCTGTCCCGATAGAAAATCCTTTCCACCTCATCCTCCAGAAATAAAACCCCCGCATCCAGAACCTGCTGCCGGAATCTGGCACCCAGCGTCTCCCCGGAAACCGACGGGACTCCCAGGTAATTATCAACGCAAATGCTCTGCGTGATCTGCCCCGTTCCTTCATATTCCTTTTCAATAACAATGACATTTTTTCCAGCTCTTTTCAGATATAAAGCCGCACTCAGTCCTGCCGGTCCGCTTCCCGTTACCACTGCCTCATACATTCCCTTTATCTCTCCATTGCGATTATCATTTTTGAAATTATAGCGGTAAAAATTGGTTTTGCCCATAGGATTTTTGTTCCATATCTGCCAAAATATACGGAATTTTGTTAGAAATTAGTCGCACGAAAGAACCTTTTTAGCAATTGATGGATATTTCTTATATATATACAAAAGACACCGCTTTCGCGGTGCCCTGACTTTTCTGTATTAAAAAGCGCCATTTCGGCGCATTTTATTTTTTATTGAAATTTCTGCTTTTATTGTACCTTTTTCTTATGATCCGTGCCAGTATGATCCACGGCGCTGCCAGAAGCAGCAACAGGGCTCCTGCAACCAGTCCTCCTGCCCCGTTTACACTAATCATCCACATTAATAAAATGACATATAACACTGCCAGTACTATTCCCAGGCTTTTCACTGCTTCCACCTCTCCCTGTATTCATATACTACCACGCAGAGAAGGCGGGTGCAAGCAATATTGCAGGAGCTTTCGTATATCATTAATCCTTTTTTTCCTTTCCCGATCCGGTTCAGTTCCAGGAATTCACCGTAGATCGTAAAAAGCAACAGGATATGATCTTGGCTACGTTTGAGTACCATACATTTTTATATCATTCTCAAACTTGTCCTGTGTTCATCAGCTCATACACCGCGTTTGAGTACCATACATTTTTACATCATTCTCAAACAAAAAACTGGAATCCCCTGCAGGTTAAATCGTTTGAGTACCATACATTTTTACATCATTCTCAAACGCATCCTATAACCTTCATACCGTAGCGGAGGTTTGAGTACCATACATTTTTACATCATTCTCAAACAGCCTATACGGTGCGGAAGGAAAATGAAAAGTTTGAGTACCATACATTTTTACATCATTCTCAAACAGCAGAACCATAATTAACCAGATTCCAGTTGTTTGAGTACCATACATTTTTACATCATTCTCAAACTGGTGGGGAATTGACATGAAGAAAAAAAGAGTTTGAGTACCATACATTTTTACATCATTCTCAAACAAGTTTCGTGTAGATCAGTTCGATATCTTCGTTTGAGTACCATACATTTTTACATCATTCTCAAACAAAGATTGTTTATTCCGGCCACAAGTTGCGGTTTGAGTACCATACATTTTTACATCATTCTCAAACGGGACAAAACAGGTAGGGAATAACAATTTTGTTTGAGTACCATACATTTTTACATCATTCTCAAACCTCAAATTCAAAAATGATATGCCATCACTTGCATAAGGTATGATACTCAACTCTAAGATTAAAAGATCTCACAGCCATCTGAATCTATAATATACCTGAAACATCCTTCAAGACAATCCTTTTCTTGATTTTCAATCAACAACATATTCACTTCCTGTCTAAGTGATTCTTTAATAAGACTCTCGACCTGATTTTTATCCAGATAGCTCCTCACATTAACAAATACTATAAGTTTGATTTCCAACACACAGGCAATCACTTTGATGTATCTAACAAGACGTTCCAAAAAGTCCTCTTCAAACCCTTCAAATTTTATACCAGATATTTTAAATAAACCGGTTAAATCGAGCTCACTATCAATATCTAAAATATATTCTGTACTCTGTTCCAAATCCAATAAATACTCGTTCACCCCCTGCATTAAACTTCTGGTTTTCGCAAAAAACTCTTCTGCAACAGCACGTCTGCTTAGATCTGCATATAACTTATTAAGTATCTTTTTATCATTTATATCCACTGAAAATGGATTAAATATGATCTCAGTATACTTAGCGATATTCACTTCATTTTCTTTACTGGAAAGTACAAACGAGCCCTCTCTACCAGTATATTGAGCAAACAATTCCTGTACATACTTCGAAAAAAGCTGCGACGATTCTATAATCCATTCACAGACAGGCATATTTTCTGAAAGCAAGCTGCTTTGTAATTCGTAATGAACTAATTTCACAGGATCACCAGTCTTTCATCACTATTTAAAACTTCACTTTTTATATTCCCAATCACAATGTCCATCTTCGCATACTGCTTTTCAGTCACTGTCAATAGCTGGATCAGACCTTCCTCCGGTTTATTTTTATGTACGTTTTCAATAATTGTTCGAACTGCCGTCCCATTTAAAGCCAGTTTACAGTAAACCGATTCCTGCAGCATCAAGAAACCATTTTTCAGCAAAAATTTTCTGAATTTTGTATACGCACGTCTGTTTTCGCTTGTGATCACCGGTAAATCAAAAAATACTAATACCCGCATAAACCTATAACTCAATCTTATACATCCGAATCAGAGAACTGTCATCCTCATTTAGCGCATCAAATACACTTCTTACATAAATTTTAACAGCATTATTCACATATTGAATTTTTCCATCTATCATGATTTCCTGATTCATTATATTCACCAGCTGCATTTTCTCTTCATGTTCGAACTGGTCAAGACACATAGAAACAACCTGTCGGTCAACCAGTATCCGAAACGGCTCCATCAAATCTGATCCGAGGTTGAACTGATTAAACATATTATCGTGGAACAATCCTAATTGCGTTATATACCCATTTGACACAATTTCCCGTGTAAATGCAGAAAGAATAATAGAATAGCCATAATTTAACGCTGCATTGATATAATTATCCTCTGTCCTGGTAAAATCCATTCCAAATGTAGCCGCTCAAAATTTGCGTCAAAACTTCTCAACTTTCTTGTCAAAAGTTTTCCGCAAATATTTCCCGATTTAGGCGCAAAAAACAGGGGCTTTCATTCCCCTGTTTTGACATTTATTTTGGAGTCAACTGAGTAGCAATCTATCCCGTTTTCTTCCATGTATTTGATGATCAGATCGTTCAGATCATTCAGCATAGTCCCGTTTGCAGGAACGCACATCTTCACTCTCAAAAGGATCTCTTCCATGCTTACTCCTTAATCGCCACGCCCATCCCTGCAAGAGCCGGATGTCGTGGCGTTGTAGATTACTCTTCTTTCTCCACGAAGGTCTCTCCCGTTATTTCCTCATACTCTTCAGGTGTGAGCTTTCCATCGTACACAAGGGTGGCAACCATCTTCTTGGTCCAGAATCCATTTTCGTAGAATCTTTTGTACTTCTCAATCTTCTTTTTACTGTTCATAGCTCATTCCCTCGCTTTCTGAATCATCCGGAAGTTCTACATCAGCAGCCAGGGCGATATATTCCAATATTGCCTCCTGGCGTTCTACATCAGCCTTCAGGCCTTCTTTTTCGCGGTTATCCGCGATCGTTCCGCTGAGTCTCCTGTATTCCATCATTGTCGTTATCCTCCCATAAACTTCTATAAAATTCTCTCATGTTCTTTTGAAAATTATATGAGTTGCCATAAGAAGCATGTCTCATCCATGAATCAAAATGCTCGTCAACCTGTTCCCGTGTCTTTTCACCTTTCTTTACCAGTCCGGCCATCCTCCGCAGCTTCCTGCGCTCATGTTTCACTTTTCTCGGATCAATATGAACCATCACCTTTCCGGAATCCGTCAGATAGAACCAGAAGCCCAGAAACAGGATTCCTTTTCTCAGACTGTATATTTTAGTCTTTTTCTTATTCAGCTTCATGTCCTTCTCTGCAAGTTTTCTTTCGATCGTCTCCAGGCAAGTCTCCAGTTTCTCTCTTTCGTGGTGTATCATAACTGAATCATCCATATATCGCTCATAAATCTCCATCAGGAGTCTTTCTTTTATGTAGTGATCTAGGTCGTTCAGGGCTGTGATACCGACGATCTGGACGATCTGGCTGCCCGGATTGAATCCTACTTCGCCCGGAAAGTTATCCAGGATCCTGGCTGCCATCTGGTAGCTTTCATCTGGAAGATACTTCCGCAGGGTGGCCTTCGCCACGTCATGGGTCATGTTTGGGTAGTAGCCTTTTATATCACATTGTAATACCCAGCCGTCAGCTCCGTGTTTCCGGTAATATCTTTGCAGGAAGCATTTCAACCTTTCTCTTGCCAGATCAGGACCTTTCCCCGTCTGACAGGCGTGGTTATCATAAATAAAGGATCGCGTACATCTCGGATATATCTCCACATCATTCAAGGAACGCTGATACACTCTGTCCCGGAATGCTATGCTCATGATCTCCCGTTCTTTCGGTTCCATCACCTTGAAGAACTTCGGAGACCTCTCCTGGTATGTACCATCATGCAGCTGTCTTTCCAGTTTCCCGATCTCTCTCATCCAGTTATGGACAAAGAACGCGGTGCTGTCCTTCCACATGACACCCTTCTTGCATTTCATCATGGAATTATACAGTGCTTCATAGCCTATTATATCTTCTGTATCCATTCCATCTCCCCGTCATTGTCGCGGCGTGGATAGCGGTACCAGCCCGCAGGCTGACCGCATCGCCGTTCTATTGTTCACCACCGTAGTGGCAGGGCTTTCGGCTCCTTGCATACTTCATTTCCCTGCAACCTCACTATGTGAAGTCTTTTCGCACGTCTAAAGTATCCAATCCGGGGCGCACCGATTCGCGTTGATCGCGTTGTTGTTGTTGACGTTGCCCGACGCGTTCACATTCCACGTATTGTTGGCGTTGCCGCGATTAGCTGAACGCAGTCGCACGTTCTGCGGTGAGATAACAGCCTACTGCCCTATGTCAACGTCTCAGGGATCTCATTCTCCTGGAACGGTCGGCATCTGAATCCCTCCATTTCTGGAGTAAATCATGCACTTCTACTATTAAATCATCCCAGTATTTTACCCGCTTCATCCGCAGATGGAAGACCATCTTTGCAATTTGCATCTCTGATCGAAGGCTCTCGCATTCTGCAATAGCTATGTTCTGGAGCCGGTTTCTCTCCACTCCGGCCTCAGGCGTTTTGAACGGGATGTTATTCGCCACTCTCGTCCTGTGGTATATGTCTGTCGCATACGCCACGATCTTCTTCGTCGTGTCTTCGTGGTCCGGTGTAAATACCTTGTGATTATCTGTTATGTTTACGGTATAGGTCGCAAGCTCCAAGGCTTTCGTCTGTGTGTCGAACTTGCCTTCTCCTCTTTCGTCTTTTCGTACCATTTCTGTCTCCTCCACGGGCGGAGGTGTCCGCCCGTGATTAGCCGATTAGCAGATTACGCAAGCCGGGGCGCACCGATCCGCGCTGATCGCGCTGGTGCCGTAGACGTAGCCCGACGCGCCCACATACCACGTATTGGTGGCGATGCCGCGACCAGCTGAACGCAGAGTTCCCTCTTCCATGTCCTTTCCGCAGTTTGGGCATTTCACCAGAATACAGAAGGTTCTGATCTGCGGATATGTCTGGTACTGTTTCATCTTGGCAGCCAGTCCGGAAGCATGTTTCCAGTAAGGGCAAGCCTCACCTTCTCCGGCTAACTGTGGCTCGATGTACATTTCTTCCAGGGACAGAGGGAAGAACCTGTCATAAGTAACTTCCGTCTCTCCGTCAGCTTTGTCGGTTACGGTATTCAGGGCTGTGACCACTTTGACCGGCTGGATACACTCCAGGAAGTCAGCCTCGAATCCTTTCAGGAATCCATCCTTCTGGGACAGCTGATCAGGAGCTCTGTCGTAGTCGTTCTGTGAAGTCCACCACTCTCCAGCGGCTGCATCACTGTTCAGCCACTGTCTGAGTGCACTCTGGCTCCATCTGCCGTAACCATAAGCCAGGCGGTGCAGGCTGTTCACCTTTCCATCACCAGCAGGAAGGAAGGTTCCCAGGTTTGTGCCGCCGGATCCAGCTATCACGGACACCGTTTCAATGGCTGCACTGTTCCCGTCTGCGAAAGAATATACTTTCCAGGCTGTCGGAGCCTGGTCGGGCATTCCATAGAATCCAGCCAGGAGACCGCCTGCTGGCACCGGCTTAGTCAGTGTGAAGTGGTAGGTCTCGTTTGCCTTACAGTTATTTCCCCAGTTCGCTCCAACAATGATGTTGTAGGTGCCAGCTGGAAGCTCTGACTCTGCTTTGTAGAATGCTTCGTACTGGTCAAACTGTACGCCGAACGGTGTTGTATAATGCCACTGTAAATAAAGGCCAGGAACCTCTGATCCATCCTCCAGGGTGACGTTTGTAATCTTGATCACGTTCATCGGCACAGAGTATTTTGTTCCGGTTTTGGTGTCTGTCCACGGAACGATGATCTGGTCGCCAAACTGGAACACATCCGCGCCCTTTCCGGACCGCACGATACTTCTAACTTCCTGTAAGGTTGTTACTTTCTCCAGGTTGCTTCCTACCTCTATACCTTTCAGGATGGCCAGCGTATGGAGTTTTTCTGCTATGTCCTTTCCTGTTCTGTCTGTCAGTATTGCTTCAGTTAATTTGCTCATTTCTTTATTCCTCCTCATAAGTTACACACAGTTTTCCGTCAACCACGGAAAGTCCAAGATCAGTGATCATCTGGACGATGGCTGCATCGTTCCCCAAAAACTGTCTGTGCGCTTCATTCCAGTTTTCATATAAATCAGTGGTATCTATGTCCCACTCTTTCATGTCCGGCTTGTATTCCGGAGTGTATTTCAGATTGCTCATGTCACGCCTCCATATTATGAGTAGTGGTTGCGGATCCGGTAGGTCTCTTTGATGTCGTCTTTCTGCTTCGGAAGGAAATTCAAGAAGCAGATCGGATCCCCGTCTGAATCAATCAGCATCATCTCGCTAATCTTGCTTCCTACGCATTCGTTTTCTGCAAGGACAAGGGCATATTCATAGCAGGCGTCGTCCACCTTTTCGGATGCTGTGTATGCTCTTCGGATAACTTCTGTGTTCAGCTTAGTCGCAGATCCAGCTGGTGTCTTCACGTTTCCGCTTCCATCTACACCGCCGGTCCCCAGTGCGATCTGGGCGACTGTGGCGATCTTTCCCGCGCTGTGTGTCGCCTGGGCGATCTTCTTTCTATGAACATCTGAGATAGTGTACTTCATTTCATTCTCCTCTCTGTTTACCCGATACTTCCAGATCCCTGGGCTACCGTGTAAACGTCAAATAAATAGTCTTTTCTTGCTTCAATCCGTCCGGTCAGGGTGCTGAGTGTTCTGGATCCATCCAGCTTCCTGCTTCCATCCAGTCTCCTGCCGTACCAGAATTTCACTGTCATTCTCGCTGTTGAAGTCGCTTCTGGGAGTACGTTCATTTGTACATCCATCACGTTCTCCAGCTCCTGCTTGGTGGTTTTAATGATTTTATTCTGCACATCCAGCAGGTATCCAGTGTCTCCTTCTATCCTTCCTATAGCTCCGCTGAGTGTTCTGGATCCGTTCAGCTTCCTGCTTCCATCCAGATGCCTGGCTGGGAAGAATATAGTTGTCATTCGGATCCCGTAGGCTGGAATTATATCCTGTTCCTGTCTCGCTGCCATGTGGTACTCGTTCCTAGCTTCCAGATGCCATTTCCATGTCTCTCTCACTTGGAAAAGGAAGTCACCAGCAAGGCTGATCAGCATGTCTGTGTTCCGCAGGTACCTGGTATTCATCAGAACTTCATATTCCTGGTCTTGAACCGTCTTATGGTCCACAAGAGCCGTGTATTCAGCTGAAGCCTGTATCAGAAAAGAAACCTGTGTTTCTGTCTGGAATAAGTAGTCCGGCAGTAGTTCAATCCGTCCTACTGAATAGGACAGTGTTCTGGATCCATCCAGTTTCCTGCTTCCGTCCAGATATCTCTGCTTATAGAAATGGCTGCGGAGCAGATAGGTTGTATCCATCTCGCTGATCAGTTTGTTCCACACGTCCGCATAGTACCGGATGAGGTAGTTGTCTTTCGATGTAGACTCTTTCTTGTCCCGGACTTCCCGGATCAGGTTGGCTGTGCTGGTCGGCTGTGGGTTCGCTACATCCTCATTGATGATAATAATGAACTCCGCCCACCGGTCCCAGTCTCCGTTGTAACGTGGAAGCCACACATGCTCCACATCTTCGTAGCCGATCGAGTTGACTGCCAGGATGATGCCGTCTCTCGTTCCTCCAAGTCTCTCCGTCTCGTCGTACATGGCGATCCTGGAGCGGAAGGCGTCGTTTGACTCGCCTACATACTGGGTTATCCCATCCGGGCCTCGGTCTTCAGCATGGATCTGAAGCATGATGTCGCTACAGGTTGCTATGGTCGTCTCGTCTCTGGCTCTCTGAAGATCGTCCTTTACTTCGTCCCACCAGCCTCCCATGACCTTCGCCCAGATCCACCACTGATTTTGTGCTTTCTTCAGTATCTTGAAGGGCTTGGAGAGTAGATACCAGATATAATCTCTGAATTTATCCATTATCTCCTCCTTATGTCACGTTCAGGACTGTTATTTTGATCTCCCCCGGCACGATAACGGTGCCGATCGGGACGTGAACATCCTCCGCAGGCTGTGTGATCAGGCACTTTCTATACCGTGGAATGTTCGGAAGAAGCGTTCCGATGATGCTATCACGGTACAGCACATTCAGTTCATCCCTGGTTTTAATGTCCATCATGTTCCGGATCAGGCTCTCGATGGTGTCCTGATACCCGGCTGTAGACACGTTCTTTTCAATGTAGACCGTGATCTCAATGTCCTGTTTTTGCTGTGTGGAGCTCTTGACCAGATAGTCCCCATAGCTTCCAGTCAGTGGTTCGATCGCTTCCTCAACGTCTTCGATCAGCTCCAGGCTGGCTGTTCCGCTGTTTCCGGTAACGATGATGTCCACCGTTCCCTGGCCTCGTGGGTGCTGGGAATCAATATAAGCTACTGCCACGCCAGGGACCTCTTCTACGGTACTCTTCAACTTCCTGTCGATCGTCCGCTCTGCAATCAGAGCCCGGCTGTTAATGCAGCGTTTTCGGAGATGTTCCGCAGTCTCCTTCTCCTGGCCTTCGTTAGTGATCCAGTCTTCCTCGTTGGTGACTGTGGCATCCCCTTCGATATGAACCATTGATACTGTGATCTTTCCAGCCTCCACGTTGTAAGCTGTCCCAATCTCCTCCGCCTGCACCAGCACCTTCTGTGTCGCCTGGTTTGCTGGAAGGATTGTATCTTCTAAAGCGTAAAACCTCAGATATCCGCCGTATGCGTCCGGAGTTGTCCGGAATGGGTGCCCTCTGGCAATTCGGACAGCCTGGCTTGTATCCTTCCTGGTTATTGTCAGATAGCCTTCTGTCTTCTCGCCCTCATCCAGCGTCTTGGAATAGTCTGCGGCTCTGATCTCTACCCAGTCGTCCGGACAGTGTTTCATAAATGCACTGTTGATCAGATCCACGGCCAGCTGTTTGAGCTGCACGCCTATGTGTATGGCTATTCGGAGCAGGATGTAGAACACGCCGCCTTTCGAGAAGTTAGTGATCACGAAACCGGCTTCTTTCAGTTCTTCGATTTTTGCTTCCGTTTCCTCTTCTTCATCCGGTACCCGGATGATCTTGTCCATGATTTCAGACGGTATCATTCGATCGTCACCTCCGCCCCGTCTATTCTAATGTCTTTGTTCACTTCTTTTTCAGTATCCAGTGGGCTGTATGTCACCCGTAGAGTCCGCCGTCCTTTGCGGTCTGGTGCGGTGGTGCTGGTCTTTATGCTGTCCGGTTCTATATAGTCCCGTTTTGTCAGTTTTTCCCGTGTCCTGGCGTAGATCTCTTCGTTCGCTTCTTCAGAATCCAATCCGTTCAGGACTGTCCCGTAGCCGAAGCCGTAAGCCCACCGTCCCTCCTCATCTTCGTGCAGAAGTTCGCCTTCCTCTGTGAGCATTTCCATCCACACATCCTGGATCCAGCAGTCCTCTTCAGATACAAATCGGACATCTCCATCTTCTCCCACTACCGGCTGACCATACTGGTCCAGAGCAATGTCGGTGTCGTCTGTTCCGGTCAGTCTCACTTTGCATACCTCCCCACGATGTAGGGAGCTATGATGCCATAAAGGAACACGACCACCACAAGCTCGCCTTTTTCACATTCCACATTAGACGCCACAGACGGGATCTCTGGGAAGTTCTTGTCTTCCTGAAGGTTCCTGTCCAGGATTTTCAGTGTGTAATAACGATCTTCCGCTTTTGTGACTACTGCCACCATTGCTCCGGGGAGGGTGGTGTGTGGGAGCTCTTTCTTCAGATAGTCTTTTATCACTGTTTTGACATAATTTTTGAGTTTATCCATCTTCTACCTCCCTGAATGTAATGTACATCTCCATCATTCCCTTGTCGTTGGATTCCACCGTTACGCTTTCAACTTCGCCTACTGCAATGAGGTTTTCATGGTTAATGTTGATATACTGGGAGTGATGGATCCACGGTACGCCGATCACTTCCGCCGTCCAGGATCCTCCACTTTTCTCCAGCTCCAGGATGTTGGAATCGTTCAGCTCGTACAGATATTCCTGTTCTGGGCGTTTTCCCCAGTAGAAAGTATCGTCCCAGTAGAAGAACGGTACTTCCAGTCCCCAGGCTGCATTTACCTCCTGGATGGCATCCCGCCCGTTCTTGGAGTCAATCGTCAATGTTTTCTTGGTGTCATACAAGTCTTCGCTCAGGATATAGTCCGTAACACCGCAAAGAGTAAGGATGTAGCGTATCGCTTCCTGCGGATGGCAGTCCACGAAGGTCGCTGTGATCTTTGTGTCCAGAAGTCTCCACATCCCGTCCCGGATCAGGAGCTCTGTTCCGTCGTTTTGCCAGTTTCCTCTTCCGTCGATAATGTTCTCGAAGTCTTCCTCGCTCCCCATATCTACCCGGCAGTCGCTGACATCCGCGGTGCTTACCGCCTCCAGCGCGTCCTCTGTAAAAAACACCTTGCAGGTGTCACAGTGTGCCGCTTTGCTGCTTTTGTATTTGATATAGATGCCGTCATTCAGTTCTACATTCTGAAGGATCAGGTGGTATTCCGGGGCTGTCAGTTTCTTGTACATTTACATCACTTCTTTTTCGTCGTCTTTTTCTTGGTAGTCTTCTTCACTACCTTCTTGGCTGCTTTCTTTGCTGTTGTCTTGTTCTTGGTATCCTTTGCAGGACTTTTACTGGTTTTCTTGGTTGTCTTCTTTTTGGCAGCTGCTTTCTTCGCTGCCGCTGCTTTTTTCTGTGCCGCTGCTTTTTCCCTGGCTTTCTGTGCCTTGGTCTTCACAACCGACACGCTCACGATCAGAGGGGCTACAAAGGACAAGGTTCCGGTAAACCAGCTCTGGTTGACATCTTCCGTGGTCGTGAACCCATTGAAGTACACTTCCGTGATGCCCCTTGCAGCACACTGTGTCTCTACGATCCTGTATTTCTTCTGCTTCTTCTGCTTTGTAGTCTTAAACAACCTCTGAATGTACTGGATCTGTTCCTTTGCTGTATAGCTGCCGTCTTCCTCGAAGTACATGGATACTTCGACTTTGGCTGCCTCGAACCCTGTTGGCTGGTTTGCTTTTGTAACCTTGCCCTTGCTGTTCTTTTTATCCTCGATCTTGCCCTCTTCCGTGATCGTTACACTCTGCACCTGGCCGGGAATTTTCTTCCCGGCTATGGTCAGATATTTCTCATCAACGTAGATCATGATGCTGTCCTCCCTATGCCGTTACTGGGTCGTTATCCCCATCCAGCTCAGAGAGCAGTTTCTTCAGCTTACGCAGATCATCAATGCTCTGAGCGTCAATATTCATTGTTACATGGTACGTCTGGTACTTCGTTCCGCCCTGTGGCTGTGTCTGCTTCGTTTCCGGCTTCGTTGTAGTCGTCTGCTGTTTCTCTGTCTTTTCCTTGGTCTTGGTAACAGTATTCTTCTCCTTAGCCGGATCAGACTGTTTCTTTCCACCAGGGAAGAACATGGTAAACGTATTCATGACTACATTTCTCATCCGGTTCCACAGGCTGTCCAGTGGAACGATCGCTTCCTCACCGGCTTCTCCTCCAATCATCGGGCTTGTGCCGTTCATGCCGAACATGGTCGGTTTTTTCATGATCGCACCTTTCGCGTAGTAGCTGACTGAGAAGTTCGGGACGGAAGCTGTTGCTTTTCCGTTTCCTACTGTTGAGTAGGATACATTTACATGAGGCAGGGACGGTCTCGGAACCGTGATACGGATGTTCTCGAATGCCGCCTTGATCTGGTATGCAATGCTGGACGCGGTGCTGACTGCACTGGATCCGGCGGAGCTGATACCAGAGGCAACGTTGGACATCATCTGTCTTCCCAGTCCGCTGGCTGATGATACCGCGTTCCGGAAGGCGTTCATGGCGTCCGTTCCTGCTTTCTGTGCTGCTGAAGTTGCGGTTCCTGATCCGGAAGTAATTCCGGAACCGATATCTTTGATCATATTCGTGCCTACTGTGGTGGCGTTTAAGTTATCCACTGCATCCAGGGCACTCTGTCCCGCACTTTGAGCGGCACTCTGAGCACTGCCTGCATTTGCGGTGATACCGCTGGTCAAGCTCTCAATCAGGTTCGCTCCTGCGGATCCTGCTCCGCTGGTATCAATACTGAAGGAACTCATGATCCCCTGGCCTGCACTCTGAGCGGCTGCTTCTGCTCCGGCGGTTCCGGATGTAATTCCGTCCGTTACGCTCTGCATCAGGTTCGCTCCTGTGGATCCTGCTCCACTGGTATCAATGTTGAAGGCACTCATGATCTCCTGCCCTGCGCTCTGGGCGGCTGCTTCTGCTCCGGCGGTTCCGGATGCAATTCCATCCGTTACGCTCTGCATCAGGTTCGCTCCTGTGGATCCTGCTCCACTGGTATCAATGTTGAAGGCACTCATGATCTCCTGCCCTGCGCTCTGGGCGGCTGCTTCTGCTCCGGCGGTTCCGGATGCAATTCCATCCGTTACGCTCTGCATCAGGTTCGCTCCTGTGGATCCTGCTCCACTGGTATCAA
>OGWU01000605.1_pt1 | contig 23504 bp, 23 predicted proteins | sample 1576071 | NCBI WGS metagenome assembly OGWU01 (sample SAMEA3541582, study PRJEB24748) | human gut metagenome | biome: human gut; feature: human-associated habitat; material: faeces | place: China | collected 2012
AATCGGGTGATAACTTTTTAAAAGTATTGTGTTGTCCTTTATTCATTGAAGCATAGATTCTTCTTCAGAATTTAGAATTTATAAAACATAGGGTAAAAATAAATGTATAATATCTCTATAAGTTTGAATTTGTGTAAGCAAAGCGGGGGACTTAAAATGCGTATTTTGGAATATGGCAATACAAATAATCCAACAATAATGCTTGTTCATGGTTTTGAAAGTCCATATCAAATATGGATTGATTATATAGAGCATTATAAAGAGAACTATCATATTCTTGTGCCAATTTTGCCGGGACATGATGTGCAGGAGAAGTCCAAGTTCAATTCCTTTGATGATACTGCAAAAGAGATAGAAAATTATTGTATATCAAAATCTATTAACCATATATATGCAATTTATGGAATGAGCATGGGTGGAGTTTTAACATCGTATTTATGGAAAAATAAGAGGCTTACTTTTGAAAAAATCATTTTAGAAAGCTCCCCACTTTTACCATTTGGAAAATATATGACTCAAATGCTTACAAAGCAGTACTTGTCCATAACCCAAAAAGCAAGAGAACGAAATCAAAAAGTGGTACGAAACGCAATAAATTCAATGGTAACAGAAGATATGCTGGATGTGTTTTTAGAACTGTTGGATAATATATCAGATGAAACCATAAAAAATTATTTATATGCAGTTGGACAATTTAAACTTCCCTCAAATATTGATACACCTAATACACAGATTATTTATTTTTATGGTGGAAAGATAAATGAATTTGTTTTTAGAAATGTAGCAAAATATATCAAGAAAAATTATAAAAATTCTGCAACTATTTGTTTAAAAGGAAAGGGACATTGTGAGGACGCATTACTGCACTCAAATGAGTGGATTGAACGACTGGATAAATATATTATCTAGTACTACAAATCCTAATTTGTGGAGGTGTTGAATGAAAAGTGTATTAATGATTGGACAGTCCAACATGGCTGGACGTGGATTCATAAACGAAGTACCGATGATTTGTAATGAGAGAATCCAGATGTTAAGAAATGGAAAATGGCAAATGATGACAGAACCAATTAACTACGATCGTCCTATATCAGGAGTAAGTCTTGCGGGTTCATTTGCTGCAATGTGGTGCATGGAAAACAAAGAAGAACAAATCGGCTTGATTCCATGTGCGGAAGGTGGCAGTTCCATTGATGACTGGTCTATAGAGAAAATATTATTTAAAAATGCAATTATTCAGGCAAAATTTGCAATGCAAAATAGTAATTTGATTGCTATTCTGTGGCATCAAGGAGAAAATGATAGCTATAATGGTAACTACAAAACGTATTATGAAAAATTACATACAATTTTTGAGGCTTTAAAAAATGAACTTAATTTAGACGATGTACCGTTTATTATTGGAGGACTTGGTGACTATTTAGGAAAGATAGGCTTTGGTTTTAATTGTACAGAGTATGACTTGGTGAATAAAGAATTATTACGATATGCCAATGATCATAATCATGTATATTTTGTAACTGCCCAGGGGTTGTCAGCAAATCCAGATGGCATACATTTAAATGCTGTCTCTCAAAGAAAATTTGGGGTTCGTTATTACTATGCCTACAAAAACAAAAAGAATGTGATAACACCTTTGAAAAACGAAGAAAAATTATTAGAGTCATGTATTAATATTCCATATACTCAGAATGAAATGAAATATTTAGCTATGATGGATTTGACAATGGGAAAATGTAGTTATGAAGAGTTCATAACAAAAATGAAAAATCTCTAACTTTCAATCTGACTAATGGAAATAAAATAAAGAAAAGAATTAGAATTTTACAAAGAAGTGTAATTGTATGAATAAAGCGATTGTTGTAATGAGGATTGCTATTCTTACTTCTTTGGAAAAAGATAAGTAATTGACTGGCAAATTCCAGTTTATCAACGCGTTAAATAAAGCGAAGTTTACAGTCGTATATTATAGGAGAAGATAAATCCTAAGAAAAGGTGGTGCGAATTATGTCAGTTCAAACGGATTTTGAAAAAGAATTCGAAACAGAGGAATATGAAATGCTTATTTTAGTGCAATCACCGTGTAAAGGGGCTGCAAATATAAAAGACATGTTGAAACCTTTTGTTGATTTTCTTGCATCTATAGATTTGCGTACTGGTCAATTCTTTCATGAGAAAGGTCGTGTTGAATGGCTTATAAAAAATGATAATAAACGCAAAGGATGGGGATATAAATTTGAACAATTTGGCATTTATCGTGTCACTGTCAGAAAATGTATACCGCAAAATCAGATACAATATATGAACAACAGATATATGCTTATAAATGTACTTGAAGAAAATGTTTCTAATGAAAAATTGGAAGCTTTAAAAGAATATTATTTTCAGCCAATTTCTATAGAAAATGAATTAGGTTCTTTTGTCTTAGATAGAGAATTTTCATGGTTTAAGGGAATTGTCAATTGGAATGGAGTAGAAGTGAATGCCTATTTGGAAACCGATGAGGAGGATGGGAATACTGCAAAACAGGCAATGAAGGTATTAAAAAAGGTAGTAGATAATATTGTGGAGTATGATACGAAGTACCGTGAATTCGCTGCACTAGAGCTAACAGAACTTGCAAATGAGTGGATGGATGCATCAGATGAAATTGATGCAGAAGAAATCACAAAAGAAATATTTATGAAGCGTATGGAAATGAGTGAAATAACAGTTAGTTCAGATGGAAGTTTATCTTTGTTTTACAATGATGACGATATGTTTTGGGAACATACTATTGAAATAGAAGTTAAGCCAAATGGAGAGATTATCAGTGCTAATATAGCTGGATGAGAGTAAGACTTGGAATTTGAGGGGATAAATAAATGGAAAAAGGAAGAATTGTTATAGTCGCCGGAGCACCCGGAACAGGAAAAAGCACAGTATCAGAAATTGTTGCTGAAGAATCTGATATGGAAAAATCTGTGTATATGCATACCGACGATTTTTATCATTATCTTAGAAAGGGAGCAATTCCTCCCCATTTACCGGAATCAAACGAACAAAACTTGATTGTAATAGAAGCTTTTTTAGAATCAGCAGAGCGTTTTGCCCGTGGTGGATACGATGTAATTGTAGACGGTATTATCGGCCCGTGGTTTTTAAAGCCGTGGTTAAAAATTGTGCAAGAGGGCTATGAAGTACACTATATTATTTTGAGAGCTAATAAAGAAGAGACCATGAGAAGAGCGATTAACCGCTCAAAATTAGATGATAAAACTAATATTGAATTAGTTGAGGTAATGTGGGAGCAATTCCATGATCTTGAAACATATGAAGTGTATATTCTAGATACAACAAACCTGTCCGTTAAAGATACAGTGTTAAAAGTAAAAGAAAGAATTACAACCAGAACCGCATTACTTCATTAGATTTTTTCAAAGAAGGCATACAAATCCTAATTTAACAATTTCATATCCAGTATTATACAAAGCGGTCAGTCTTTATGATTGGTCGCTTTTCAATATCTGGAAAGTACTGTTTTCATCCAATATAAGCGTAAAGTTGAATTATGTCAGAGTCAACAATATGTACCTCTATCCTCCTTTGTTTTCAGTATAGAATTCACAAAAAAACACGTAGCATCGAAACTACGTGTATGATTTATTCGACTGTTACAGATTTAGCTAAATTTCTAGGCTTATCAACATCACATTCATTCTGTAAAGCTGCATAATAAGCAATTAACTGTAACACGATCGTAACAGGTATCAAAGACAAATAAGGATGAATATTATCAATCTTAAATACATGGTCATAATCAGAAGATACTTTTTGCATGGAAGTGATCAAGATCACATGCGCTCCACGAGCCATCGTTTCTTCAATATTGGAAAGCGTTTTTTCGGCCACATTTTCCTGCATTGCTAACGCGATAACTACGCTGCCTTTTTCAATTAAGGCAATAGGTCCATGTTTTAATTCTCCAGCATAGTAGGCATCTGCATGTATATAGGATATTTCTTTTAATTTAAGGGCGCCTTCCAAAACACTCACATAATCCAACTGTCTACCTATAAAATATGCATCTTTTTTATTTTTTAACAAACTTGAAAAATCTTTGATCAATTCTTTTTGTGAAAGGATCTTTTCGACATGCATATCCATGTTCTGTAGATCTTGCAACAAAGAATCAACATCCAAGATTGAACAATTCATTTTTTGAGCCAATTGGATCATCAATACACATAACAAAACAAGCTGTGTCGTATAAGCCTTGGTGCTTGCAACTGCAATTTCGGGTCCTGCACATGTATAAAGCGTAACATCAGCCAATCTTGAAATCGTAGATCCAAGCACATTTGTGATCGCAATTGATTTAGAGCCTTTCTCTTTAGCCATCTTTAAAGCAGCCAAAGTATCTGCTGTTTCCCCTGATTGACTTACTAAGATACATAATGATTTTTTGTCCAGTTTAGGATCACCATAGCGAAACTCACTGGCTGGCATGCAAAAAGATGGAATATTCAGCCATTTGTCAAATAAGTATTGAGCATACAAACAAGCATGATACGCTGTTCCGCAGCCAATAAAATAAACACGATTAAAATCTTCAAAATGCCAATCCATCTTGTCAAGTTCATCGATCTTGATCTGTGTATGATCCATGTACATTCTCAGTGTTTCATGTATTACATAAGGTTGTTCATGGATTTCCTTTTCCATAAATGTATCATAGCCACCTTTTTGGGCCGCCGCTATATCATAAGGAACATGTTGTTTTTTTACCTCAACCAAAGTTCCATCAAAATCCATGATTTCAATAGAATCTGGTTTTAAAACAGCCAACTGATCATCACCTAATACGATCACATCTTTTGTGTATTCCATAATGGCAGGAATATCACTGGCACAAAAACTTGCCTGATCATTCTGTCCTAAGATCATTGGACTTTCTTTTTTGGCAACGATGACCTGATCTGGATGATCAAGTGATACTACACATAAGGCAAAACTACCTTGAAGATATTTTAAGGCATGCCTGGTTGCTTCTAGTAAATCCCCTTCATAATAATAATCGATCAAATGCACGATACATTCGCTGTCTGTCTGTGAAACAAAGGGATAGCCTACTTCTTTTAAATAATTACGAATTGCCTGATGATTTTCGATGATCCCATTATGAACGATTGAGATCGTATTAGAACGATTGGTATGAGGATGCGAATTCAGTTGACTGGGAATCCCATGGGTTGCCCAGCGCGTATGTCCGATCCCTGTACTTTGATGATGTTCTTGATGTTTGAGCTCCTCTTTAAGATCACTTAAACGACCTTTGACTTTATACGTCTTAAGTCCTTGACTATCCACCAAGGTGACACCCGCAGAGTCATATCCTCTATACTCTAGTTTTTCAAGACCCTGCAACAAAAATGGCAAAGCACTCGTTTGCCCAGTAAAAGCTGTGATTCCACACATAATAAAAAAACCTCCATTTACTTTTATTCATGGAGGATACCTATATGAATTTGTTCAATCTTCACAGATTGTTTTTGTCATACTTTTAAGGTCGTATCAAACCTCCAGATCACCCGCCGAATCTTTCGATAAATCTGGTCCTCGTCAACTGCAAGCAGTCCTGGCGCTATTCTCTTCAATTTTCTCCATGATGCTTTTATTATACAGAAATCTTTAAAAAAATAAAGGGTGTTTGATCTAATTTCTTTATAACAATTCGAAAAGAAAACTGGTATTTCTACCAGTTGTATTTCTATCGTAATACTTTTTCTTTAAGTTTTTCCACTTCTTTTTTTCCATCTCTAATTAAATTGTCTTTGGTAGCTTCAGCCTTATCTTGAAACTTTTCAAGATTGTATTCAGCCTCTTCTTTTGCGAGTTCTGCCTTCAATTTCATTTCGTCCTTGGTCGTAAGTGAATCTTGTTTTAATGTCTCCAGTTTATCAATGATTGTCTGATTACATGTCTCAAGATCTTTTTTTAAATTATTCATGTTTTCTCCTTTAGAACATTTGTTCTATACTCTTATTATACCTGTATCTTTAAATAATAGCTTGTGATATGCCCAGAATATATTGAATAGTAAAGAAAAATGAATTAATATGCAGGTAAGGAGCAATATCATGAATTTTTTTAGAAAGAAGAAAAAAGAACCTCAACCTGTCATAATGACAGATAACAGCATTATACGAAGACACTATCGCTTTACCGGTATCGTTCAAGGTGTTGGTTTTCGTGTGGAGGTATGGAAACGTGCCGTTGATCTAGGCTTAGTTGGATGGGTAAAAAACAACTATGATGGAAGTGTTGAATGCGAATTGCAGGGATCACAAGAAAAAATGGATCACTTGGTTGCATCTATGAAGAAGATACCAAGGATCCATATTGAAAGCATCTCAGTCCACCAGATTCCCTTAAAACAGGAGAGTGGTTTTAAAATGATGGGTTATTAATTTTTAGATAAAGATTGGATAGCTTTTAATCGTTGAAGTGTTAAATTGCTTTTATCTTCCGGCATTTGTTGATAGATCATAGACCATTTCTTTTGTTCTTTTTCCATAAAATCATAGAACACTTGATCTTTCTGCATATTTTTACCATAAAATATTTCTGCCTGATTCAAACTTTGAGTAGATTTTAAATCATGAGAAACTTTCATGAGCGGATAATAATGATTTCCATCGTGGATCATCCGCTCTTTTTCTATACGCAGATGATGATCCATACAATATTTTCGCAAAGAATCTTCATCTTTATGCGGCATCAAAAGAAAAGTTCGATTTGTACAATCCCCATTATCAAGGATCGTTTCAATGGTCTTACTACCCATGCCCGCAATAACAACAAAATCAACTTCTGAAGAAAGTCCGGAAATTCCATCCATCAAGACACATTCAATCTTATCCTGCAAACCAAGCTCTTCAATTGTTTTTTTCGCATTGTTCAATGGTCCTTGAGCAATATCACATGCATAAGCCTTTATGACCTTCTTTTGGCGAATTGCTTCAATGGCCACATAAGCATGATCGCATCCAATATCAGCTAGAATCGTCCCATCGATCCAATCAACGATTGCCTGTAATCTCTTTGATACAGATATCATGATTTAACAAAATCTTTTAATCGTTTAGAACGATTTGGGTGTTTTAATTTACGTAATGCCTTTGCCTCAATCTGACGAATTCGTTCGCGTGTAACATTGAACTCTTTACCAACTTCTTCAAGTGTACGTGTTCTTCCATCCATCAAACCAAAACGTAACCGCAATACTTTTTCTTCACGTTCTGTAAGGCCTTGTAATACGTTATTGATTTCGTCTTTTAGAAGCTGGTTATTGGTATAATCGTCTGGAGACAAAGTTTCCTTATCTTCGATGAAATCACCAAGATGAGAATCATCTTCTTCGCCAATCGGTGTTTCAAGGCTCACTGGATCTAGAGCAATCTTCTGGATCTCACGCACCTTATCCGCTGTGATGTTTTCCATTTTTTCCTCAATTTCTTCCGGTAATGGATCTCTTCCTAGATCCTGCACCAATTGGCGTTGAATTCTTGTAAGCTTATTGATCGTTTCTACCATATGCACTGGAATACGAATTGTTCTTGCCTGATCGGCGATTGCACGCGTGATAGACTGACGAATCCACCAAGTTGCATATGTAGAGAATTTAAAACCTTTTGTATAATCAAATTTTTCAACCGCTTTGATCAAACCACAGTTTCCTTCCTGAATCAAATCAAGGAACAACATACCACGTCCAACATATTTTTTGGCAATGGAAACAACAAGTCTTAAGTTACTTGAGATCAACACTTGTTTTGCCTCTTCTCCATCGGCAACAACACCGGCAAGTTTTTTTCTTTCTTCTATATCAAGATCTGGTTCTTCCAATTTTTTCTTTGCGGCTTCTCCATCTTGAATTCTCTTGGCAATGATTGGCTCTTCTTTTGGATCCAACAATGGAATTTGTCCAATTTCTTTTAAATACATCTTTACTGGATCATTGATCTTAGTATGCGATGCGTTGGCAAATGTCTGCTCTAACTGAGAAATTTCATCTTCGATGGAATTTTCATCGACTTCATCATCAATTCTAGAATCTAGATTTTCATCCACATCATCAATGACTTCTTCTTCCATATCAAACTCGTGTTGATCCATGAAAGAGATCTCATTTTCGTCACACCAGTCAAACAACTTATCCATGTCATCATCTGATAAATTTAACTGGGAAATAGATTCTATAAACTGATTTTGTGATACTTCAACATCAGCATCGCGGCACGCAAGAATATATTCTTTGGCATCTTCTAAAGTGGCGAACTTTTTGTTTTTTAAAGCATCAGTTAAGGAATTTGTCATAACATCAACCATCCTTTCTTCTAAGTGCATTTTTTTGCACGATAAGTTCATTTTTCTTAGAAGCTAATTTCAGCTTTTCCATAGCCGAAGGCATGCTCTCTATTTTTTGATTGATTAAGTCAATCTGCTCTTTAAGCGTACATTCCTTGATCTTGATAAGACAATCTTGGAAGTATTCTTCATCATATTTTCCGGGTAGAGAGCTATTTCCTATCAAACTGATAAAAAAGTTTCTAACTTCTTCTTCATCGATCGAAGCTATCAGACCATCCCTATCCAGACGATCTTTACTTCGATACATATCGTAACAGTAAAGCGACAATTTTGAGCATAGATCATCTTTAAAGAAACCTATCTCATCTTTAAATCGCATTGCTGCTTCTTTTGACAATAACATCATGGCAAGGCATGATTGCTCTGCTTTCAGCCTTCCCTGCAAAGGCGCTTCTAAATACGTATATGATCTAGGCGCGCTTGTATGTTTTCGCTCCAGTGGCTTTTGATCGTGCGTTAAAGCACTAAAATCAAATCCTGTCTGCGTTTTTATGCGTGAAAGATATGTTGCGCTTTCGACTTCATCACAAGTTTTCTTGATTGCTTCATAAATCTCTTCAGCATACTGTTTCTTGTCTTCATAGTTATCCAGGTTGTACTTAGTCAACAGATAACCAAACAAAAATTCTACATATGAAACAGTCTTGGAAATCAATGCTTCCAGACCATCTTTCCCTTGTTCTTCAAATATTTCATCCGGGTCTTTCTTTGTACGGTTGTTTACGATTACAAAGTGAAGTCCATGTTCACAAGCCATCTTGGAGAATTTATACGTAGCATCCATACCCGCTCTATCCCCATCATAACAAACCACGATACCAACTTGTAATCGTTTCAATAAATTGATCTGATTTGTCGTACAGGCTGTTCCCAGACAAGCAACACCTTCATGGATATCGGCTTTTTCCAAGGCAATGACATCCATGGCTCCTTCAACCAGGATACAACGATGTTTTTTACGAGCAAAATCTTTCGCTCGATGATAGTTGAATACAAGATTTGATTTTTCATAAATCTTTGTTTGTGAAGTATTGATATATTTAGGAGCCCCCTCTTTATTTGTAATGATACGCGCTGTAAATCCAACTGGATTTCCATTTTCATCATGAATCGGTATCATCAAACGATCAAAGAAGGTTGAAGTGTATCCATCATTTCCTTCACGAATCAAACCTGTATCCAACAAAATTTCATCACTGTATTTTTTAGCTTTTAAATAATGGTAGGACTTTTCCTGTGCTGGAGCATACCCGATTTGGAATCGCTTAATGATATCTTCGTTGATATTTCGTCTATGACAATATTCAAGGCATGCCATACCAGTAGCAGCATTCAACTCATATTGAGTATAAGCGATATAATCATTCATAACATCATAATAAGGTTGATTTACATTTGGCTTTGGTTCAAATCCATTCGTACTGATTTCCAATGGATACCCTATCATCTGCGCTACCTTGGCAACAGCTTCCGGAAAAGAAATTTCTTCTATCTTTTGTACAAAAGTAAATACATTTCCTCCTGTTCCACATACAAAACACTTAAAGATCTGTTTATCTGTAGAAATAGATAAACTTGGATCGTGATCATCGTGGAACGGACAGATTGCTCTGTAATTCTTTCCTTTTTTTTCCAATGTTAGATAATTAGACATGATATCAACGATATCCGCCTGTTGGCGTATCGCTCGCATATCCTCTTCTTTTATCCAGCTCAAATCATACCACCTGCTTAAAATTTGATTCTTTGTTCAATATAATCTTTTAACTCACTTAAAGCTACGCGTTCCTGTTCCATCGTATCGCGATCGCGTACTGTTACACAGTTATCTTTTTCGGTTTCAAAATCAACCGTAACGCAGAATGGCGTTCCGATAGAATCCTGACGACGATAACGTTTTCCAATACTTTGAGCATCATCATAAGTACATGTAAATTCAGAAGCAAGATCATTGAAGACCTTGGAAGCCTGATCATTTAATTTTTTAGATAATGGAAGCACAGCTACTTTATAAGGTGCCAGATAAGGATGTAAATGAAGAACCAAACGTTCATCATTTTCAAGTTGCTGCATCTCATAAGCTTCACACATAACTGCCAAGATCAAACGTTCAACACCAACGCTTGGTTCAATGACATATGGAATATATTTAGAATTTGTTTCCTGATCAAAATATTCCAATGACTGTTTGCTGGTAGTCTGGTGAGCTTTTAAGTCAAAATCCGTACGATCGGCAATGCCCCATAACTCACCCCAGCCAATTGGTTCTGAGAAATTGTATTCAATATCACTCGTACCATTTGAATAATGTGCCAGCTCCTCTGGATCATGAGCACGTAAACGAATGTTTTCTTCGCTTAAACCTAGATCTTTTAAGAATTGCACACACGCATTGCAGTAATACTCAAACCATTCAAGATCGGTTCCTGGTTTACAGAAAAATTCAAGTTCCATCTGTTCGAATTCACGAGTACGGAAAATAAAGTTTCCTGGTGTAATTTCATTACGGAAACTCTTACCAATCTGACCAATACCAAATGGAAGTTTCTTACGCATCGTTCTCTGTACATTTTTAAAATTTACAAAGATACCCTGTGCTGTTTCCGGACGCAGATAAATCGTGCTCTTAGCATCTTCTAAAACGCCCTGGAATGTTTTAAACATCAAGTTAAATTGACGGATACCGGTAAAATTCTTTGCCCCACATTTTGGACATACGATATCATGGTTGGCAATGTAATCCTCCATCTCTTCATTTGTCATTTTTGAACAGTTCACTTCATGATTCGTTGCCTCTTCAATTAACTGATCTGCTCTAAAACGTGATTTACATTCTTTACAATCCATCAATGGATCACTAAATCCACCAACATGTCCGCTGGCTACCCAAACATTTGGATTCATTAAAATGGCACTTTGAAGTCCAACATTGTTTGGATCTTCCTGGATGAATCGTTTCCACCAGGCATTTTTTATATTATTCTTCAGTTCGATTCCCAAAGGGCCAAAATCCCAAGTGTTCGCAAGACCACCATAGATCTCAGAACCCTGATAGACAAATCCTGTGCTCTTCATATGAGCAACAACATCATTAAATGTTTTTTCGTTCACTGTTTTTTCTCCTTTACATATCCCTCAAATTTAGATAAAAGGGTACACGATAATATTATACACTAATTTTGATTTTTTTTAAGTGTATAACCATAAAAAAGCCCAATACAAATCTATGGCAATTCATGGTACAATGATTTCATGAAATATATTGAATCAACACAGAACAAACAAATCAAAGAGCGCGCTAAACTGTTACAAAAAAAAGAAAGAGATAGAAGCGGATTATTCCTTGTAGAAGGTCATCATATGATCGAAGAAGCCATGTCTGCAAACTGCCTAAAAGAAATCTATCTGCTGGAAGGCGAAAATAATTTCACTGATCTTGAACCTTTTTTTTGTTCCCAGCAGGTCATCAACAAGCTTTCATCGCAGAATTCCAATGCCAAAATAATTGGAGTTTGTACAAAACCTGATATTCAACCCGAGAAATTTGATGTTGTTTTATTATTAGATGGCATTCAAGATCCCGGCAATGTTGGAACAATCTTAAGAAGCGCTTATGCATTTGGAGTAGACTATGTATATCTATCCAAAGATTGTGCAGACATCTATAACCCTAAAACTCTACAATCAAGTCAAGGCGCTATATTCCATATTGGAACCATGAACACAGATCTATACGATACCATCCGTTTTTTGCAGATTGAAAACACGACCATTTATGCTACAAGCCTTCATGAACCATACAAAAATTTACAGGACGTAAAACCTAAATTGCCTTATGGTCTGGTTTTAGGAAATGAAGGAAAAGGAATTCGACAAGATATCTTGAACATTTGCGATATGAGCATCAAGATCGAAATGGATACTTTTGAATCTTTAAATGTTGCAACAGCCTGCTCGATATGCCTATATACACTTAAGCACGCTTCATGAAACCTCTATCATTTGACGTCAAATCGTACAGTTTTCAGTCCAATTTGACCTAATTTTCAAAAATTTATTTCCAACCATATATAATGAATAAGGGGATATTTATGAAATTGAAAAGGATAAGAGACCTTAGAGAAGACAACGATTTGACTCAAGCCGATATCGCTAAGTATCTAAATGTTACTCAAAGAACCTATTCAAGGTATGAAAACGATGATAGAGCGATTCCCCTTGAACAATTAGTAAAACTTGCTGAATACTATAATACAAGCGTTGATTATCTACTCAACAGGACAGATAAAAAAGAGCCATACTAAAAAAGATGTACAAGTCATTCGTCTTGCACATCTTTAAACCAGCCAAATTTCTGGCAGGCTTTATAAATTCCGTCCTCTACATTGGCATCCGTCACATAGGATGCCTTTTCTTTTAATTCTTTGCAGGCATTTCCCATAGCGATGCTTGTCCATCGTGGATCAAACATGACCATGTCATTGTAGTCATCTCCAAACACGACAACATCTTCTAGATTGCCTTTTAAGATCTTCATCATATCGAGAATTCCCTGCTTCTTTTCATCATATTGAAACATCAAATACTCTTCAACAAAGCGAAGGTGACCTAATGTATCTTTTAACGTTAGTTCATCTTCTTTTTCTTTTGGGATTGAAATATATATTTTATAAATTGCCTGTAAGGCATCATAATCCAAAGCTAGATCAATGATATAATTAGTTGGTTCTTTTCGTGGACCACACTGTTCTCTAAACAAATCATTCTTGGAGTATACATCAATGGAATCATCAAGCATCAACAATACACCATAGCCAAGTTCTTCTGCCTGTTTGATCACAGCCTTTGCCTTATCTAGATCAAGAGGAATATTGTGAATGAGCTGATCATCAATAACCAGAGCACCTCCACCGGCACACACCATATCGCTTAATTCGACATCATGCATAAAACCAACAGCCTTATAATGCGCCCTTCCTGTGGCAATAGCCACAAAATGACCTGCCTCTTTTAATTTTTTCAAAGCCACTCTAGCAGAAGGAACAACTTCTTTGGTTTCACGATTTGTCAATGTTCCATCAATATCAAAAAAGAAATATTTTTTATGCACTATATACCTCCTGTCTTTACATTAATGTATTTAAATCTTCCCGTGTATCAATATCTACGATTTCCAAGGCATCACAAGGTACAGAAACAATTGATTTTCCTTTGATCAGCTGTTTTGCACCTCTGTGATTTTGTAAATGCTTTAGATCATCCAAATATTTGGCTGGAAAGATCATCGGATTATAGAAAATATGATCATATTCTAAGGCAATGATATCTTCATGGTTGGCAAGCTCAACCATCTTTTTGATCGTATCTTCCTTTAGAAAAGGCTGATCCGATACCACAAACATGATCGCATCACTTTGACATTGCATACTCGCTAACTTTATTGAGTAACCAATTCCAAGATCAGGTGCATCATTCATAATGATCTCAAAGCCATATTCTCTTGCGATATCTGCAATTTGATCATACTGTGTCACTACATATACATGCGAAAATAAAATTGGATCAATTTTATCTAAAAGATGTCGGATCAATGGTTTCCCTTTAAACTCACAAAGAAGCTTATTTCCGCTAAACCGTCTGGCATTCCCTGCAGCCAATACACAAAGATCAATCTTCATCTTTTTTGAATAAAACTTTTTCAGGTGTAATTGGAAGTGTTCTCACCTGGAAACCTGTAGCATGTCTAACGGCAGAGGCAATGGCTGGAGATGGTGTATTGATGACAACTTCCCCAATGGATTTTGCACCAAATGGGCCATTATCCTCATAGCTAGGAATAAAATCTACACGAATCGTCCCTACATCCAAACGTGTAGGAATCTTATATTGGAAGAAAGAATTATTGATCATCTTTCCTTTATCTGAATACTTGATATCTTCAAAAAGTGCCATTCCGATTCCCTGGGCAATTCCACCCTCAGCCTGAACTCTTACTAAGTTGGAATTTATGATTGTTCCACAATCCACTACACTGACATAATCATGTACAGAAACAGCTCCTGTTTCTTTATCTACATCTACTTCCGCAATTCCGACCATGAATGGAGGTGGTGAAGTTTTAGAAACATGTGAACCTGTCGCAATCAAATTACGTCCCTTTCCACCGGCAAAACAAGTGTGCGCAAAATCTTTAAGTTCCATCTCTTTGCTATCTTGAACAGAAACAATTTTTGATCCATCAAAAGTAATATGATCTGCTTCTATCTGCATAAGTTCTGCCGCCATTTGCACGATCTTGCCTTTTAATTCTTCACAGGCTTTTACAACCGCAGTACCTGTTAAATATGTCGTGCTGGAAGCGTATGAACCAGAATCATAAGGTGAAGTATCTGTATCTACACCATTGGTAATGATTTGATCAATATCACAATCCATACATTCAGCCATGATCTGTGCCAGGATCGTATCACAACCAGTACCCATATCCGTCGCACCTATGGATAGAGTATAGAAACCATCATCCTGCAACTTAACTTCTACACTGGCTAGATCGACATTTGAGATACTTGATCCCTGCATAGAACATGCAATTCCTAGACCACGTGTAAAATCACCCATATCTCTAACTAGAGGTTTGTTTTTCCAGTCGATCATTTCCATTGCCTTTTCAATACATTGATCAAGAGTACAACTATTAAGATATTCATTGTAATATTGAGGAAGTGTTTCTCCTTCATGGACAACATTTTTTAAACGCAACTCAGCTGGATCCATATGCAATTCATCAGCTAATTCATTCACGATCGATTCAACCGCAAACAAACCCTGCGTTGCACCATATCCACGATACGCGCCTGCCTGCATCGTATTGGTATACACAACATCATATACAAAACGACTTGCTAAACAATGATTATAAATCGGTAAAGACTTATGTCCGGAAAGCCCAACCGTCGTAGGGCCATGTTCTCCATAAGCTCCTGTATTGGATAATGTATAAAGATCGATTGCCTGAATGATACCCTCTTTGGTTGCTCCCAAACGAACCTTCATCTGCATCTCATGACGAGAATTAGAGGCCATAAATGTCTCATTACGTGTATAAATCACTTTAGCTGGTCTTTTTAATTTCCAGGTTACAAAGGCATTAAAAATTTCACAGCATGCTGTTTGTTTGGCTCCAAAACCGCCACCAATTCTTGGCTTGATCACACGAATCTTAGATTTAGGAATATCTAAGGCATTTGAAAGAATGCGTCGAACATGAAATGGAATCTGTGTTGAACTTACGACATTCAAACGGCCATATGTATCAATATAGGAGAATGCTCTAAAAGTTTCCATCATCGCCTGGGCATTGGCTTTTGTATGATAGGTTCTTTCCAAAACTACTTCACTATTCTTCAAGACATCTTCAACATTTCCATATACGCTTTCGCCATGGGCACAAAGATTACGTTTTTGATCCGTTCCCACATCACAAAGTGTTCTAAAGTTATCTTCTTCATGAACTTTGATTGGATTATCCAAAGCTTTTCTAAAGTCTAAAACAGGCTCTTTGATTTCATAATCTACCTTGATCAATTTCAATGCTTTGTCTACACAATCTTCATTCTCACCGGCAACAATAGCTACTTCATCCCCTACATATCGAACCACTTCATCTAAGATCTTTCGATCATAAGGACTTGGTTCTGGATATGATTGACCAGCCAGGGTAAAACGAATATCCGGAACATCTTTATATGTATAAATAGCTGCAATGCCTGGAACTTTTTTCGCAATATCAGTATTGATGTTTTTGATCCTTGCGTATGCATGAGGCGAACGTAAAAGCTTTACGATCAAACAGTCTTTTGTCGCAAGATCATCGGTATAAACCGGTTGCCCGCTCAATAAGGCATAGGCATCCTTTTTCACAATAGGTTTTCCAATTGATTTCATCCTAGGCACCTCGATTCAAATACTTGGTAATAGCACGCATCTGTGCCATATAACCAGTACAACGGCATAAATTTCCTGCCAAATAATTCTTAATTTCTTCCTCACTTGGATTTTTTAACTCTTTTTCCATTGCCAATACATTCATAATCAAGCCTGGTGAACAAAAGCCACACTGCTCAGCTCCTTCATTTGCCATAAAATCTGCGAATACTTTGGCCTCTTCCTGCAAACCTTCCAAAGTCATAATTGAATGATTATTAGCTCGTGCAGCCAAGATACTACAAGATAAAACCGGTTTTTCATCCATCCAAACGGTGCATAAACCGCAGTTGCTGGTTTCACACCCTCTTTTAACACTGTAACATCCGTGATTTCTTAAAAAATCAATCAATAATAGATCACAAGAAATATCATCTTTGATCAATTTCCCATTTACCTTAATTTGTACCTGCATCCTGTGATTCCACCTTTCTTAATGCACGCGCTGTCAATACTTTGACCAGATGACTGCGATACTCTTTAGATCCGCGCATATTGGATCCACAAATAACCTTATCCTGGATCATAGAAGCTACTTTATCAATATCATCAATTTCGACATCATAGCGAGTCGCTACACCCGGTCTGGCTCCTACACAAATATGATATTGATTTGATTTAGACACCGCCACATTCAATACAGAAATATCTGTTGCGGATCGTCTTAAACACACAAAAGCACTCTTCCAATCATTCTTCTTGATCGTTATATGCGTAATGATATCCCTTTGAATATTTGATTTAGAAAACTCCTGAATGCTCATTTCCCCTGCATGATATAGATGTACACTCGCATCAAGGCACATCAAAGCACAAAGGACATCAGAAAAACCAAAGCGAGAAAAAACACTTCCTCCAATGGTTGCCAAGTTTCGTAACTGGACACCTACAATATCTTTAACGGCATCATGAATTACATTTCCTGTTGCTTTATTTAATCTATCATGTAACTCTAATTCTCTAAGAGTAACCATGGCACCTATTTTGAAACAATCTTCCTCTTCTTCAATTTGGTCAAGTCCTAAACCAGATAGATCTATAGCCTCTGGCAAAACTTTATCTTCCATCTTTAACCAGATCATTCCACCAATGATACAGTTTTTAGGATTCTTCACCAATGCAGCATATGCTTCATCTAGTGATCTAGCATACGTGTAGTTTTGAATTTTTAGCATATTATCCTCCTATAATATATTTTTATTGAGTATCTCTTTTAATAATACCATTAAGGAATAAATAAATGAATATAGAAAAAGGCATAATGAAAATTTCCTTATTTATGCCTTTTTAACATCTATTTTTCATTATTTCCGGATGAATGCTATGCAATATAGCTGTTTCTCTTGTTATTACACCTGCACGAACTAAATTTAATAACGAGTCATCCATTGTGATCATTCCTAATTGCTTGCTTGAAGCCATTGTATTTTCAATTTGATGAATTTTTCCTTCTCTGATTTGAGAACGGATAGCAGGAGTCATTTTCAATACTTCAAAAGCTGGAACAACACCTCCATCAATTGTTGGAACAAGCTGTTCAGACACAATACAGTTTAAAACCATTGACAACTGAGAGCGAACTTGATCTGGATTATGTGAAAACGTATCTAAAACTCGATCTATCGTATTTACTGCTCCAACCGTATGTAAAGTAGAAAGAAGCAAGTGTCCAGTTTCTGCTGCTGTAATTGCTGTAGCCATAGTCTCCTCATCACGCATTTCACCAAGTAATATCACCTCTGGAGTTTCGCGTAATGCAGCACGTAATGCAGGAAGATATCCTTTTGTATCATGATAAACTTCTCATTGACTTACAATTGAATTTTTATGTGAATGAAGGTACTCTATTGGATCTTCAATAGTTATAATGTGTGCATTTCGCGTTGAGTTAATCCGATCAATAATACAGGCTAATGTAGTTGATTTACCGCTACCAGCAGGCCCACTAATTAAAACCATACCTTTTTTTTTGATCTGCTAAATTCAAGACTACATCTGGTATATGAAATTTTTTAGGATCTGGAAGCTCAAATTTTACCACACGTAATATGCTTCTGAATTTCTTTGGCGATATACATTAACACGAAAGCGTCCAATATTCGCTAATGAAAACGAAAAATCATCTTCTCCATTCTCTTGAAATGTTTGATAGCAGCAATACGGAGAAAATGAGTATAACTGCTGAACTATATCTTTTACATCTTCAGGCATCAATCGATTTGCGTTTTGCTTGATTATCTCTTTTTTTATTTTAAATGCATATGGACTACCTGCTACAAAAAATATATCTGACGCATCCATATTTACTGCCTGTTCTAATATTTTTTTTACATCCATTTTATATCTCTTCTTTCGTTTTTATTATCCATTCTAACACATTACCGTTTTTATCTAATTCCACATCTAAATATTGATTCGATCGTATTTCCAATTGGAAACCATAATCATTTCCATTATCTTCTATTGCTACTTGCATTTGTTTTGATATCTTTTCGACATCTTTTGTCTTCATTATTTCATCACAAATATACTTAGCCTTTGAATCAGCTTCATAATAAGCTTGTTTATATTCATACTCTCTAATTAAAGATTGATGATCTTGCCATACACGAACATAAGATAGAGCTGCCATGATTGTCATTGCTAAAATTACAAAAATCAACAAAATTGTTGCAATGCCTGTCCCAGGTTTCAAATTACGTCTCTTATTCATATTTTTCTCCATTAGTAGTAAAGGAAAACTCTATCTGTTCCCGATTCGCCATTGATCCTATAATATCTTCGATTTCATCTTCAGAGAAATTTGATTCTTTTGACTGAAATAAAATAGATGTGTTCTGATTATCTACTTTTGAATCAACGCCTCGAATCAAAAAATTACCCTTACTATCAATTAAACTCATTGAACCAGATCCAAAAAGTACATTATTATCTTCAACAGCACCAGAAAAAGCACTAATTTCGGCACTTGCGATAGTACAACCTAAAATAGAATCACCAGAATAAATTGGGACCCTAAACATGACAACATCTTTTTCCGATAAAATCCCCACAAACCCATCGGACATAACCTCTTCACCTTTGATAGATCTATTAATAACATCTTTTACTTCCTCAGGTAAATCATCAATAGATAAATCATATACTTTGTGTGCATCTCGATCTGAAATTAAATCTTTTCCTTGAGTATCAAATACGCCTAAAGTGACAAAATCATTTTCTTCATCCACGTTTTGAATAATTTTAAAATATTCTTCATAAGTAATATTTTCTGCACTACCAAAGAAAGCAGCCATTGTGTTCATCATTTCAAAATCCTGATTTATCTGACTTTCAATTTGACTTTCATATCGATATACTTCATCAATCATTCTATCTTTCATCGTATTTTCGTAAGCATAATAAAAAAGCCTCAAAACTCCGAAACCAACTAATAATATTATTATAATCACTGTCGAAGTAATAATTAATCGACGTTTATCATTTTTTACCTCTAAATCATCCATATTAACTATATCCTCAATATAACATTTTATTGGTTTTATTTTATATCAATTTCAAAATCCAATCAAGAATAGTGAATGAACGAATTAAGCAAATAAAAGAGTCTATTGTCTACATCAATTATCAATCAAAAAAAGCAAATAAGAAAACTTATTTGCTAATACACAATATAAATATATAATATTGAAAAGCTTTGAATCAAACAATTATAATCTTACTGTAATTTTATTCATTTCTACTAAACGCACAAATGTATCAACACAAAGAGGGTCAAATTGTTTACCTGCCTCTAATTTTAAAATGTTTAAAGCTTGTGAAACTGGCATTTCTTTTTTATAACTTCTTTTAGAAATCATCGCATCAAATGAGTCAGCAACACACAAAATTCTTCCAAGCAAAGGTATATCTTGACCTCTCAGTTGGCGCGGATATCCATAACCATCGTATCGCTCATGATGCGAAATTACTGCTGGAACAACATATTCCATCGCTGGTAAATGTCGAATTATGTCTACTGCATTTTCTACATGCTGTTTTATTATTCTATACTCTTCCTCGGTTAACTTACCTGCTTTATTCAGAATCTTTTCAGGAATACTGATTTTTCCAATATCATGTAACAATCCTGCTTCATATACCATACTTACCAATTCTTCTGATAATCCCATCTCTTCCGCAATTGACTTGGCATAATAAGCTACATTTTGTGAATGCGAAAAAGTATAATGATCTTTAGCGTCAATTGCAGCTGTTAAGGCATAAATAGTGGAGGCATATAAGTCATATTTACTCTGATAATTCCCGTTTGTCGCCAAACGATTTTTCACTTCTTCAGAATAAATATGCACTCCATTTTTTCCTGATCTTTTTACTCCTGATACTGCCATCTCTGTATTTGAAAACAATTCATGACAACTACTTGCTAAATATGGAGATGCACAAACTCCAACACTTAATGTTACATGACCTACAAATTGAAATCCTGTCTGCTTTGATTGAATTTGCTTTAATATTTTTTCAACTAAGATTTTTGCAGAAGAAATATCATATTCCGGTAAAATAATACCAAATTCTTTTTCTCCAATTCTAGCAACGTGGCCAAAATTTATAACAGCCGTTTGAAAAGTATTCGCAATAGCCCACAGCAGATTATCACCTTCTTTTTGTCCATACATTTGATTATATAGACGAAAATCATCGATATTTGCTATAGCTAAAGCTAAAGATGTATTTCTATATTTTTTATACTCTTCATCTAACAATTCATGAAAATATTTGCGATTATATACACCTGTTGTTTCATCCATTCTTGCTTCCATATAAGCCTGTTCGTATTTTTGAGCATTATTTAATGCCACAGATGTAATCGTTAATGCAGATTGTAAAAAAGTTAAATCTTCGTTCTTAGATTTCGTTTTACCAATAACATTTAAAATTATAAAACCAATCAGATGATCTTTAAAAATCAATGGTGCGATATATTGAGCGTGCATCGAACTAAAAAATTGTTTTTCTTTTTCCCATACACCTCGATAATAATTGCTTTTTTGAAAATCTCCCCATCTAACAATTGAATTGGTTTCTTTCATATACGTTGCCAGAGGATGGTTCTCATCCAAACAAAAGTCCAAACATTCTAAAGGATTACTTGAAAAAACCACTTGATAACCTGATTTGTCTACCAATGTAAAAGCAACCATATTCCAGTTTTTTGACATCTGCTTAATCAATATATTTAACGATTCAAAAATTTCGTTCACCCTTAAAAGTTGAGTAACATTAGACGTGTAGTTAGCTAATGCATCATTTTGTACTTGTTCTTCCTGCAAGAAAAAATTTGCTAAAAAAGAATTTAAAGCCATATACAAAATAATAGTCATAACCAACATGGCAATACCGACAAAAACAAAAATTTCATAAGATTTTAACATTAATACATTTGACATCCAAACTTGTAATTTAAAAGCTAGATTGGAAAATAATATAACACAAAACAAAAGTGAAATAAGGTAGATATTTTCTTTTGATAAAAGCATGGTGACTTTAAATATCTTTTTTTGGTAAAGTGCATATATAAAGAAAAATGCATTAATAACACCTGAAATAATATCAATTGGAATTCCAACAAAAACTCGAAATGTTGCTAAAAAATGTCCAAGTAACAGAAACCCTATCCCAAAAGCTAACGGTCTTAACGACTTTCGAATCACTTGGTGATTTGGCTTTTTTTTGATCATGAAAATGATATCTGCGACCAATAGCAATAAAACAAAGAAAATGATGTATATTGCATTAGAATAATGATATTGAAAAGTTGCTTGCATTCCATTATAGCTAATTTCTGGCAATGGAATTAAAAATCGTGTAAATAAGTTACTTATAAACAGTGATAGAAAAACTATCCACCAAAATACACGTCTATGATGATCGTATACACCAACAAAATCAGCAAAAAATTGATAATAAGCTACTGGTAGCATAAGTAATCCAAAAATTGAAATTTGGTGCCAAAAATAAGGTGAAGGAAATTGTTCCGTACGCATGAACAATGACCCTAAATTCCAAAGAATCATGAACGCTAATAATACCAAAAAGCTCCTTACAATCTTCTGACTTTTTCTAGCCGCAAGGAAGGTTGTAAACATCAATAAATAACAACACAAACTTAATAACGAAATCAAACTATACCCACTCATAAAAACTCTCCTTACAAGCTAATAAAGCTTGTATCTTAGCTGCATCGGGATTCATTTTATTTAATTTAGGCCCATATCTACGATGATAGTTTTCAAATGTACCACAAGGAAGAACGGTTATCAGCAGTGGATCTATTCCCAAAATCTTTTTTAAATCCTGATAATCACTATCCATATATTTGAAATAAACTGTCAAACAATCATGAAGAACCTGTTTGGAAATAGCCGTATTTGCTAATGACCCCTTGTCTAATTGTACATAAACATGCATATATGGTCTGTTTTCTTCATTAAATTCTTTTTTTGCTACCCAATAACTTATTGGAAGTTTTGATAATTGGATCGCATTATCAATCGTTTTCTCAGTAATACGCGTAAATCCAGCAATATCAATCACTTCTGGAACTCGATCAACATATTCAAATCGTGGTAATTCTCCTGATTTTCTATTACTAGACGATACACATCTATACATATCTCCTACACGATATCTACAAAAAGCCCCTCCTTTTAAAACAGTCAAAACAATTTCATATGTTTCGCCTTGGACAACTTCATCCATCAATAATGTAATTGGATTTTTTTCTTTTCGTTGGTTCAATGGAAGAAATTCATAAAAACATGAATCAGGAAAAAAATATAATCCATTCCGTTCCCAAGTTTCTGTTCCAATCAACGTTGGTTCAGTCCCTGCAAAAATCTCAACAGGATAAACACCCCACATTTCTTCAAGATCTTTTTTGTAACATGCATTATCTGTTCCTGCAACGACCATCCCTTTTAAATGAAATAAATCTTTTGGAATCAGATTGCGGTTCTCTTTCTTACATTTCTTTTTAGCAACGAGATAGCGCATTATGATTTTAGGGGAAATAGACATCATTGTATCTTTTAAAGAAATACTTGAAG
>OGWU01000614.1_pt1 | contig 23272 bp, 12 predicted proteins | sample 1576071 | NCBI WGS metagenome assembly OGWU01 (sample SAMEA3541582, study PRJEB24748) | human gut metagenome | biome: human gut; feature: human-associated habitat; material: faeces | place: China | collected 2012
CAAAGCAGAGCATAGAGGTGAAACACACCAGCGGGAACTTGTCTCTCGTCGTCGGCACAAACGACGACGACATGGCCCTCGCCGCCAACACCCTCATCAATTGCGGCGGCGGCATGGTCGCAGTCGCCGACGGAAAAGTGCTCGGCCTCGCCAAACTCCCGATCGCCGGTCTCATGAACGATGAATCCGCCGAAGAAATGGCAGCAGACGTCGCCACCCTCGAAGAAGCCTGGAAAACCATCGGCTGCAGCATGCCATCGCCATTCATGACCATGGCCCTCATCCCCCTCGCCTGCCTGCCAGACCTGCGCCTCACCAACCGCGGACTCGTCGACTGCCGCACCTTCCAGTTCGTGCCGCTCGTCGTCGAAGAATGATCATCCCCGTCGCCATAAAATCCCACACAAAAAAACAGCGAGATCGCAAAATCTCGCTGTTTTTCTTTTGTACCAAAACGATCAACGATCGTTCCAATCCTTATCAAGAATATCGGTCCATTCTTCGATCTTGTTGCCATCTTCGGTGATCCATTCATATTCATGGCCGTTGGTGGCTTCCTGCATGTCGGCGTAGAACCATGCGCTGGATGGGTTATCCGGCCAGGTGGTCATTTCGTCGGCTGGGAGCAGGTGATCGGCATCCGGAACACGACCGAGGGTTCTGTTCACAATCGCGCAGGCTTCAGCGCGGGTGATGTTGTTATTCGGACGAACGGTGCCGTCTTCATACCCGCCGATGAGGCCAAGGTTCACAGCATCCATGATCGCGCCAGCGAACCATTCATCACCAGTGACGTCAGTAAACGTTCCTGGTTCGTAGGTTGCGCCGGTTTCTTCAAAGAAGCGCGTCGCAATCGCTGCAAATTCTGCACGAGTGATGGAAGCATTTGGACGGAAGGTGCCATCTTCATAGCCCTTGAGAATGCCCATGCTTGCCAGGGTGGAAACAGTCTGGTTGTACCAGCTGTCGGAGGTCACATCGCTAAAGTTGTTGCGCGTGGTGTCGTAATCGTCACGAATATCGTCTTCCAGCAAACGATAGAAGATCGTCGCAACTTCTGCACGGGTGATGGAGCGCTGAGGCTTCACCATGCCATCTTCATACCCAACAACGTAGGAGAAGTGGTCTTCCGTGTTCAGACCGGAAGGGCCATCGCCACTGCCACCTGGATGCCATGGGTACCATGGATCATTGTCGCCAGGGTTTTGGCCGCCATTAGCCTTTTCATAAACCAGCGCGAATGGCGAGAAGCCGGTGGTGGTAAAGGTCAGGTAGACCTGTCCATCAATCGTCTTCTTTATCACAGTTGGCTTTTCGGTCTCGACAGCAGTCAAATCGTCAACCGTTTCTTCACGGTCCATATCGGTGTAGTGAACAACCTGGAATTCGCCTTTTTCGTCAGCATCTTCCGGCATTGGCCAGTAGATGGTCAGACTGTCGCCTTCGCCAAGGGTCACTTCGGCATGACCATTGTCTACATCGACGAGATCCATATAAGCCAGTTTGTAGCTATGGGTAGACGCATTACCTTCTACAGTTTCAATCGCATCCTGCCCCATCTCTGCGTTAAATTCATAACTGTTGGATACCTCATCGACCAACAATTCTACACGAGTTGCATCCTCAATTTTAACTTCGCTATCGTTGACGAAGTACTCAACACCTGCACCGGCCACAGCCGTCAATGTGTTTCTGTCCACGCCAGTTTCATCAGTTGCAATAGCATTCGTTGCAGCTTCCTCATCAACCACACTCTTCACCGTGAGCGTACCAGTGCCAATGGTGATTGGGTATTCCTTCGTTTCTTCCCCAACTTTGAACGTTGCCTGAATCTGACTCTGGTCCAGTTCACCAGGGTTGATGGTCATCTTGAAGGTATCAGAAGCAAGATCTTCTGCCATGGTAATCTCATCGCTGGTGATAATTTCGCCGGCATCTGCTTTGCCGTTACTATTCTTATCGTCAAAGTAGTTCAAGCGAACAGGAATTTCTTTACCATCAACTTCGGCAGGAGTCAGCCCATAGACATAACGCAATGGGGCTCCATTTTCATCCGTTTCATAGACACCATGATATTCAAGGTTCCATGTACGTCTCGTTGTGTCACCTGCACCATCTGTACCTTCATAGGTGAAGGTCATGAAATGACTCAAATCTTCTGCACCAATTTCACTACTTTGTTCTTGCAGCCATTTTTGTACATCAGCAGGCAGGGTGATGAAATAGCCAGGTTCTGGCAAGCCGGAACTGATGGTGTCATCAATAATATTGTCCTCCGCATCTAAAACGCCGCCATAACCATTCCCACCTTCGTAGATGGTGATGTCAGCAGGCGTGATACCGAAAGCTTCTACAGCGTCCACTTCTTCGTCAACATCAGGATCTGGGTCGACCTCTGTTTCGTTTTTTGCTCCATCGACAGAAGCACGGTTCACAAGCTTACCATTCTCGAGGTCAGCACCGGTGAAAGTCTTGGAAACGTAGAAAGTCACACTGCCGCTATCAGGAATCGTGCCGCTATAGGTGCCATCTTCATTCCGCGTAACAGCTGCATGGGAAGGAACAAGCGTTGTATTATCGTCAGTCACGTCAAATTCAACATGTGCCTTACCTTCTACGGTGATCGAATACAGCAAGGTGACCGAACCACCTGCAGGAATGATGACCGTTTCATTCTCTTCCGGAATGGTCAGACCGTTAAAGTCCTTTACACCATTAGCAGTAGCAGTGTTCTTGTCGGTCTCCCCAGCTACGAGATCTTTAGCGATGCCATTGATGTCGTAATCACCAGTGCCGCTGCAAACAATCAGGAAGGTGATCAACTTGTCGGCATTATCCACCGTCCAAGCCTTTTCATCTTCGTTATACATCAGGGTGACTGTCTTTGAAGACTCTTCACCTTTTTTGATCTCATGCTTTCCTGCTGGATCAAGCTCTTGGCCGTCATAGTCAGCAATGTAAGCAGTGCTATTTACAGTGACACCGATGGTGTACGTACCATCAGTATTTGTTGTAACTTCATCGTCCAAGATATAGCTTTCGCTCAGAAGATTCTCGTAAACTTTATCCTGATGGCCTACATTCGAACCACAATCCAACTCGACATCGAGCAGATCGTTCAGGTCATCTGCATCTGGTTTTTCAGGTGTGGTTGGCGTTGGTTCTTCGCTATCGCAATGAACTGTGATGGTCACAGGGATGCTGTCTTCAGCAACCTGCCATTCAGTGCCATTCCATTCCAGGGTGATGGTTTTATTTTCCTGATCCGCAGGAGCCAAATCGTGATCTACTTCAGTATCTGTGCTGTATTGCAATACATAAGCATCTGGTTGAATCGTCACTGTATAGGTGTAGCCGTCGTCAGCGTCACCCGTGACATTCTCAGCCAGCTTGTAGCCATCCTTGATCAGATCGTAGGTCTTACCATCTTTATTTTCATGGGTTGCTTCACCGTTATTGCACACAACCTTTACAGCATTTTTCAACAATCCCTCAACTGTGCCTTCATCTGGTTTTTCAGGCTTGGTTGGTTCTTCGTTTTCGCATGTCACTTCAAAGATCACAGGCAAAGTCGTGACAGATGTCCAAGCATTAGCGTTAGTATCCCATTTCAGAATGATGGTCTGTGTGCCTTCGCCATCAAGGGTGTGAGCTCCATTTTTTTCGTTGTATGTTTTAACATATTCGTCATCTGCTACCGTCACATCGACATAATAAGCCGCTTCACCGTTGATCTTCTGCCAGGTTGCTTTTTCGCTCACACTGTAGCTGTCAGCAAGCAGCCCGGTGGTAATATCTTGGTGCTCGCTTGTGTTGGTTGTGCAGTGTACGGTTACTGCATTCGTCCCAAGGATGCCATCTTCACCCTCAAGTTGATCAAAGGTTGGTGGCGTTGGTGGATCAATGACAGACAATTCAAGTACTGACTGCCCATCAATCATCACTTTAGACAATTCGCCTGCATTTTGCCCCACTGGGATGGTCAAAGTTTTTTCGCTATCATTTTCTACGAAGAAATAGACTGTTACAGATTCGATCGTGTTATACCCAACATGATCATTTTGCGTATCTCCAACAGCACCGCTGACGCTATGGTTATTGATTAAGAAATATGTATTATCCTCTTTCCAACCATTACCTATATAATCAGGGTTGGTGCTGGTTTTCCCATCAGAGTCATTGGCTTTCATTCGCATAGAATCTTTTTGAATATCGTCTACTGTAATGGCTGTTCCATGTTCAGCATTATACACCTCTACGATACGATTCAAAAGATCATCGGTTTCATTCATGACATGAATATAGATCCCGCCTGCTTCCGCAGATGATACTTTCTTTGCATACAAATTCATGTCACTGTAAACACGCGTGTTGCTGTAAAATGCTGTTTCTGTGCCTTCGATGGTCCAGTTTACAAATTCATACGCATTTCCGTTACCATAAATTGGCTCTTTTGGCATGTCGAGTTCGCCAAGCATATCGCCATCATTTACATAACGTTTGGCATATAAGCTATAATGGGTGTACCCATCTTCCTGATTGTAAAAATAGAGCACATGCACGTTATCATTACTGGACTCGATCGTATAATTTCCGTTGTCCTGCAACACAAATCGCAGACCTTCTGCCGGAATGGTGGTTTCTTTTTCATTGTACTCAATCGTTATGCTTTCAATATTGTATGGCGAGCCTGTTCCTGTATGGCTAAGATCAGGAGAATACAGAAGATCGATATACCAGCTTCCATCAGCTAGATCATGATTCATGATTTGCTCTGATAACGCCCCATGTTTTTCTTTAAAATTTACATCTATGCCAGTAACATTGATATCATCCAGTTGCTCGCCTGTTTGTAGATACAGCAACTTATCAATCTGGGCATCGTCCAGCCGATATTGATGTGACCCTGTCCGGACGCCATTTGGTGCTACGGGATCCTCTTTGTCTACCAAATAGACATTAATTTCGGAATTGCCATCTGCTAAACATGACCATGATTGAAGAGTATCTTCCATTGTTGATGCAAAATCCCTATTCATTACTATCATGCCAATAACATACTTACTTGTATCATTAACGGTAATAGAAACGTGATTATCAGCTGTTTTTGCATCTGAAATGGAAAACGAATCAACCTCCGTGTCATTTAGCATGACATGAACAGTAATTGTCTTATCATTTATCGCTCCATTATTCTCATAGCTCAACGTCACATAACCTGCACCTTGAACCGTCGCCGCTTCCGCTGCTTGCGGCAGGGCTGGCATGAGACTGAACAGCATGGCGAAGGTGAGCAGGATGGCTGTGAGCTTCCGCTTTAATGTGTTCATAACTTTTTCCTCCTTTATATTTGTTCTCCTTAGTTTATGGTGCATTGCACTCTCTCCGGGTCAGTTTGTTGGTCCCCTCCTCCTTTCTTCCTTATTAATATCTCGATTGCGACGGGTTACTATTGACACAGTCTTGCTGATCGCAGGGCTGGTGGTCACGATTGTTTTTCTGCGACGCGGCGCATGGTCTGGTAGCGATCGAAGCGCTTGCCGACGGCGTAGCCGGTGCAGATTGGGCAGCTGCTGAGCTGGTTGCCGGTGCGGCTGTAGATGACGGCCTGCCAGACGTGGCCGGCGCTGCATTGCCACCAAACTTTTTTGCGGCTGCCGGGAAGGACATGGTCGGGCGTGAGTGGGCCGTTGAGGGTTGGGTGCCACTGAGCTGCAACTTCGGGATAGAGGGTGGCGAGATCGTTGAAGCCTGGGAGCACTTTTTTATTTGCGCAATATGGACAACCGCCGTTGCGCTGGGTACGGCTGGAAACGACGGCCTGATACTCGTGGCCTTTGTCGCAGATCCACCAGACTTTCTTGTTGCTGGCGGGGGCGATGTGGTCTGGGGTGAGGGCGCCGTTTTTGGTTGGGTGCCACTGGCGGGCGATGTCTGGATATTGGCTGGCGAGGTCGTTTTCGCCGGGGATGATCTTTTTGCCTGCGCAGACTGGGCAACCGCTGCCGCTGCTGCGGCTGGAGATGGCTGCCTGATAGGCGTGGCCTTTGGGACAGATCCACCAGACTTTGCGCCGACTGCCGGGGACAACGTCGGCTGGGGTGAGGGCGCCGTTTTTGGTTGGATGCCACTGGGCGGCGAGCTCGGGATAGAGGCTGGCGAGATCGTTCTCGCCAGTCTTGACGAGCTTATTGGCGCAAATGGGACAGCCGGCGCCATTGACACGAGATTTTATCTGTGCCCGCCATTCGTGGCCGTGGTCACACTGCCACCACACGAGTCGATGGCTGCCGGGCAGAACATCGGCAGGGGTGAGGGGGGCATTTTTGGTTGGGTGCCACTGACGAGCGAGATCTGGATAGGTTGTGGCGAGGTCGTTCACGCCGGGCAGCGGCAAGCGTCCGCTGCAATATGGGCAGCCTGTGCCACTGCCGGTGCGGGTGTGGACGGCGGCTTGCCAGTGGTGACCGTGGGCACAGGTCCACCAGACTTTGCGTTTGCTGCCGTAGCTGACGCTGTCGGGAGTGAGTGGCGCGTTGCGCGCACTGTCCCACTCGGCGAGAAGATCCTCGCGTTGATTGCGATGGCAATATTCTGATAATGATATCCGCATCTGGTTCACCTCCAATAAAAAAGCCGCTGGTCGTGAAATGAACATTTCGACAACAGCGGTGAAGATTTATAGTACCGTAGATATATGTATAACCAAATCATCAGCGTAAAATGACCATCTAATCCGAAAAAAGCCATACGAAACCAAGGGTCGCCCTGCAATAAAATTTGGGGACCCGGTTTCTTATGCACAAAATTCCTCTATCTCTTTACGAAAACGACCTACTTGTGGTATAATTTCTATAATTATTAATCACGCGTAGGATTTTTCCTCGCCAGCATAAGACAGAATGTTCATTCTGCCGTCTACAGCACAAGGCCGAGACGCTCGAGTTGTCGTTGATGTTCGACGCCGCTGGTGATGAGATAGATGCGCGTGGTCTCGATAGAGGAATGGCCGAGGACATCGGCGAGTCGCACGATGTCGTGGCAGCTGGCGTAGAACGCTGTGGCAAAGAGATGACGCAGGTTATGCGGGAACACTTTGCTTGGTGCGACGCCGGCGACGACGGCGAGTCGTTTCATTTCGGCCCAGATCTGTCGACGCGACAGGCGTTTTCCGCTCGCGGTGAGAAAAATCTCGCCGTGGGCGATTTTTTGTTTTGCGGAGTATTGCAGAAGTTTGCGGCAAAGGCGCGCTGGCAGAAGGATGACGCGGATCTTGCTTTTGAGATGCACTTCGGCGCGACCGCGGCGAGCGGCTTCTACGGTGATGTAGCTGAGCTCTGAGACACGAATGCCACAGCCGCAGAGGGTTTCCATGACGAGGGCGAGGCGACGGTTGCCGATGTTTCTGGCGGTGTCGACGAGCCGGCGATAATCGTTGCGATCGAGCTCGCGACCGGCGTCGCGAAAAATGCGTCGCTGAACTTTGAGATAGCGAGCGCTGCAATCGCTCCATTTCATATGGCGAAAAAATCCATTGAGGGCGGCGAGTTTGGAATTGATGGTTGCGGGGGCAAGCCCCTGTTCCAGGAGGGCGGTTTTCCATTCGGCGGCGGTATGGGGGTAGACTGGTTTGCCGCTGAGCCAGCGGGAGAATTGCTGGAGATCGCGGAGATATTTTTCGATGGTGGACGGACGATGTTCTTCATTGATGAGCTGACGGCGATAGCTGTCGATCATATGCGACTTCAAATAATGGCATGACATGGTAAATTCCCCTTTCTTGTGTACCTTTGTACCAGTCTATCACGCTCGTGGCTATTCGTATAGAAAAATAAAAAGATCCACCAGAAGCGGTGGCTCTTCGAGGAATATCAGACATAAAAAAGAAGGAGCGCGTGGCTCCTTCTTTTATTTTGCGCTGGGATCAGCTTTGGTCGCTGTCGTCTTTGCGCTGGCGTTTTTTGCTGACGCCGATGACAGTCATCCCTGCCAACGATGCCAGGCACAAGGCGAACAATGCGCGAGTGTGCGTATTGTCGCCGGTTTGCGGTGCATCCTTGTCGTCCGATTTATCCGTGGTGGTCGTCGTGGTGGTTGTGCCAGACGTGCCTGGAGTTGTCGAATGACCTGGTGTGCTTGGGCTCGATGGGCTGCTTGGGTTGGACGGCGTGGTTGGATTGTCTGGATCCTTGTTGTCATCCGGTTTTTCTGTGTCTGGAATGTCGGTTGGATCGTCTGGGTCATCGGTGTCTGGTTTTTCCGGATCTGGAATGTCGGTTGGATCATCCGGATCCTCTGGTTCTGGATCGTCCGGATCTGGAATGTCGGTTGGGATGTCGTCGTTGGTGATGGTGATGACGCCATCTTCCTGGGTGACGGAGGAGGTGAATCCTGCCGGCACGTTGATCTCGACGACGCTCCAGCTGTGACCAACAGGCAGTTCTTCCCAGAGGGTGGTCCAGTCGTTGCTGTCGCTCAGCGTGACAGGATCGCCCCATGGCTGGCCGTTGCAATAGAGCTGGACGGTGACGGAATCAGCACGCGTGCCGCCGTCATCGATCGTCCATTCTTTGTTGGCGCGGATCTCTGTGGTTTCCTCGGTGGTGTCGTCGTTGATGATTGTGAAGGTGTCGCCGCTCTGGCTGACGGTGGCTTTGAAACCATCCGGCACATTGAGCTCGACAACGGTCCAGTTGTGGCCGCTTTCGAGATCGTTCCAGGCGTAGCTCCAGTCGTTGGCGTCGTTCAGCGTGACGGGATCACCAAATGGCTCGCCGTCGCGCATCAGCTGCACGCTGACAGAATCTGGACGCTCGCCGCCATCGTCGATGACCCAAACTTTTCTAACGTTGACGGTCTCAGGTTTCTGTTCGGTGTCAACGTCGTCGTTGGTGATGACGAAATGGTTGTCGTAGTTGTTGGTGTAGGACGTGAATCCTTCCGGCGCATCCACTTCTTCAACGGTCCAGGTGAAGCCGAGCGGTAGGTCTTTCCATTCGTGCTTCCAGCCGTTCTTATCGCTCAGCGTGACAGGATTGCCATAAGGCTGGCCATCTTTTTCCAGCTGAACCTTGACAAATTCTGGCTGCTCGCCGCCGTTGTCGATCTTCCAGACTTTCTGCACGGAGACAGAGGTTGTCAGTGCTTCGCCTTCATGCTTGGTGTTGGTGAAGTAGACCTTATCTGTGTCGCCGCTTGGGATCGTGCCGGTGTTGCCGCTGTTGCTGGTGGTGTAGCCGTCAGCATTGGCATTGGTTTCTTCGACGCTGTAGTTCAATCCTGCTGGCAGACCGCTGGCTGTGATGGACTGGCCATGCTTCAGCGTGAATGTGGCGACGCCGTTTTCGAACGTCATGTCGCCAAATTTACCGTTGATGGTATTGGCCTCAATGCTAGTTTGAGATTTGCCTGTGAGCGTCACGGTGAAGGTGAACGCACGATCTGTTTCGCCGCGGTTGCCCTGGACGATCTTTTCAACAGTGAGCGCGCCTTTCTTGACATTGGTGAAATCGTAGGTGTAGACGTTTTCGTCGCCACCTTCAACTGCTACCGCTTCGCCAGACGCTGCCGCGCTGTCGTAATCCTGTGGTACCGTTTCCGCTACTTTGTAGCGATAAAGCACGCCATTTTCATCGTACTTCGGCAGATCGCTGTAGGTGTAGGTCCATTTGTCGGTGTCGGTGTTTGCCCACGTCGGCTGTCCATCGGCTACATCGACCGTTGGCCACTCTTCACCATCGGTGCTACGAGAAAGCGTCAGCTGAAGTTCCGCTGGCTGTCCGCCGACCCAGGTCTTCGTCCCGGAAACCTTCACTTTGCCAGTGAGGGTGTTGGTGAGATTGAAACCATCAGTTGTGCAAACGTACGCAGAACCATCCGGCAGCGTTTCCTCGACGGTGTAGGTGTAAACATTTCCATTCACATCCGTCTTTGGCAGATCTTTGTAGGTGTACGTCCACTGGTCGCTATCTGTCTTGGACCATTCCGGCTTGACGTTCTCTACTTTTTTCGGTTTCTCACCATTTACACTGCGATACAATGTCAGAACCATTTCATCAACAGATGGTCGTGTGCCGTACTTGTTGCTGTTGTCCTTCCAGGTTTTTGTTCCGGTGACGCCAGTTTGTGCAACGTTGGTGATCACTGTCGAAAAAGCGTTGCCCGTCGTTGCATCCTGATAGTGAACATCGTAGTCACCAGTTTCTACCTCGCGAGCGAAATAAGTGTATTCGTTTCCTGCTGCATCATAAGCTTCCAGATTCGTGAACGAAACCTGCCAATTATTTTCAGCATTCAGCGTCAACGTCTTGCCGTCAAGCTTGGTTTCTTCGCTGTGCCCTTCCATCGTGCGCCAAAGCTGCACTGTGATCTCTTCTGGCAGATTATCGCCGAAGCCCTTCCAAACTTTTGTCACGTTCAGACTGGTTGTCGCAACGTTAGTAATGGTGAATTTTGTTCCGTCTTCGCTCGCTTTATTGCTCAGCAGAATGAATCCACCCTGCGCATTGCGCTCAGCCACGCGATACTGTGTCTCATCAGCTGAAGCATTTGCAGGATATTTCGCTGGCAGATTTGTCCACGTGTGGGTCCAACCTGTAGTGCTGTTCAGCGTGACCTTATCCAGATCTCTCCAAGCTTCTCCGTCATTGCTGTACTGAAGCACTACATCGATGGCCGCACCGTTCGGAGCAACTGGGCGCCAAACTTTTTCGACGGAAATATCCGATCTCGCGTTCAACGTATTGGTCACAGTGAACGCCATGGTGGTGTTTTCGTCGCTGTCCATTTCGTTGGAATTGTACTGAGCGGTGTACATGCCATTGTAGAAGCTATCGTTGTTATTCACGAAGAAGCTTTCTGGAATCGCACCACTGTCATCGCGTACAAAGTCTGGTTCCAGCTCGATCACGCGATAGGTGCCTTCCGGCAGACCTGTCACAGAAATGCTTTCGCTTTCCTGTTCGTCTGTGCCGCGGATGGTGAAGACTTTATCGTCTGTGCCATTCGGCGCTTTCAGCGTTTCCCACTGATCCTGCGCGGTTTCTCGCTGAATGATGAAGTTTGCCTGCCAGGTGAACGTGTCACTTTCTACGCCTGGGCGGGTGTCAAACTTGTTATCGTTGTCGTTCGCCCAATTCTTGGTGATGGTCAGGCTGCCAAGATCCAGCTTATTGGTCGTGGTTGAATTTGAGCCACTGACTGCAAGCGTTGCTTTGATCACAAATTGATCTTTATCAATTTCGCCATAGTTTTCTTCACTATTTTCAATCGGAATGCGTTGGCTTGTCTGCTTGTCAGTTACCATCGTCTCAACAACGCGATATTCCAGCTGGACAAATCCGCCGTCTTTCTTAATGAATCCCGGCAGATTTGCAAAGTTGCCCTTCCATTTATCTGTCTCGGTCAGCTTGCCAGTTTTTGTCTGCACAAAGTAGCTGCTAGTATCGTCGTTGTTCGGGAACACTTTCTGATAATCTTCATTTTTCATGTTTGCTTCAAAGTATCCCGCTGCATCCTGTCATTCCGAGCTTCCTTTCTCGCGAACCTGCGCTTTGAAGGTGACGCTCAGCTCACGGCCGAGATAATCATCGGTGATGACATTTCCAGCTTTGTCCTTCCATTTCTTTTCGAAAGTGACGCCTGCTGTCATGCTGTTCTTCAACGGCTTAAAAGTCAACGTATCGTCCGTCTTATTTTCGCCGGTATCCGAATCCACGTCGACGCTCACACTGCCTGGAGCTTGTCTGTAGAACTCATCCTGCTCACCTGTCAGCGTCTCAGTCACCTTGTAGGTCCAAGGCATCCCGTTTGGCGCATAAGCATCGAGCTTATTGTCACCTGTTCCAGCGATGGTGTATTTCCAGGTATCTTTATCCTGATCAGACCAAGTAACAATGTAGCTGTCTTTGGTGAAAGTCGGATCATTAGTGATCGCATTATTCTGGCCAGGCTGGCTTGCGGCAGAGCGGGTGACGGTGATCGTCAGATTTTCCGGACGCATGCCAAAGGCATCGCCATAGTCGTCCCAGATTTTCGTTCCTTCAAGGGTGATCTCTTTCTGAGCGTAGGTGTTCTTGAAGGTTGCGTAAGCAGTGGATGGAATTCCTGCTGGCTGCGTGTCGCTCTCGTCCTGAACTTCCGATTCATCGGTCGCAGGCTGATCAACCTCTACTGGTTCCAGCTCGCCAACGCTGATCGTGGATTCTTCACTGTAGTCCTCGCTCTCAACTTCAAGATTTCCCTGACCAGCTACAGTGGTGTAGCCATAGAGGAAATCGTCGATGCGTTCTGTCGCAGTATAGATGTATTTCGAACCGTTTGGCGCGTAGATCGGCAGATCTTCGAAGACGAGATTATCCGCGTCAGTGCTGGATACGATCTTGTCGCCATTCTGTTGCGCTTTCCACGCAGCTTTCACCTGTTCAGACGTCCATGTGACGATATTGTCCAGTTTTTCCTCGACAGTTTCTCCATCGTTACCTTTGTAAGTTCGGCTCAGCGTAAACTGGATCGATGGGAAGGTATCATCCGCCGTCATATCTTCCGGCAATTGGAGATGCTTCCTCACATAGATATTGCCCGTCGGTGGATTGTAGACGTTCGTCGCCAGATAGCTGTTCGATTCGTCATCGTCAAAATCAAACACCGTATCAAGCGTGACGCCATTTTCTTCACCGAGCTGTGCATCCTTTTTTTCTTTCAGCACGTACTGATACAGCTGACCGTCTTCGGTGTAGCGTGGCAACTTTTCCGTGGTGGCAGCTTCTGTATCTCCACCAGCTTCTGAATCCTCCTGCGTGGCAACTGCGTCAGGATTGTTCTCGCCTTCGTGATCGATCGTGAAGAGATAGGTGCCGCTGTAATCCGGGCTCGACCACTTATTCATCTGATAGGTCGCGATCGGACCATCGCCCACTTGCTCACCGTTCAGCATCTGATACACTTCAAAGGTGACCGGTGGCAGATTTTCTGCTGGATAACCGGTCGGCGTCGATTCCCAGATTTTCTGTCCCTGGATGGTCACCGTATCGCCAAGACCGTTGACAAAGGTGCCTTCCTCGCGCAGGGCGAATTGTGGATAATCGGCAGCTGTGGATGGCGTATTCTTTGCAGAATCCATCTCATCTTTCGAGATAACAAACTCCTGGCTCAGCGCACCCTCTTTATCGAGAAGCTCATTTCTGTTCCCCAGCTCTTGGCCATTGTAGACATATTCCCCAACGGTGTAATCGAAGGAATCATAATCCACAAGCGTACGCTCTACGGCGTAGTAAAAAATCTCGTAGCCATACGCGTCATATTTTTGCGCGTCCGGCAGTGTGACGGTCCAGTTGTACTGGTCGACCACTTCGGTCACTGGCTGATCTTCTCCGTCTTCGTTCTCAGATTCCTGTTGCTCGATCTTGTCTGCTGTCCAGTGATAATTGTCGTAGACAACTTCCACCTTGGTGTCATCCTGATCCGCTGAATTATGGACCACACGATAGATATCGAGATAGAGGTCCGGACGCTGGTTCTGCGTGTAGGTGTACTGGTCGTTCCAGTGCTTGTGCCAGATAACGTCCTTGGTGTTACTCAAACTGTTGGTGATCTCCAGCGTCTGACTGTCGTTGTTGATCAGCACATCATTGGATGACGGCGGGATTGTTCCGTCGTCTTCATTTTCCGTTGCGCTCTCACCACCAGCTGGTGTTTCGTCGGCTGTTTCCGGATGGTAGTTTGGATCGTAGCTGTCGCCTGTCATGCTCCAGGACCATTCGTCGATCAGCTTGAGCAGATCATCCAGGTCAGCGTAATCTTTCAAATTGGTCTGCAGGTATTTTTTGAGCTCTGTTTTGGTCAGCACTTTGCCATCACGTGGCGTTGTCCAGATCTCTTTCACAGAATAGCGCACGACGCGGCCATCCTGCTCATATTTTGGTAGATTATAGAAATGGATCGTTGAAGTTGCTTCATCCAGGTCAATCACTTGCGTGGAACTTACAGTGTTTCCATTCGCATCCTGAATTTCAGTTGGCGCACCGTTATTCAAAGTAACATGTGCTCCACTAATCGTGCCACAATCCTTAAATCCTTTTGCAAAGATCAGCTCAAGGCTTGGCTGAACTAGACTCTTTCCTTCTTTCGCAAGAGCATCGTTCGCTTTTTTCAATGCATTGCGCATCAGGCCCTCGCCATCGTCCCACTTCTTGGTGACCGTCAGGTCAATGTTACCGAGACGACGGTTGTTGACGATGTAGAGCTTTTCTCCTGAAAGCTCCGATTCGCTGTAGGTAGCTTCGTAGCGATGGTGCTCGGTCTCGTACTGATAGCGGTCATAATCCCCGGTGCTGCCGACCATCTTTGGTGCGAGAGGGTCAGCGTAATTTGCTCCACCATCCTGGCCAAAGATATAGGATTGCAGCGGCACCTGATATTCTTCCCCGTCGACGGTGACACCGGTCTCGAGGATGTACACCTCTTCTGGTTTCAACGTGCCAATGCCCACGGTTTCTGTCCATACGCCTTTTTCAAGCGTGACGGGCTCGCCAACCGGGGAATTGTCACTTCTCTTATACACCTGAATGGTCACGCTGCCGCGATGGGCGCTGTCGCTGTCGTCGTTCCATTCTTTGCGGATCAGGATACGATTTCCCTGACCGGGAGCGTTGGTGACATCGGTGTAATAATTGCCATCGTCATCGCGCCAGGTATTGTAGTCTGGCCGATGATCTCTTTCCAGCAGCAGATATTCATACTCACGCCCTTCGTTGTCAAAACATGGCAGCTCATTGAGCACAGTGTGCCAGGTAATGATTCCATCGTCTTTCTTGCTATCATCGATGATAACATCGTCAAAGAAATTGTCCAGCTCAACTTCGGTGATATCTTCTGGCAAGGCGGCGTCATTTTCGAGCGCAATCTCATCACCATCCCAGGTGAAGGACAGATATGGTTCTTCATTCTCTGTCAACGCACTGCCGCTGATCTGTCGATAGAGATCGAAGGTCAGTTTGTACGGCTGATAGGTTTTGTCGCCGTCAATCTCTGTGCCGACGCCTTTCCAGATCTTCATCACATGATAGTCCAGCGTTCCGGCGATGTCGTTGGTGATGACGGTGCTGGAATTTCCTGTGCTGCTCTCTTGGTTTTCGTAGGTGGTTTCGCTGGTCGACGTATAGGTGACAGAGTGGCCATTGTGTTCAAGTGTGAACGTGCCATCTTCTTGCAACAGATTTTCTGTGCTGTTTGTTCCCTGATAGACACCAGTCTCCACCCAACGGTAACGCGCCTCGCGCCCCAGTGGGCCGTAGGTTGGCACCTGCTTCGTGACGGACCAGGAGACCATGCTTTCTTCTGTGATCGGCGACTGAACAGCGGTGATCTGCTCTTCTTCCGATGGATAAGCCAGCCAGTCTTCGTCACTTGGGTTTTCCGGGAATTTTCCATCCACATCTGGATAGAGCACCTCGAGAGCAAATTCAGCGCGCACGTCTGTCAGATAACCCTGATAAGCGGCAGCGTTCCATTTTTTCTCAAGGGTCGCCGTTTTTGTATCGGTCAGGCGGTTAGAAATGGTTCCTTTATAATAGATGCCGGTATCGCCATTTTCACGCGTTTCGCCATATGGCACAGTATCTTCGACAACTTCCTCAGCAGTATCTGATGCGCGGGTAACTTTCCCATAAATTTGCTCGTATTTGTTCGCGCCTTCTGTGTCCTCAACAACCTCTCTCACAAAATAGTGATAGCGATTGCCTTCCGGACTGTATTTTTCGAGAATCTTGTCGTTCTCGTCCAATGTGATCGGGATTGGTGTTTGCGGATCATACCGTTCGCCATCTGCGTCTGTCTCAGGCAGGTCGATGATGATAAACTGATTATCTTCACCACGAACCTGTGCTGCTGTCTTATAGCTTTCGCCTTCTTCATAACGCCAGAGCTGGAAAGAAAGATCTGGACGACCGCTCGTGTCAGCGAGGTCCAGCCATTCCTTGTAAGCTACGAACGTTGTTTCACCAGAAAGGGTCAGGATCAACTGCCCGCCTGGGTAAAGCGCGTCAACGTCCGTGCCATGGTTTCCTGCATTGGCATTGTTGTAGGTGGCTGTGAGCTTATCTCCAGCAAGGCCTTGTTCTTCGTCCGGTCCTTCGAGACCAGGAACATTGATCACCATATCCCCGTCAACTGCGATCGCTGGATTGATCGTGTAGTTGATCGGGTGATTGTTTGTCGCATCAAATCGCGGCATACCGGTGATGGTAAAGGTATTGTTCTCCGTATCGAATGTCAGTTTTCCTTCATTATATAATGCATCCAGCGTGATCGATTCGCTGCCTTCGACATCTGAATAGAGGGCAAAGTATTGGCGCAGGTCCTCTTCAATATCTGCAAGAGATTGACTTTCTCCAAGATCGCCCCAGCGCAGCAGGATGTCAAACGTCATTTCTGCGAGCTGGACATACACCCAGGTATTTCCATCGATCGACGCCTGATAGCCATCAATCTCCGGCGGAACAGATTCGCCCTCTTCGCTTGGTTCTCCGATGGACCATTCAACAGTGATCGGCTCGTCAAATGGCTCTCCGTTGGCATCGAGCTTGTTCAGCTTTGTTGGAAGTTCAGCGCTGCTTGCCAATGTGTAGGAATCGGCTTCTGGTGTAACGGTGATCGTTGGCAACGAGGTTAAACCGAGGTCGCCAAGCTTGTCGATATCCAACAGCTCCCAGCTGCCGCCATCGGTCCTGAAATACAATCCCAGATTTGTGAGACGTTCGTCGTCGAGATCTGGTCGCGTATTGCCTTCATTATTATTGTCCATCCAGAGGATTGTCTGAGAAACTTTTTCTTTCGCAGCAATGCTGATTTCCTCACTAGGCTCAATAACTTCTGCTCCGATGTTGAGCGAATTGCCACCAGATAGCGTGCTGCCTTCTGCATCTATGATACTTGCCGAGATTGTTCCGCCAGCGAAAGTAGCAGGTACTTCAAAAACGCCCGCGCTAAAATTGAGCGTGTATTCCCAGCTTGTGGCGGTTGGTTGGTAGGTGGTTTCTGTGGTGCGTGCGGTTGGGGTGGTGTTATTTTCTCCACTGTTTTCGTCGTTGTTATCGACGGAACCATCACCAACTGCGCCGCCGTTTTCGTCGGAACCTTCGCTGTTGTTTTCAGGATTGGTCGATGGTTCGGCTGGTTGTTCCGAATCTGGCGTTACTTCCTTCACATCCACATTCTGGGTGATCGGGATGGTGAGGATGCTGGTCTCAGCATCGTAGGAAACCTCACCGATCGTGGCATTCTCATCGGAGAATGCAGCGTCAGCGATGGTGGAAGTTTTGAAAAGCTTCAGGATTTTTGTGCTGATAGTGAAATCACTCGCGCTCAGCGAACCGCTTGGCAGGGTGGTGCCTGCTGGCAGCTGCAGCTGGAGATTAAAGGTGAAGGTGCCGCCACCTGCTGAAAGTTCAGCATTCTCGCCAAGCTCTGCTGTCGCTGTGACGCTGAAGGCCGGCAATTTGCGATCGACTGGCGTCAGATTCTGTTCGTCGCCAGAAATGCTTACGGAATAATCCAGCGCGCTCGCTGCGATCTCTGCGCGATTGATGTTCCCATTGTTCTCATCGCCATTCGCGCCAGCATCTGGATCGGTTTCTTCCGGTTTCTTATTTTCATCCTTGTCATCATTTACCGAAGGATCCTTATCTTCAGAGCCTTCGTCTGGCTTCTGATCTTCATCCTCTTCTCCTTCACCAGGATTTTCCGATGGGTTTTCTTCAACCACTGGCGCCTGGAAGGTGATGGTCACACCATCTTTCTCAATCTTAACGCCCTGATCGTCTCTGGTCGTTGTTGCAGCGAGGGCTGCTTCAGCGAAAAGCGGCGTTGGGGTGTCTTCGGTTGTTTCAACTGGTGCTGCTGACTCCTCTGTAGGAGTAGATTCCGTGGAAGGCTCCGTTGGCGTGGTTGGCGTTTCTGTGACGGTGTTGTCTGGTGTGGTTTGTTCCTGAGGAGTGGTTGGTTCTGTCGTATCAACTGTCGTGTCGCTGTCAGAAGGCGTAGTTGATGCACCAGGATCTTGCGAACCTGCTGGATCATTTTCGCTTTCGGTATCAGACGGCGTTTCCTCTACAGACGGATCTTCGCCGTTCTGTTCGTCGTCAACTGGCGGCTCAGTTTCTGCCAGCACACAATTTTCTACTGCAATATCGCTGTCCGTGATATCGAGCGTGCGGTCTTTTTCTGTCGTGTTCTCGTCAGCGCTGGATTTTTCCTCAGCGATGGTGTCTTTCTGCTCGTCGTTTTCTTCGTCAGAAGCTGACGCTTCGAACGGCGATTTCAGCGTGGCGGTATATTCAGCGCTCGATTCTGCCTTAAAGCTGAGCTCGTAAACATCCTCCGAGTTTTCTTTCAGGCTAAGAGCGAACGTATTGTTCTGCTCTTTCAGCGCCTGCATCACCTCATCATCAAAGAGCGCTTGCTCTTCCTTGGTCAATGTGATCTTGACATCGGCGGATGTTATCGCCGTCAGATCGACGGCGATCGTGAACGCTGTGCTATCGCCAGCGGCAACTTTCTCCTGCGTCGCGCTCAGCTTGACGCTGACGGCTGGCTGCGTTGTCGGTTCGGTTTCATTTTCGTTTGCAAATGCGAAGGTGAACAGCTCTGCTGGCATGGATGAAAACAGAATCACGAAAGCCAGAAAAAAGCTGAGCACCTTTTTCTTCATTGATACATGTTTATTCATGTCTCTCACCTTTCTCTCTATTATTGTAAAAACATTTCTCTTTGCGCACGTGCGCTTCCGCGTCTCAGGGAATCATGCGCGCAGCCATAATCGTCCACATTATAACGACATAGTGCTAGAGCGCATTGGCACTCCCTGGCGGTGGGTGTTTTTAACAAAATGATATCCTCCTCTTTGTTTGAGCGCTGTTCACTCTCGTTTTTCCATCTCTTCGAAATTCTGCGCGTAGCGCGCGCGGCGCTTGCCAACGGCATAGCCTGTGCAGACTGGACAGCCGCTGTTCTGCGCGCCTGTGCGGGAATAGACGACGGCTTCCCAGCTGTGGCCGTTCTTACACTGCCACCAGACTCTGCGGCGACTGCCTGGCAAAACCTGGTCCGGTGTGAGGTCGCCGTTTTTTGTTGGGTGCCATTCGGCAGCGATCTTTGGATATTTTGTGGCGAGATCGTTGAATCCCGACAGGACTTTGACATTTTGGCAATATGGGCAACCGCCGTGACGTCGTGTGCGGCTGGCGATGACGGCCTGGTATTCGTGGCCTTTGTCGCAGATCCACCAGACTTTCTTATTGCTGGATGGGGTGACCTGGTCTGGCCGCAGAGAGCCATTCTTCGTCGGGTGCCACCGACGAGCGAGCTCGGGATACTGGCTGGCGAAATCGTTTTCGCCGGAGATGACTTTTTTGCCGGCGCAGACAGGGCAGCCTGTGCCATGATTGCGGCTGGAAACGTCTGCCTGCCATTCGTGGCCGTGTTCGCAGATCCACCACACCTTGCGGCGACTGCCAGCGAGCACATCGCGCGGTGTCAGATCGCCATTTTTCGTCGGATGCCACTGGCGGGCGAGCTCGGGATTGATCGTCGCCAGATCGTTCACGCCAGCGAGCACCATGCGATTGGCGCAAACCGGACAGCCGGAACCGCTGACACGAGATTTTATCTGCGCCTGCCATTCGTGGCCGTGCTCGCAGATCCACCACACTGGGCGGTGGCTGCCAGGCAGCACGTCCGACGGCTGCAGATCGTCATTTTTTGTCGGATGCCAGGTGGCAGCGACGGCTGGGTAGCAGGTAGCGAGATCGTTCACGCCTTTTATGATACGTCGCCCGTTACGATATTTACGCCCACTGGATGGGCAGTCTGAATCTTGGGCTGGCGCTTGATCGCTGTCTTTCCCATGGATCTGAAATTTATTGGCATAGCGGATGTTTTCGGAATCTGCCTGGCGGCTGTGGTCATTGTCCCACTCTGCAGGCAGGCTGCCGCTTTCTGTGGGTTGGCAGATCTCCTTCACGGTTTCGCTCATGCCGGTCACCTCCTGAATATTAAAAATCGGTGTTGGTTTTTTAGCATTTCATGCTTCACATAAATATGTATACTCATATCCATGCTATCATTTATAACTATATTATATCAGTTTGAGCGAGCGTCTATCCCTCCCTATAAAATGGACGTCATGATTTTGTAAATGGTACAACCATCATTCGCCATCTCTTTTCTTCAGTTTACCATTTGTCGCCAGTCGCCGGAAAAAAAGATCGACGCAAACGCCGTCAAATTTGACAACGCTTGCGTCGTGGGTTTCTTTCATTTATTTTCTGTGCGGTTGTATTCAGCGATGGCGTCCTCGTACTTCAGAGATTCAAGATCAACCTCTCCGCTGCCAAATGGACCAATATAGTCGCTGTACTCGTGGAGTCCGTCGTAGGCGCTGCGCGGCAGCTGGCTGTAGGAATAGGTGGTGGTCCATTCTGCCGGATCGTCACTGGCGGCAAGATTGTCGAGCACGGCATCTCCGCCGCCATTGTTATTCACGATGACGTTAACGAGCTGCCAGTCGCGGCCTTCCTGCGTGAAAATATATCCTTCGCGCCACGGCTCCATACCCTTGCGCGGCTCATAATTCACAATGACGCGGGCAGCGCCGTCCTGGATATCGAGCAGCTCGTAGGTGATGGCGTGTGGCAGAAATCCGTCGTGCCGCGTGTCGTCCTGCTGGCCCAGCGCCGTGAGCACAACAGCACGAGAATCACATTCGTGCTCGAGCTCCGACTCTGAATCTGCGATGCGGTCGCCGTCGACGACGCCGACGTGACCATTGTAGGCGCGAGAAAATAAGAGCACATAGCTTTCGACGGCGTCCATGATCTTTTTCTTGTCGCCATCGATCTTACCCTCGGCTAATACAGCGCTCTTATCCACGGTGTAGCTGCCGTCGTCGGTTTTCACAGTTGTTACGTCGCTTTCTGTCAACGAACCGTCCACCGCTGCGCTGCCATTTCCGCAACCGGCGGCGAGCATCGCCAGGCAGAGCAGCCCGGCGATGAGAATTTTTCTTTTCATAAACGATCGCTCCTTTCGCTGTGTCGCGTTTTCTTGTACTCAGCGTACCACAGCGAGGGCGTGCTGTCTCGAAAATGAAGGTGAAATTAAGAATTTATTTAGCATTTCTTCATTATTTATGTCTGTGCGTTTTCCGCGTGCGTGCCAATCCGACAAATATCCCTGCGCAGCAGAGCGCTGGCAAAATAATCTCCGGATCTACGTGCAGCGGATCCCTCAGGATTGTCCAAACGATCCACGCTGTCCAAATCAGTGCGCCCACGAAAATCAGGCTGCGAATTATCTTTCCTTCTAACATGAGTAAGACCTCCTTTGTTTTTTTCTGCGTTCAGTATGCCACAACTGCTGCGCACCGTCCATCAAAAGCCTTGGGCAAGCACCGTCAAAGCGCTTTGACATGAAAAAAACAGCCCCAGAAGGAGCTGTTGCGATCAGATTTATTTGCTGCGGATGAAGAGCATGTCCTTGCCGACAAAGAGCAGGGCCCAGACGAGGGCACTCAGCGCGAAAAGCGGCTGCCAGGCCCAGTAAATGCCGTAGCGGGTGTAGCACCAGAGCACAAAGCCGCCGATGGCGAAGCTGAGAATGGCCAGCGCCCACCAGCCGAGATGCGAGAGCATACACGGCATTTTGCGGGAAACGTCGATAAACTGCAGGCGCAGGCTGTGCGCACGAAATGCGGCTTCGTCGGGGATCTCTTCAAGCTCGGCTTCGATGCGCTCTGCTTCAGCCAGGCGTCCGCGACGGCTGAGGGTGCTCGCACCGAGGAGTACACAGGCGAGCGTGATGCCGAGGCCGACCATCGACAGCACAACGGCGCTGCCGAGCCATGGCTCGCCGCTGATATCGAAGGCGAAGCCAAGCTGTGGCCAGAAGCCAACGTGCTGCAGCATTTCGACCACGACGAGCAGCACCGACGCGGCAGGCATGATCATGGTGCCGAAGAGGCGAAAATGCAGATAGAGCGCCATGACGGCGAAGGTGAAGGTGAAAATCGTCCAGATATTGTCATCCACGAGCACATTTCCGCTCACGCAAACGACAACGAGTCGCACAAAAAGCGCCAGGGTGCCAACGAGGAAGATCAGGCTCATGATGACGCCTGCCTGCCAGATGTGCAAAAGCTCGCTGGCGGACCAGCAAATGAGCGCGAGGGCAAAACAAACGACGATGACGTCGAAAAGAATGGTCATGAGCATCAGTCCTCACCTCGCTTTCTCACAGATGGCACAACGCTGAGCCCGAGCCCGATCACAAAGAGAATCCCGCCGGCCCAGATGATCGGCCGGAAACAGTCATAACGCACAAGCAGCACAGCCTCAGCACTGCTCGCTGCCATCGGATGCACCTCAATGCCATCATAGATCATCGGCGCAGTCGGCGAAGCCATTTCGTGCACCGTCACCTGATCCGGACGCGTCAACGCAACGCCGAGCATCCCCTCACGGGCGCCGCTTTCCAGTGTCAGCGCATAGCCGTCCATACCGCGGCCCGCGAGCATCGCTGTTTCGCCTTCTTCCAGCTGAATGTAGTAGCTGCCAGCCTGCGCCATGGAACCGATTCCGCCGCCCAACATGAGGACAAGCGACAGCGCCACCAGCGCCTGCACCAATCCGCGAAAACTGTGGTCGCGCACGAGTGTCAATACGAACACGACGAGCAGATCGAGCGCAGTGAGTCCGGCGAGCGCGATACCAACCATCATCGGTACAATGCCATCAGGCAGCACAAATATACAAAGGATCGTCAGGACCAGCAGCACTGTGCCTGCAAGCCGCAAGGATCGTAAAATCGACAAAATTGTTCGCCCCTCTCAGTGTAAAGTAAAGCTATAAAAATTATGCTGGATAGCTCCACGGATGTCAAGGACTACACCGGGAAAACCAGGTGGATGCAGCGGTACTCGGCTGCACACATTATCCGTTTGCCAGAAAACAGATTCAGCAGGTGTTGGGGGAGAATGTGAAAATTTTTGCCGGAGGCGAGGGAACCGCACGTGAGATGAAAAGAAGACTGCAGGAGAAAGATCTGCTTTGCGGCCGGCAGAAACGTGGACAGGTGGTATTTGAAAACAGTCTGACCGATGACAGCAAGATCGAATTATGTAAGAAATTGTTAAATATATAAAATGTCTCTAAAATTTTTGGAATATGATTTTAGAATTTGTTTTTGAAGTGGACATAATATGGACACATTTTTTGCATAT
>OGWU01000617.1_pt1 | contig 23238 bp, 14 predicted proteins | sample 1576071 | NCBI WGS metagenome assembly OGWU01 (sample SAMEA3541582, study PRJEB24748) | human gut metagenome | biome: human gut; feature: human-associated habitat; material: faeces | place: China | collected 2012
CGGCGCACGTGGCCATTTGCGGCTGCGGCGGCCTCGGATCGACGATTGCGGTGGCGTTGACCCGCATTGGCGTCGGCCACCTGCATTTGATTGATTTTGATCGCGTGGATATGACGAATCTGAATCGTCAGCAGTATTTTTTGAAGGATCTTGGGCAGTACAAGACGGAAGCATTGCGCAGTAACTTGCGTCAGATCAATCCTTTTATCGATATCACCATTGATACCGTGAAAGTGACCGACGAGAACGTGCCGACACTGTTCGACAATGAGGATATTATCTGCGAAGCGTTCGACGTGCCGGAAAACAAGACGATGCTGGTGAATGCCGTGCTTGAGAATCTGCCGGACAAGAAGCTGGTGAGCGCTTCTGGAATGGCGGGATTCCGCAGCTCCAATTTGGTGAATACTCGTCGCGTTTCAAAGAATTTCTACTTCTGCGGCGACGGCGAAACCGCTCCGGTGCCGGGCGCAGGTCTGATGGCACCGCGCGTGGGTGTGGTCGCCTGCCATGAAGCCAATATGATCACTCGCTTGATTCTCGGCGAAGAAGACGCCTGACAGCGAAACGCAAACACAAACGCAATTGCAATTGCAATCGCAAATCGCAAATTACAACGAATGACACGACACTGATCGCATAGTAAGGATTAACCATGAGCACCGAAAACACGATCACCACCGCGGAAAAAGACTTCGCAGCGGCACCGAACGCCACGCTCGACGAGCTGGTCGGCACCACCACGAACACCGCACTGCTGCCGGAACCGGATGCGCACGCGTATGACGAAATCGCCACCGGCGACGCCGATCCATTGATCCTCGGCGGACACAAGTTCACGAGCCGCTTCATTCTCGGATCCGGCCGCTACGATCTGAACCTCATCAAGGCGACCATTGAGAACGCGGGCACGCAGATCGTCACCATGGCGTTGCGTCGCTGCCGTACCACCGAAAACAATCTGCTCGATTACATTCCGAAAGGCATCACCATGTTGCCGAACACGTCCGGCGCACGCAATGCCGAGGAAGCGGTGCGTATTGCACGTCTCGCCCGCGAAGTGTGCCAGACGGACTTCGTGAAGGTGGAGATCGAACATGAGGCAAAGTATCTGCTGCCCGACAATGAGGAAACCATCAAAGCCACGAAACAGCTGGCAAAAGAAGGCTTCGTGGTCATGCCGTACATGTTCCCCGATCCGATTGCGGCGAAGCGTCTTGAAGACGCGGGTGCGGCTTGCGTAATGCCGCTGGGCGCGATGATCGGCTCGAATAAGGGTCTGCGTGCACGCGATTTCATTGAAGTGATCATCAAGAACTCCAATGTTCCGGTGATCATCGACGCTGGTATTGGCCGTCCGAGCCAGGCTGCGGAAGCCATGGAAATGGGCGCGGACGCGGTGATGGCATACACGGCCATCGCTTCCGCCGGCAATATTCCGCTGATGGCACGCGCGTTCAAGAAGGCGATCGAAGCGGGTCGTGAAGCGTATTTGTCTGGCTTGGGCAAGGTTACGGAAGATCATGCCGTGCCGTCCAGCCCGACGAACGAGGCCGACTACATCGGCTGATTTGCACTGGATCCCGTAATGGGGATTCGCGCAAAGACCATGCTGAAAGGGGCGTTTGCCGAACGTACGTGATGCACTCACGTTCGGCAAACGCCCCTTACTTGTATCCTACGTTACCTGCAAACGCTACTGCTGCAAGGCTTCCTTAAGATCGCGATTCTGGAATCGTTCGTGTAGCAGGCAATATCCGCCAAACGCAACCAGCCAAATCAGACCGGCAATCGCAGAACCAATCGTGTCCGTCGACAGGAACAACGTGACATACACGAGCACAAAGAACGTGATCGCAATCCAATCAAACACCTGCCAAGCGGGCATGACGAAACCGTCCGGTAGAAAATCGCTGCTCTGACGATACCTGTGGTGGGCGAGCATCGTCAGCACGTAAATAAAAATCACCACAGCGCTGGCGGCCGAAGCGAATAGCACGAACGCGCCGGAAATACCCGGAATCGCGTTGATGATCGGGGAGAACAGAATCATGCAACCCGAAGCGACGATCGCCTTCGCAGGCACCTTGTGGTCGGAAACCTCAGCCAAACGCGCCATCGCAGGCGACTCGGAATCCGAAGCAAGCTGATACAAGTGACGACCGGCCGAATAAATCAGCGAATTCAACGCCGACGCGGCAGCCGTAATCACCACGAAGAAGACCAGTGCGGCGGCCCAATCAAGACCCGCATATTTGAACACCATGATGAACGGCGAACCGAACGAGCCATCGGAATTCTCGTGGAAGTTACGCCAGGGCACAATAGCCATGATCGCGATCAGCGCGCCCACGTAGAAGATCAGAATACGCATGATCAGCTCGTTCACCGCCTTCGGCAGCACCTCGCGCGGATTCTGCGTTTCCGACACCGTGACGCCCACGAATTCGATGAGCTGGTAGGCGAAGAACACCATTTGGAAGCTCATGAAGAAGTTCATCCAACCGTTCGGCGCGAGCTGGAAGCCGTCGGTGATATTCGTGAGGCTCACCGTGGCACCCGACACCGTGCCGTCCACGCCTTCGATGTGCGTGGCGGGGTAGCTGAAGCCGATGATCAGCATCACGATGGCGGTGACGATCAGACCGACGATCAGCGTGATTTTGATCATGGAGAACCAGAATTCCGCCTCGCCGAACACTTTCACTGCAATCAGATTGATGCCGGTGAGCGCTACGAGGAAGCACAGTTCGATCAACCACTTCCACGAGTTCAGGTCTATGCCGAATGTGCCGAAGAACGTTACGAAATATGTGCTTACGGCGGTGATTTCGGTCATGCCGGTCAGAATGAGCACGATCCAATACGTCCAGCCGGCGAACTTGCCCCACCCGCGGCCGAGATAGCGCGTGATGAAGTTGATGAACGTGTGCTGGCTAGGATCGCTGTACATCATTTCGCCGATGGCACGCATCAGCAGGAACATAATCAGGCCAACGCCGATATACACGAAAATGATGCTCGGGCCGGTCAGTGCGATCGACTTGCCGGAGCCTAGGAACAGGCCGGTGCCGATGGTGCCGCCGATGGCGATGAACTGGACATGGCGGTTTTTCAGGCCTCGCTCCATTTCATTGCTCTGGTCGAGGCTTTCGACGGATTTGATGTGCGCGGCGCTTGAGCCCGCGGAATTGGTGTTCTCGGAAGTCATAATGTTCACTACCCTACCCCGCGAACCGCACATTGCGCCCGCCGAAGCTTTGTTTTTGGGCACGTACGCAGATTTTGCGGCACTGGCGCATCCCGTTTGTGGTCAACCGTGCCCATCCGACCACCTTATTCCCGTATTTTCGCCTCGCCATACCCCCCTGCCGCCCTATCTCGCCTATATATGGCAGATTCACGAGATTGACCGCTACTTTCTCGCTTATATATGGCACTTGCTCACGGCAAAACACCACTTAGGGGGTACGTTTTGGGCGTATTTCCGCAGGCTGACTGCCATATATAAGTGAGATACGCCCAACTGTCCGACACAAATCGCGCCTCGCTTGTCCGATTCTGCAGAATCAGACACTTACGCGGCATAACGATGGTCTGGGTCAGGCGGTGGCGGCGATTTGCCCGCGCAGTTCGGCGTTCGCGCGCTCCAGTTCGTCGATACGGCGTGCCTGCTGTTTGATGATGATGCTCGCGGTTCCCACGTCGATGCCGTCGTCGCCTTGCGCTTTGACGGGAATATGTTCCATCGTCCTGTTGGTGATGCTATCGAGGTTGCGCCTCATCACGAACGCATGCTCATACCGGTTGACGAGTTGCGCGATGATCTCGCTGTCGCTCATGTTGCCGCTGCCGGTCACGGATTTGATGGCCGACGTTTTCCAACGATCCACACACCGTTCGATGCGCTTGTATCCGATGAGATCCGGCGGAAGTCCCGCTTCCCGGAAGATTTTGGTTGGCGATTCGCCTGTCAAGTAGCGGATGGTGCACACTTGCTTGAACGAATCGGCGTAGGTGATGCGATTGCGCGTTACGTTGGCGACTGCTGGCAGTCCGCGCAATAGTTGGATTTCCTCGTCGCTGAATGCTCCCCCACCTCGTGCCATGACACCCGCCTTTCCACTGTTTTCATGGATGTGCTTGCGATTGTAGGGTGCCATTGTCGTGAGATGCCCCCACCTGCAACCCCTGCATGATTGCTTTTTAACGACTGTTTTGCCACCCAACTGCCACTTGCGGATACCTTTTTCATGCCGGATTTCGCCGTTTGGTACCGGATTTCACCCGCTTCGATCCCGTATTGCCCCGTGCAAAACCTTCACCCCTAAAAAGTATGGAAAGGCACGAAAAGACACGAAAAGCGGGCATCCACGGATGGTTTCCGCGAATGCCCGCTTATCTCGCCTGCGCGATTATCGTTTTAGCGCATATCAGTGCACGCGCTGGCGCGACTTGAGTGCGACGGTAACGCCGGCACCTGCCACGAGCAGCGCCACCACGGTGAAGAGGGTCGTGCCCGCAGCACCGGTAAGCGGCAGCTGAGAGACATTCTTCACGTTCTTGACCTTGATCACCTTGTCGACAGTGCTGGCAAGGCCGAGCTTGTTGTTGTCGTTGGTCAGCTTATAGGAGATATCGCCGTTATTGACAATCGTCACTTCGATGGTGAACTCAGGCACGATGTTCTTGGCGTAACCGGCAACGAAACCGGTCTCCTTGAAGGTGTACTTGCCTGCAGCGAGGCCGTTGAGCACAATCTTGCCGTCGGCGCCGGAAACGACGTCGGCGGAACCGTTGGCATTGAACTTGTAGACGCCATCCACGTTTGCCGTAACCTTCGAGAACTTCAGCGGAGTGCCGCCGGCCTTGTCTCCTGCATACACGTTGAAGGTTGCGCCTGCGAGCTTGCTGGCATCGGCATCAACGCCGTACTTCAGGAATTCGAGATTGCCGGTGTACAGGGTCACGGTCTTGCCGGCGCCGTCGAACATGCCGTCATGGGAGGCCTTGGCTGTGTTGGTGACCTTGTTGGCATTAGCGAGGATCTGATCGTTGACGGTCGCGTTGTAGGTGACGACCAGCTGCTTGCCCGCGTAATCCTTGGCATTGGCGAAGGTGATGGTCGTGGTGGTCTCGCCGGTTTGACCGACAGTCGGACCGGTAACCACATAGCCGGCCACGGTCTTGCCGTCAGCCTGCACCTTGATGGACGTGCCGTCGATGGTCAGACCCTTGGATGCGACATCCTGAATGGAATACAGGTAGGCATCGTAGCCGGCTGCGGTTTCGGGCACGGTTGCCTTGACGGTGTAGGTCAGCCGCTGGCCGATCTTCACGGTATTGCCGTCAAACGAGACCTGCGGATCAGCGGAATCGACGGTCTTCTTATCAATGGTCGGGGTGTTCTCGTTCTTGGCCACAAACTCGCCAACAGCAGTAATGTTGCCCTGACCGGTGCCCTTGTCACCAACTACCTTGAAGTCGCTGGCGATGCCGCTCAGCGTGGTTGCGACAATCGCATTAACGCCGGTCCTCTGCCAGCCGTCCTTCGTGTACGTATCGGTGACGAGATACCAGCCTTCGCCCAAACCGTTGAGCACAGCGTCTCCGCCGTTGCCATTGATCGTACTGTTAGCCGCGTCCTGTGCCCTCATGGCTGCCGCAAACGCGCGGAACCAAGCCTCGTCGGCGGCGCCGGTCTTCGTGGCCACGTATGCGGCCGGGTTGCCCGCATATTCAGCCGGCATGGTCTGCACAGGCTGCTGAACATTATTGGCCACGTTCACAGCGCTCTGCACGGCCGTCTTCCAAGCCGCGTCGGTGTCAACCTGCACCGACTTGTTTCCGTTATTCGTATCCACCGTCAGCGTGGCGAACTTGTAGGCCGCATACATGTGGCCCTCCTGCGAGTTCTTCACCGTGATGGCTGTGTTGCCATCGGCCTGTGCGCTGACTGCGCCCAGAGCCATGCCGCCCAGCAACGTCGCAGCGGCGGCGATACCGGCGAAAAGTTTCCTCATCTTCATGAGAATCCCCTCTCTTGTGTTGTTGATGTTGTGTTTGTTTCTGCTAACGGGATCCGAAGCCCAACATGCTCTGGATCCACAAAATTTGTGATGCACGGCTGGACTGCCCTGCGAAGGTTGGTAGGGCAGTCCAGCCCGAGGAACCGTCTCAGACGAGACGCTTCCTGCTGTTCCAGACGCCAGCCGCGCCAACCAGCAGTACTGCGAGTCCGCCGATCGAGCCGCCAACCAGCAGCCATTGACGATCCGTGGTTCCGCCCGTCAACGGCAACGCCGACACCGCCACATACGTATTGGTGAATTTGGCGACATTCGCAGACTGATTATCAACAGTCTTGCCGTTGTCGTCCGTGACTTGCTTGATGCTCACTGTTGGCGTGCCCATATCGGCAGGAACGATCACGGTTACCGTGTATTCCGCCTGAGAATAGTGCAGGCCGGCAATGGCGTCGGTGGGCTTGGTTTCCTTCACCGTGTAGGTGTAGGTGCCATCGGTCTTGTATTCGATCTTGTCGAAGCTCGCCTCGTGCTTTGTGGTATTCGCATTGATCGCGACGGAAGTTGGCTTAGGCAATGGAGCGTTCTGGGCTGGGTCAGAGCCGGCAATGGTGAAGTTGAAGGAGTCACCTTTCTTCCATTTACGACCGCTGATGCTCTTGGACACCTTGATTGAACCCTCAGCCAGAATCAACTTCTTGTGAGTGTTAGTGACAGTGACGTTCCACTCCCTCACATTGTCAGCCGTATTCGCGTCGGAATTGGCTTTCCACAGCTCGTCGGCAGTGATTGTCACGTCTTGGCTCTCGTAAGAAGTTTCGTAGCCTGTAACAGCCTTTTCGACCACCTTATACGTGTGACCGGGAGCTAGGTTTTCGAAAGTTGCAGTCCAATTCGTATCAGCCGTCGCCGCAGCTTCGCGCGAGTCCTTTTCATCGATCTGCAATGTGAACGTCACCGATTCAGGATTGCCTTCTAAGCTCGCTTTGCCATCAGCATCAGCCCACTTCTTCTGCACTGTGATGGCACCGGTCTTGACCTGATCGACCGGCCGCTCCGTATAAGGCGCATCACCGCAGGCATGTGTTTCACCGTCACCCGAGTAGGCCAAGCATGCGTTGTCGTTGGTGTAGAAACCAGGCTTACCTGCAGACGTGTCATTACCGGCAGCATCAGAACCAGCACTACCAATCACACCGTCGTAGCCATCTTTTTCAGCGTTCTTGTTCGTCTTGTTCGCCGCATAATCGTCATACGCCTTCTGCGTAGGCTTAATGTCGAACTGCAGCGTGTAAGTCACACCGTCAGGAAGTGGATCGGCGCTCTTCGGCGATGCGGTAATCGTCTTGCCATTCACCTTGATATTCCATTGCGCAGTTACATCAGTGTCATCGTTGGTAACCACTTTTGCTTTTTTTGCAGGATCGGCATCAGCAAAATCTGCATATTCCGACAGCGTATCCTGAATGGTCACGCCGGTATATCCGTTGGTAGTCGTAATGGTTTGCTGAATGTCTTCGAAAACCTTCGACAGCTCAGAAGCCGTACTGGCGGTCTTGTAGTAGCCCTTGTCCGAGCCACCACTAAGCGTTACACCAGACCAATCATCCCAAGCAACACTTCCATAATTCGGATAATTGCTGGACACCGCATTCATAAACACATTGGCTTTGTGCGTATCCGTATTTGTCCGCCAATCGTACGAAGTTACGCTTGCGTCAGCACCGGAGAAGATGCCTACGCTGTACACACCAACATTCGCATCTTTCAGTTGCTTAGCGGTCGTCAATGTATTGTTCGCAACAGTACTGCTGAATGCATTATTCGTAGTCGGCACACCATCGGTAAAGAACACTACATACTTGATTGCATTAGTTCGTGTGTCCTTATCCAAGGTGGACTTAGCTTCGCTGAAACCATCCGCAGTATTAGTGGCACCCTGGGGTTTTAAGCTGTTGACCTTAGTTTTCAGTGTCGTTACGTCAGGCGTAAGTCCGCTTAGCGTAGATGCAGAGTCAGCAAAACTCACCAACGAAACCTGTACTTTGTTATCAGCGTTTGCGATTGTCTTATTCTGCGTATCAACGCCATCTAGGAAAGCGGTCACTGCCGTCTTCAGTGCTGCAGAGCGAACAGGATCATCGCCGCTGCACGGGGGGAAGTAGAAGGGCTGACGACCACTCATGCAGTAGTTCATCGAGCCGCTGTTATCGAGCACTAGTGCGATGTCGACTGGCTGGGAGACGGTTTGCGAAGTGCTGGATCGCTTGCCCGTCACGTTGAGGTTCAATGTGTACGTATCGTTGGCACCATTCTTCTTGGCGATGGTTTTATGATGTTCCGGCACTCCAAGCGGCTCAGGCTTGGCAGTCACCGTAAAGTGGCCTTGCACCGTATGATCAGCCGCAACAGACATGTCGACATAACGCAGACCGTTTTCATCTGTCTTGATAGCAAGATTGGAAACGACATTGCCATTGTCAGTGCCTTCAAATGTCACGTCATACTTAGACCAGTCACTTGGACTACCTTCCAAGTAGAAGCGAACTGTTTTCGATACATCTGCGCTAGCGAGGATCGGTAAGGTACCGCTCTCTGCCGTATTCGACGAGATCGAATCCGATTCAAGACTTTCGGTTTCATTATTCGAAACACCAGCATTAAATGTTGTGTTCGTATCACCACTGGCCAAACCGTTTACAGTGATCTTCGCAACAGCCTGCGAGAAAATAACGCCGAACGCCGCACCCTGCCTTGAGCCATAACCACTGTTCTTCATCTCAATGGAAACCTGAGTTGGAGTGGACGTTGTATACAGACGAATGCCTTGAGGTACGCTGTCTCCATCCTTACCCGTGCAAGTTATGGTTTGATTGTTATTCGAAAATTGCGGATCACAGAAACGGTAATTGCTACCGTCTGTTGGATAAGATCCCAGTTGCGTAATCGCGGAACTGGAGGCGTACACCATTTGCTCGTCTTTGTTAGTGCTTTCCGCATCCGCCATAACGAACGAATACTGCAGATTAGCTACGTTCTGACCGTCTTTAGCAATGGTGATCTTTGAAAGCTGTATCCTCGAATCGTTCTGATATCCATCGTTTTGATATAGCGCGGGCTTGCTTCCGGCTGGGAAATCAGAATATCCCTCAACACCGAAGATTGCGTGATGTCCAGCTTCACCTTGGTATGTACGCTCATCCCACGTTGGCACTCCACTGGCGACGACCGTACGATTGCCGGAATAACGCGCGGTAAATGACATGGTCAGGCCACCGCCGAGATTCACGGTCATTTTTTGGCCGGCGTCTTTTTTGGCGGCATTTGAGTCGAACTTGGACATATCAAGCCAGCACACGCGCTGCAAAGCATTCGTTCCAGCGTAAATACAGTTGGAATCAGTAACATCCGCCACTACGGAAGGACTATTTTGCTCGGCGTTGACAGGTTGCGGATTGGACTGTGCGGTGGTATCAGTCTGCGAGTTCGCATCCGAAGATGCAGCATCTCCGGCATTTGCCGCATTCGCCGTGTTCACGCCGGCATCCGCACCAGTGTTGGTATCGGATTCAGTGTCTGCGGTACCGGTGGCAGCATCGCCCGCATTGTCTGCAGCCGTGCCGTCCGCAGCATTCTTGCCATCAGTCGACTCGTTAGCAGTAGTCGCGCTTTGATCCGTGGTGGTTTCCACAGTGGCCGGCGTATCTTCCGCAAGAGCGGCGGAAGTGGTGGCGTAGCCCATGCCGCCGAGCATGGCGACCGATGCGAGCACAGCCACTATACGTTTGGCAAGTCCTCTCCTGGGCTTCGCCTCATATTCATGTGCATGCCTCATGAGCATCCCCTTAATCCTAAGCAATCACACGTCTCACGACGCGCAACCTCTCTTCATGCCAAGATTCGCAACATCTTCTACGTGCCCGGAAAATCCTGACAGTGCTTCAACTCTGGAAGCTAGAGGAAAAGGGACTGCCATGCGTACACCCTAAGTGTGGGAGAGTCGGGTAGCGCACAATCGATGGAAATTGCTGAATTGCAACACCAATCACCCACGAAGGGCACCCGACGTTACCTCGAAGAAACGATGAGATAATCGCTACAATGACGTCTCTTCACGCTTTCGCAATCATTAGTTAATAGTGGCAATTGCGCATTTTTTGTGCGCCAACCACATTTTTTATATTCAAATTGCATGTCAGACACGCCGTCATGCAGTAGCCGCGTCAGCCGCGCTTCGGCCACCAAGCAGCATGCCTGCGAATATGCCACGGCTTGCGTCGCAACCAAACCAACAACACGCCCACTACGAGAGTCGCAATACCTGTGATCGCACCAATCGCGCGGGCATCCTTCACCGCGTCGTTTTCGGCGGGAATCTCATCTGGAATGGCGGAACGTGTGGCCGAAACCAGCAGACGGTGCGTGTTGACGCCATATGGCGTGCAGGTCATCAGGGTCACGCGATCCTCACCAGGCACGATTTTCAGCTGCGACGTGTCGTTCGGCTCGATCACCGTGATACGGTCCACCTGATAGCCGAACGTTCGACCCATCACTTCGATGTAGAAGTAGTCGCCGACACGCATTTCATCAAGCCGCGTGAACATGGCCGCCTCGACCAGTCCACGATGCCCGGTGAGCACCGCATGCGTGCTCTTGCCGCCGACCGGCAAACTGCTGCCGTACAGGTGGCCCGCGCCCGAAGCAAGCGCCGATTCGGAAGTACCATGGTAGATCGGCAGTCTCACGGAAATTTTCGGAATGCGAATCGTACCCATCACGCCACCGCCGGAATCCAACAGACTCCGGTACTCCGCGTCCGCCGAACTGGCGCTTGCGGAACCAGCGTCCGCGGAACCGGCGTCCGCGCCTGTACCCGCACCACTCTGATTGTCCGATTCACCAGAATCGGACAACTGTGGTCCACTTTCACCCGCTTCATTGTCCGATTCACCAGAATCGGACACACTGGCACGCGATCCTCCACGCACATCAGCGAACGGATCCTTCGCCTCACCCAAAATCGGCTGTCCGGACTGCGCAAGCCGCTTGTTATAGTCCTGGGCCGCGGCGAACGCGTCATCCGCCTGCGGATACGGCCAGCCCGCAACCGTCTGCGCGGATCTTACCGACGTTCCCGACAGATCACGCGCCGACCGATACTGCAACATCGCCGGAAAACCGCCAATACAGATCGCAGCGACAATCAACAGCGCCGCAATCGCACGCATCGCCAGCGTTTTGCCGCGAGTGTGACGTCGTTGACGCATTTCGTCGGCAACGTCAATCGCCTCTTCGAACGACGGAAAGCGACTTTCCAACGAAAGTCGACCACCCATCGGAGCCTCTTCGGGTGACGGCCAACGACCGTCATGCCATTCCGCCGTTTCCTCCATCTCACGCAACCGTGCCGTCACCCGACAAGCTTTCGCAGCACACGTTCCAGTTCGTCGATGCGCAACGCCTGTTTCGCGATCAATTCGTCGCATTGGTTGATGATGAGTTGCGCTTGGGCGAGCTTCGAAAGCGCATCCTGCGATTCCGTTGCCGACGATTGCGCATCATCGCGCATAAGATCATGATGCCGAATGACGCGCAGGTCGTCGCGGTCCACCCGCTTGCTGTTGCGGCGGTCTCGTTCCTCCTGCTTTTTCCAGCGTGCAATGCACCGCTCAATGCGTTTGTATCCGATGAGTTTCGGGTCGAGACCCGCCTCGCGGAAGATGGCGGCCGGCGATTCGCCCGCATTGTATCTGCACATGACTTCGATGCGGAAACTGTCGGCATACCGGATATGCGACGCGCTCACGCTTTCCACTGCGGGAAGGCTGGCCAAATACGCGCGCTCCTTTGCGGTGAATTTTCCATCAACCATTCTTCCCTCCCCCTATATTGCCTAAACAGCTTGGTTCAGAATCGTATCGGAGCTTTCCCATTGGCACCCTCGTTAAAACCCTCGAATAAAGCCCACCCTTCCCCCAATGAAAAGAAGGAGTCCCATCTTCAAAACAAAACAGTTCCGCCATTTTGCACAGATAGTAACGCTCATAGAATTACCCCCCCCCCATAAAATTTACAAAAACTTAACCTTGCCCCAGAGTGCCCTTTGGCTCATCATGGGGCATCACGTCCTTGAACACCGTCATGCAGACTCACTAGGCTAAAAACATGACGCAAGAGCTCGTTTCATTGACTATCATCATGGCGGTGGCGGCCGTCAGCCCGATTGTGACGCAGCTGATTCCAGGAAGGTTCATTCCACAAACTGTGCTGCTGCTCGTCACCGGAGCCGCACTCGGTCCGTACGGACTGGGCGTAATCGAGGTGAACGACGCCGTGAAACTCTTGAGCGAGCTCGGCATGGCGTTCCTATTCCTGCTCGCCGGCTATGAAATCGACCCGAAACGACTCGCCGGACATCAAGGCAAAGTCGGCCTTGTCACATGGATCATCACCTTGGGGCTCGCCGGACTCGTCGTGACCCTGCTTCCATTCTTCGCAAAGCAAGGCATCAACGGCATCGCCACGGTAATAGCACTTACCACCACCGCTCTCGGCACACTCATGCCGATTCTCAAGGAACGCAACCTCGAAGGCACCCCCATCGGCGACGCCATCATCTCGTACGGAACGTGGGGCGAACTCGGCCCAATCCTTGCCATGGCCATCCTGCTATCCACCCGAACCGGCTGGCAGACCATGCTCGTGCTCGGCGCGTTCCTTACCATCTGTCTACTGTGCGCAATGCTACCCACGAAAGCACTGAAAACCGGCCATCGCCTGTACCGTTTCCTTACGGAAAACGCGAACACGTCATCGCAAACGCTCATGCGACTGACCACATTCCTGCTCATCTTCCTTGTCACCATTTCTGCACTGTTCGAACTTGACGCGGTGCTCGGCGCGTTCGCCGCAGGCTTCATCCTGCGTTACATCATCCCCGACGGCAGCAAGTCGCTGGAAATGAAGCTGGAAGGCGTCGGCTACGGATTCCTTATTCCTGTGTTTTTCGTGGTGTCAGGAGCCGCGATCAACGTGCGCGCCGTGGCAGGCCGACCCGCGCTGCTCGTCGCGTTCATCGTAATGCTCATGCTGATTCGCGCGGTGCCCGTATATGTTGCGCTATCGCTCGACAAACGCGAGAATCCGCTGTCATCGCATCATCGCGTCACCGTAGCGCTGTATTGCACGACCGCGCTGCCGATCATCGTCGCCGTCACGTCACTGGCGGTGAAGGTCGGCACCATGCAAGGCGACACCGCGTCAACACTGGTCGCAGCCGGCGCGATTACGGTGTTCCTAATGCCGCTGCTTGGCTCGATCACATATCAGGTGGCCGACGTACATCCGGTCACCGCGGTTCGGGAGATTGCACACACACCATCCGATTGGCGGACGATCGTGCACGAACATGCGCAGGTGCGTGCGCTGCTGCACCATCAGGACCGGCTCAAGCGTATGGCGGAAACATTGGACGCACTGGAGAAGATGGGAACGATGGGACATGGCGATGCGGCACATAGCAATGCCGGACTTGGCGATGAATATCGAGCCGAACTTGTGAAACGTGCGCGCCGCGAAATCGACCGGCAGTTGAAGGAACTCGGCCTGGACCCGCAGCTCACCACGCAACTGCCACACAACTACCGTTATCCGAAGAACTGAAACGCGAATCCGAGCCTTTCCGGCACTCTAAGTGTCCGATTCTGGAGAAGCGGACAACCGTAACGCACTTTTACCCGTCTAGTTGTCCGATTCTGGAGAATCGGACATTCAGACATGCGCCTATTCGACGGATTTGAGCGAACTAATCGGGTCGATACGATCCAACACCGGATTCACGAACAACTGCACGAGCAGCGCGAAAGCCATGGTCGCGCCGGCCGCAATCACATAACTCAACGGCGTGCATTCCACTTCGAAATACAGTGCGGGCATATTCAACGCAGCCGTCAGCAATCCGCCGACGAAACGGCCGAGAGGCAAGCCCAGCACCACGCCCATCATGGTGAGCACCATCATTTCACGGTTCACATAGTGGTGAACCTCTTTGTCGAAGAATCCGAGCACCTTGAGCGTGGCCATCTCGCGTTCACGTTCTGACACGTTGGTGTTGGCGAGCGTGAACAACACCACGAGCGCGAGCCCGCCCGCGAGCGCCACGATCAGCGCGACCACCGCACCCATCAGATCGAATTTGAAGCTTTCCGCCATGTGCGCGCAGCTCACGGCTTTCATGACCGCATCGTCGTCTTCCAGCTTTTCCGCATAGGCGGCCTGGGATTCGCCTGAACCTTTGAGCTTCGCATACATGGCGTTCCACACCAATTGTTGGCCGTTTGACGATGCGCCATTCGAGGTACCGGATTCGCCGTTTTGATTGTCCGATTCTCCAGAATCGGACGCGGAAGATGCGGAAGACGTGCCGGATGCAGCAGTATCGAACAGCTGGCGATAATAGGTTTCGCTCACATACACGTCCGATCCGATCACACTGCGGATCACCTCGCTGACATGCGCTTCGGCCTGCATATCGTCACCGTTGGTCAGCGTTACCATACCGCCCGCTTTGACGCCCATCGCGCTTGCCGCGGACTGCGATACGATCACGCCGTCATCGCCCAGACTTACCGTATCGGCCGCACTATCCACCCAACTGGAGCGCACCGGCTGCAACGTGACCATCTTGCCGAACTCGCTGCGTTCACTGTCGGGCACGGCAACCAGCTGAATGCTTTCGCTCCCCGAATCGCCGGTCAGATCACCCGATTCAACGCGCACGTCCATGCTCGACGTGACGCGACCATCCGAAGCGACTTTCTGCCGCATCGCATCAGCGTCATCATCGTTCGCGACCACCATCAAATCGTACTGATACACGTCCTGATACTGTTTCGCGCCCAATGCGGCAACGGTGTCGTTGATCGCAAGTCCGCACACAATCAGCGCGGTGCAGCCGGCCACGCCGCCGACCGTCATGATCAGGCGCGATTTGAAGCGGAAAATGTTGCGTGCCGTGACTTTGCCGAGAAAGCTCATGCGATTCCATAACGGCTTGATACGCTCCAGTAGAATGCGCGATCCTGCACGCGGCGCTTTCGGACGCATGAGACTGGCCGGCTTCTGTCGCATTTCCTGCACGCACGCATACACGGCTGCGGCAAGCACGCCGATTACGAATAGCGCGACTCCGGCCGTTCCATACAGCCAGTCGTATTCCAAGCGTACGTCCGGCATCACATACAAGCCTCGCAATACGACGAGCAGGAACGCCGGAATGCCAAGGAAGCCTGCGATCAGGCCGAGTCCACCGCCGATCAGACAGGCGAACAGCGCGAACAACAGGTATCGTGAGGCGACCGCAAGACGCCCGTAGCCGAGCCCTGTATATGTGCCGATCAGCCCGCGATCCTCTTCGACCATGCGCGCCATGGCGGTCAGACTCATCATCACCGCCACGAGCAAGAACACGATCGGGAATGCGTTGCCCAGCGATTGGATGGATTCCAGATCGGATTTCAGCGAGCTGAATCCGCCGATTTGCGACCGGTCCTGCACATACCAACGCACTTGCGGAATGCTGTCTTCCAGCTCGTTTTGCTTGGATTGCAGTGTCCGTTCGGTGTCTTTTTTCTGCTGGTCCAATTTCGATTGCGCCTGGTCGAGTTGCGCTTTGGCTTCCGCTAATTGCGGGCTTGCGGCAATTACCGTTTCACGTAGTGTTTCACGGGTTGTTTCGTCGAGGGATCCTGCAGCCGCGCCCGCCTGCATATTGACGATTTGGTCGATTTGCTGATTGAGCTGGCTGCGATTGCTGTCGATCTGCTGTTGCGCTGCGGCGAACTGTTTGTCGGTTTGCGCTTTCGCCTCGTCGATTTGTTTGGTTCCAGCGTCGAGTAGTTCCTGATGACGCGCTTTCTGGCGATTGGTTCGCACCGTGCCGTCGATGCGGTCAGCTACTTCGCTGACGGTGTCGTCGTACACGTCACTGAACGAGTCCTTGTCGGCGGCGCCTTTCACGAGAATGGTGGCGGCCGTGTACATGCTGCCGGTCACACCGTCGGACGGCGCAAAGAACGTGTAGTCGCTGGTGGCGGAGGAACGGAACGCGTTCGTACCCGAATAGCCGTCTGGATTGGTGAGATCCTGCGGGTCAAGCACCACGCCCACAATAGTCAGTTCGGTAGGGAAGCTCGGTGCCTGATTGTCCGATTCACCAGAATCGGACACGGAAGACGTCGCAGAAGAAGCAGAAGACGCCGAATCCTGCGGCGTCACCGTAATATGGTCGCCCTTTTTATATCCGGAATCCTTGATGAATTTGCGCGTCACCGCGATCTCACCGGACTTCTCCGGCATGCGTCCGCTCTGCAGATACGGCTGGTCAATGCCGTTCGTGCCGATCTCCTGCATGGTCACGGTTTTTTTGCCGTTCAGATCGACCGTCACGGTTTGCGAACGTTCGCCCTGCACTTTCGCGACACCGGAAATCTTACGGAGCGCGGCAATATCGTCATCGGTCAATCCGGCCGTCGACAACACCTGAATGTCGTGCAATCCTTGGGTGTCGAAAAAACGATCCGTCGCAAGAAAAGCGTCTCGGCAACCCGCGTAAATGCCCGTAAGCACGGCGACGCCCAGCAACGAGATCAGTGCGATGGAGATGAATCGCTTCCACGCATGCAACCACATACGCACCATGTCTTTGATGAATGCCATGACGACCTCCAGCCCGTAGCGCTCAAGCAGCACCAACCATTGCTCCCAAAACCTTCATTTTATTGAACTATCGAACTATTGAACACTATGAAACCGAATCCACGCGCTACAGCTACAATCGGGGAAGACGCGCCATACCAAAAACCATAGGCGCGTCACCTACCACTACTGCCGAACGCAACATCGCCAAGATCGCAAACTTTTGCCGAATTTGCCGAATATTGCCGAGGCACCCAAGAAGAGGAAGCATTCATGAGCGACGCAACCGTTGCGAAGAAACCGCGCGAAACCGACGATGTGCCGGTTCCGCCGACGCTGCGCAAGTCTTTGAAGAATCGTCATATTCAATTGATCGCATTGGGCGGCGCGATCGGCACCGGCCTGTTCTATGGTTCCAGCGAGTCGATTCAGCTGGCGGGCCCGGCCATTCTGCTCGCCTATCTGATCGGCGGTCTGGCGATTTTCCTGATCGTGCGCGCCCTGTCCGAAATGGCGGTCGAGGATCCGAAGGCGGGCGCGTTCAGCTATTACGCCACGCAGTACTGGTCGAAGCGAGCCGGCTTTATTTCCGGCTGGAATTACTGGTTCAACTACGTGCTCGTGGCCATGGTGGAGTTGGCCGTGGTTGGCTCGTTCGTGAATTACTGGTTCCCGAACATTCCGAAGTGGGTGTCGGCGGCGGTGTTCCTGGTGGCCATCGCGGCGCTGAATCTTATGGGCGTGAACAAGTTCGGCGAATTTGAATTCTGGTTCGCCATCATCAAGATCGTGGCCGTGCTTGCCATGATTTTCGGTGGTTTGTATGTGATCATCGCGAATGTGCCGACCGCTTCGGGCATTCGCGCGTCGTTCGCCAACTGGTTTACCGTTGACGGCGGATTCCTGCCGCATGGCCTGATGTCTCGCAATGCGGACGGCACGTGGACCGGCCTGCTGATGGCGCTGGTCGTGGTGATGTTCAGCTTCGGCGGCACCGAGCTCATCGGCATCACCGCGGGCGAAACCGAAAATCCGCGCACCACCATCCCGAAGGCCACGAACGGCATTATCTGGCGTATTCTCGTGTTCTACATCTGCGCGCTCGGCGTGATTATGGCCGTGGTGCCGTGGAGCACGATCGACGGCAATTCCAGCCCGTTCGTGCAGATTTTCGACTCGGTGGGCGTGCATGCGGCCGCCGGCATTCTGAATTTCGTATGCTTGACCGCCGTGATGAGCGTGTACAACTCCGGCCTGTACGCGAACTCGCGCATGCTGTATTCGTTGGCGAAGCAGGGCAATGCGCCCGCGTATCTGGGCCGCCTGAACAAGCGCGGCGTTCCGGTCGGGGGTGTGATCACGTCGGCCATCATCATTGCGATCGCCGTGGTGGTGGTGTTCGTGTGGCCTGATTTCGCGTTCAATTATTTGATGTCGATTGCCACGATTGCCGCTGCGATCAATTGGATCATGATTATGCTTACGGAAATTAAGTTCCGTCGCGTTGTCGCCGCCGGCGACGGTCCGAATGATTTGAAGGGATTGAAGGGCCAGGAAGCACTTGACAAACTTGCGTTCAAGCTGCCATTCGCCAAGGTGACGCCGTATGTGGTGATCGCGTTCATGCTGCTGGTCGTGGTGCTGATGTGCTTCTCCGCAAGCTATCGCATCGCAGTGGTCGCCGGCGTGATTTGGCTGGTCGTGCTGTTCGCCGCCTATCAGATCACACAGAAGCGCGCCTGAAGTCGTAAGGCAACAATGCGCCCATGCCTCAAGCGAGGGGCACGGGCGCTTTTTGATTTCAGATTACGATTTCAGATTTCAGATTTTGATTTCCAATCCGCGATTCCCGGGCTGTTCTGGGGACTCGCGCCGTTCGACCTGTGGTACCTGTCGAAGCAGTCCGGCAACACCGTCGCAATCCTGTATGGCGTAACCCTTGCGGCGATCGCCGCGATCGGCTCGCTGCTCGCTTTCATCCTGCCCTTGTCGGGGCGCAGCAAATGCGCAATCGCAATTTTTTAATTCATCATCGCATTAACTCATCATCGCATCTTATTCCGCTGCCGGAGCGGGACCGGTCGAAGCGCGGGCACGCAATTCGTACGGCCCTTCCATCAGATGCCCCACACGCTCGCCGCCGATCAGCTTGAGCAGCAATCCGGCGGCCTGCTTACCGGTATCGACCACGTCACGGCCCATGGCGGTCAGGTTCGGATACGCCGCGGTGCACATGAGGGAATCATCCCACGACATGATGGAGATTTCCTCCGGTACTTTGATGCCTTGCGAAGCTGCCACGCCAAGGCCAGCCAACGCCATCACATCATTGTCGTAGATGATCGCCGTCGGATGCTCAGAGAACGCCAGCAGGCGCTTCGTGGCCTCGCGACCGGTTTCCGGCGTGTAGTCGGTGTGCAGGCAACGATAACGCATGCCCAGCTCGGAAGCGACGTCCGCAAAGGCGGAATCGCGAATATACGAGTGCGCAAGCGATTCGGGACCGCCGACGCGGGCGATCTGACGATGTCCGAGATCATACAGGTATCGCACCGCTCGGCGCACGGCATCGGCGTCGGCGCTTGACAGACTCGGCAGATTGCCGACCACGGAGGCATCGGCAATGGCAAGCACCGGCATCTCCTCATGCTCCTCAAGCAAGGCAACGCAAGGGTCTCCAAGCTCGACATTGACGAGCAGCATGGCGTCGACGTTGCCAGTAGCAATCCAATCATCGATGATCGAAAGCTTCGCGTCCTCACCCACGGCCATGCGTACCAGCAGAGAATAATCGTATTTTTCCAGCTCGGCGCCAAGACCGGAAATAAGTTCCATCATGTAGGATTCGACGGAAAGCAGCTTCGGGTCGTAACCCAACACTAGACCCACGCGCTGCGTCTTCGCCTTGGCCAGCGCCTGTGCCGCGCCATTCGGCTTCCATCCCAGTTCGTGTGCGACCTTCAACACTTTGTCTCGAGTCACATCGGAAACACCAGACTTGCCGTTGAGCGCATACGAAACGGCGCTACTAGAGACTCCCGAAGCCTTGGCAACGTCAAAAATCGTCACCTTGCTTTTTTGAATAGGCATGTCCGTGTCCTTCTTCTTAACTTAAATCGCAACTTAAACGGTTCATCTACATCGTACAGTAAAAGCGCCGACCAACCTCTTGAAAAGTCAGCGTTCACAACACTTTCGTTTCTTAAGGTTGGCGGCGCTTCAACTTATGTTTTTACTCAACCGAACACGTCAACTGAAATTTCAGTAGTCCTCTATCCACTCTTCTACCGCTTCAGTAGACGGCGTACTCGCGGAAGCTCACCATTCACGCTTCAGATCGTTGACGGAACGCGGCACGTTGGCGGCTGCGAACGCACCCGGATCGGCAAGCGCTGCGACATCGGCGGTGGCGATGTGCAGCACGACGCTTTCGCCCGGAAGCAGCGAGACCATGCCCTCGGCCACCGAAGCCTTCACGTCGACCTTGTCTGCCATGCAGAACAGGTCGCGCACGTAGCTCTTGGTCGTGACGGTCAGTTCCACGCCATCTTCCACGGCAACGGCCGCGATACGCTTCGCGCTGAGGGCGAGTTTCACGTGAAACATTTCTTGTATTCACGCAACGGTTGCGGCACGGATGGTCACCCGCGCATTCCGGAAGACGAGCAGATGGCGGCCGAACTGACCGCATACCTGGAATCATTCGGCCCGGACCTCTGGCAATAGCTTATGCGCTCGCAGTGCAGCGCATTTTATTTGATTCGTTTCTGCGATTTTGGTGACATAAATCGCAGAAACGTTGATTTTTCAACGATTTTTTATTTGACTGGTATTTGATTCGTATTTGACTGACGTGCGATCAGCAGGACTTCAATCGCAATATAAAGCGTGCGATTGCAGCACACTATAAGCACAGCAATCGCACGCTATTCATCGTCAACTATCGACAATCATGTGACGCAGCCGTTCAACGCAACTATCTAACGTGATTATTCAGCGTGATCAGAGTCGGTGTGATCGGTCAGGTCCAGCTTGAATGGGTGAGCAGGCAGATTATTGTCATTAAACAACGGTGCCGGACCCCAGCTACGCCATGCGTAGCGCATCATCACCGGCGCTGGCACTTCCGGCGTGGCCAACGTAATCGTGCCGATACTGCGGCTGTTGATCGGAATACCGAATTCCGTGGCGTTGTAATCGACCACGTTGACCTTTGCGTTGACCAGATCGTCAATATCGCAATCCACGAAAATCGCGGCGTAGGCCGGATGGAACACACCATCGGCACCGGCAAGCTCGAAACCGGAACGTTCCGGCAGACGCACCAGCGAAGGCAGGCTCTTGGCGAACTCGTCACCAAAACTGTCGGGCGTAGTACCGCTGAAATGCAGGCCGTGCGCGTACCGGAAGAACAGGCGTACGCGGCCGCCTTCGTCGCAGCGGAAACCCAGCACAGTCGGCCCATACACCGGAATACGGCTCATACCATACACTTGGCGAAGCGCACAATTGCCTAGACGCTCGCCCGGTGTACGTTTATCAACCGGATGAATGTTGTTGTATTCGCCGCAATCCATAGTGCAGATGGCGAACACATTGTCGATGGACTGCGCGGCATCCCACTGGGCCTCGCGCAACACCGGCCACAGCATCGGATCGCCGTCGCCCTTGTCGACCTTCTTGTCAATCCACTGCGGCAATTGCACGATCAGGAACGGCAGGCTTTCGCTCCACAGCGCACGCCATTCACCAATCATCATGCCCAGCAACTCACGGTAGGATCCGCAATACGGCTCGTCTTCCTCGCCCTGATACCATAGGAATCCCGCCAAGGAGTAAGGCACAATGCGCTCCAGCATGGCATGGAACGCGCCTGACGGACGCCACTGCGAGGTCGGCGTCATCGGCGGCGGCCACGGGCATTCGCCATACTGTTGGGTCAGCGTATCCCACGTCACATCAGGATCGTCTTCGCGGGCGGCTGCGATCGACGCATTCCACGTATCAGAACGCGACTGCCATTCGCCGTACTCCAAATCGAACTGTTCCTGCGTTTTACCTGCGATCGCCTGCTCATAGCGCGCAAGATAGCCGCGCCCGGATTCGCTGGAATTCAGTGCATCTTCGCTCGTCCAGCAACTGATCGACGTACCCCCGATATAACAGTCGATAATGCCGATCGGAAGGTCGGAATCAAGTTCATCACGCAGTTTTCGCGCAAAATAGTACGCTACCGCACTCATTACGCCACTATTTTCAGGCGATGATTCCTGCCAGCTTGCCGCATGTTCGGCGTTGCGATTGATCACACCGGTTTTCGGCACATTGTAGAAGCGCAGTAACGGATCGGCACAGTTATCGAGGGCTTCCTCGGCGTCTTCACTGTTGCGCAATTCAAGTTCCATATTGCTTTGACCGCCGGCCAGCCATACTTCGCCGATAAGCACGTCATAATATTCGATGAAATCGTTGCCTGCGGTGACGCGCAACGTGTAAGGGCCACCTTCGGGCTGTGCCGGCAGCATGACGCGCCACGGTGAAAAACCGTTCTTGATCTCTTTGGAGGCGTACGCATGCGCCTGCACGATCACGGAACCATCGAAATCGCGGATTTCCGCGGAAACCTCAAGTCCGGCGCAATCGGCATCAAGCGCGCCGAACACGGCGATGGGCTTGTTACGCTGCAACACCATATGCGAGGCGAAAATCGCGGCGACGTGCAGAACTCCTGACGTGCTACGGTCTTCGGTAGGTTCAGCCGACGTTGTCATTTCAGAACCAGGTGCGGGACCAGTCGCAGTGACCATGACATCTCTTCCTATAGAAAAACCGTAAGAAACCGTACATATCTATCCTAGAACAATATGCGACAGAACATACAAAAAAGACCGCCACCCGTAAGGGCAGCGGTCTTGTAAAAGACTCAGCGATTAGCCGAATGAGCCACATCAGCCACGGGCGATCTTGCCGGTAAAGGTGGCCATATCAGCGTCGTCATCCTTGCCGTTGTTCCAGGAGAACATGGCGCGCAGCTTCGGACCGACGGTCTCGATGCGGACGTTGCCGTACTCTTCCTGCAGAGCCTTGAACTTCGGAGCGCCAGCGTCCTGGTCCTCGATGAACTCCTTGGCGAAGGAGCCGTCCTGGATGCGCTGCAGGTGGTACTGCATGCGCTCACGCACGTGCTCGTCGATGCAGGTGTTGGTGTAGTCGCCGTACTGGGCGGTGTCGGAGCAGGACCAGCGAGCCTTGTTCAGACCACCCTCGTTCATGAGGTCGACGAGCATCTTCAACTCGTGGCAGACCTCGAAGTAGGCGATTTCAGGCTGGTAGCCGGCGTCGGTGAGGACCTCGAAGCCCATTTCAACAAGCTTGTTCACGCCGCCCATGAGCACATTCTGCTCGCCGAACAGATCGGTCTCGGTCTCCTCGGTGAAGGTGGTCTTGATGGCGCCTGCACGCAGAGCGCCCAGAGCCTTGGCGTAAGCCAGGCACAGCGGCCAAGTCTTGCCAT
>OGWU01000620.1_pt1 | contig 23205 bp, 21 predicted proteins | sample 1576071 | NCBI WGS metagenome assembly OGWU01 (sample SAMEA3541582, study PRJEB24748) | human gut metagenome | biome: human gut; feature: human-associated habitat; material: faeces | place: China | collected 2012
CGTTATGTTATGATAGCATAATTTTATGTCTGGAGGAAGCAGATTGGCACAGATGGTATGTTTTTGGATATAGAAGGGGAGATAAATGAAAAACAAAAGAATGGCATTATATTCACTGGCTTTTGTAGGTGAAATAATAGTATTTACCTTGTTAACAATATGGCTGCTATCTGCTGTTAATGCGGCAACCAACATTGCAAATGAGGCATTTACTGCAGAGTTCTTTTTAAATGCTTTGCTTATGAGAACTGTTTTATATATAGTTTCTGCTGCATTTACAATCTTGCTTTTATGGAATACAAAAAAGCTAATTGATATAAGCAAAATAGCTGTGATTTTACCTATAGCTGTTGCTTTGTTTTTAGAAAGTCTGATGTTTATAATAATAGCATTTGAAGGAAAGTTTTTAATGTATTTCTATTCATATGTGCTTACATCGCCGATATATCTTTTGAGCATAGTTACAGTTCTGTGTTTTGCGGTAGCTTATTTTATATATGTGTCTGTTAAGCAAAGGAGACTTATTGCAGAGGTTGAGCAAATTGAGCAGACATCGGAGGTAATAACAAGAAAAGACAATAATAATAACAAAGGTATAATGCTATTAGTATATGTTCTTATATTTGTAATAGCAATGATAGCTTTATTCTTGGTTATGAGACATATGTACGTTGTATTAAATAGAGCATCGGATATATTGGGATCAGACTTTAGTTACTATAAAATGATGTTTTTAAGATTTGTTACTCTTAATCTTATATCTGCAGTTTTTATACTATTTATCATGTGGTCCGTTAAGAAAATGGTAGATATAAGTAGGTTAGCAGGCATTTTACCTATTGTTATTACTCTATTGATCGAACTATCATATGTTCTAGTTTATGTTTTTAACATTTCGGGTCCAGTTGTTGGACAGTTATTTGTAGCTATGACTTGGCCTACCTATTTTCCGTGTATTGCGGTGATTATGTGCTTTGCCATTGGCTATACAATTTATAGCTGCATAATTTTGCGTAAGGGAAGGGAGAGAGTGAAATGAAGGACAAGAGTAAAAAAACATTGATTTATTCTGCATTATTTATATTGTCGATTGTAATATATATATTAGTTTTAACACTTCTTTCATCGGCTTCAGATGCCGTTACTGAGGTATTCAATAGAGATTATAATATTATTAGATTAATAGGCATGGCTATTGTAATAAATATAGTTTCTGGAGTACTGGTGCTGTTTATATGCTGGACTATTAAGAGACTTATTGATAACAATAAAATAGCTTGCATATTACCAATTGCAGTTACAATTATAATGGAACTTATAGTGTTTGCCCCATTTATATTTGATAGTAGCTTTTTTGTTCGAATTTATATGGATATATTAAGCATGCCTAGTTTCTTATCAGATATGGCTATAGCAATGTGTTTTTCTATCGGATATACTATATATACTGTACTTAAAGGAAAAAAAGAACCGGAAATTAAATCCGGTCCGTTAGATTAAAAAATAAATTAGATACTCTCAATATGCAGATATGTTATCTCAGGCTCGGCGAAAAGTCGGGCCTTTATTTTTGTAGTACCAAGTCCAGGATTGACATATAAAGTTGATATGCCGTCTGAATACTCGCCCTTTAAATATTTACTTCCCAAAGAAGGGAGAAATCTATCTCTTAAATATGGTATGTTTATCTGACCGCCATGGGTATGGCCAGCAAACATGAAATCTATATTATCACCTGTGAGTTTGTCGTAAATATCTGGCTCATGGCATAGAATTAGGTCATACATATCCGATGTGGCACTTTCGGAAATAGACACACTTCCGTATCCGAGCAGAAGGTCGTCTATGCCGATAAGGCGAAGACCTGTGCCGGGGAGTACATAGGATTCGTTTTTAAGTACAGTAAAGCCGCCTGCATTCATTATATCCTCATAATGATTTTCGGCACCACCGCCATAGTCATGGTTGCCGAACACGGCAAATTTGCCCAAGGAAGCGTTAATTTCAGATAGTTTTTCCGAAATTACCGCAGGATCCCCCGTTCCTTTACTGAAATTATCTATGGTATATCTGTTGTAATCATCGATTAGATCGCCTATGAATAAAACGATATCTACATCTTCTGCATTGATTTTATCTATGACTTTATCAAAGTCCTCAGCTTCAAAGCCGGCACCGAAGTGAGTATCGGCTATTACCGCAACATCGATGTCACGACTTACAAGGGATGATTCAACATTTATATCTTCAGTTGTGAGTCTATCTGGAGCTATATAAAAGGCATAGGCTGCCATTCCTGCTCCAACTAGACATATTATAAAAATCAGGCATACGACAAATTTTATTATGCCGGTTATAAATCTGAATATAGTCCTCAATATTTTCCTCCTAAACAGCGGATACATTTTATCACAGGTAGCTTAAAAAGAACAGAAAAAGTGTTTAATATGATATACTGTAAAAAAGAAAAAGTATTGATAAAAAATTTTCGGAGGCGTCAAATGACTCTGACAGAAAGACTTATTATAAACAATGCAGAAATCTTTATACCTGTGGTATTTGATGAAAATCAGCAAGAATCCGGTGATGATATAAGATATTCTCTTATGAAGCTAAGATTGGATAACGGGGAAGAGGTTATTCCCGTATTTACCAGCGAAATGGAAGCTTTAAAGGGAGAAAAAACAGAGCTTATAAAAAAGCCGATTCTTGAACTGTTTTCGGCTTTAGATAATTCTGACCATATAAGCGGTATAGCCGTAGATCCTTGGGGTGATTTCGGATTTATTTCCATGGAAATGATAAGGATGGTGAATCAGATGAAAAAAGATATGAAAAAAAACAATAGCAGCATAATTCTTGATGAAGGGGATATAACGGTTCTCGATTGTGATGCCATAGTGAATGCAGCTAACAAAACGCTTTTAGGCGGCGGAGGTGTGGACGGTGCCATACACAGAGCCGCAGGTCCGGAGCTTCTTGCAGAGTGCAGAACGTTAAATGGCTGTGAAACGGGTCAGGCTAAGATAACTAAGGGATATAAGTTAAAAGCTAAATATGTAATTCATACTGTAGGGCCAATATATTCAGGAAGTGAAAGCGATCCGATAAAACTGGCTGACTGTTACAGAAATTCCTTGGATCTTGCTAGAAAAAACGATATACATTCCATAGCTTTCCCTGCAATTTCAACGGGTGTATATGGCTATCCTATAGATGATGCATGTCATATAGCTGTGGAAACCATAGTAAAATGGCTTGATGAAAATGATGATTATACGTTGAAAATTATACTTTCTTGCTTTAACGGCAGAGTTAAGGAAGGATATGAAAAAGCTTTTGGTCAGAATTAAAATAAAGCCCTGACGGATTTTAAAATTAAATCTGTTCCAGGGCTTTGTTTATGTCTTCAGGAAGCGGTGCTTCAAAGGAGAGCCTTTTTCCTGTGACAGGCTGATTAAGTGATAATTGGGATGCATGAAGAGCCTGTCTGCTGATGATATCTGACGCTCCGCCATATAATGTGTCACCTACAATGGGATGACCTATATAACTTACATGAACTCTTATTTGATGAGTTCTTCCTGTTTCAAGTTTTAGGCTTAAAAGGGTAAAACCCGGTTCATGAACTATATCGTTGGCTTCATCGTGAGCGGCAAGGTATTCATATAGCTTTTGCTTGTCAGGATGAGCCTTAAGAAATTCATCCTTGTATTGTAGGTATTTTTTATGCTGCTCCACATCAAGACTGTTTCGATCAAATGGGTTTGATATGGAGTTTTTCTTTGGAAAAAATCTTTTTAGCACTTTGTAATGGGTCACACAAGGTGCTCCATTGGTCATAACTTTTCGCTTGATTCCAATTTCGTCAGGCCTTCCTATGGGAAGATCAATGGTACCTTCCTCCTCATCTATAATGCCATGTACCAAAGCAGTGTAGATTTTTTCAACCTTATCTGTTTTCATCTGCTGAGATATTTGATTTTGACAGTGGGAATTTTTTCCGATAACAAGAAGGCCAGATGTATCTCTGTCAAGTCTGTTAACAAATCTCAGTTTAAAGGATTGATTTGTATCAATGCAATATTTAGCAATCCCGTTGGCTATTGTATCCTCTGGATGACTTGCCGTGGGATGAACTATGTATCCCGGTTGCTTATCGATTACAAGCATATCCTCATCTTCATAAACGACGCTTATAGGTATGTCCTGGGGTGGGAAATTGCTTTTTTCCTCAGGCATAACTACAGTTATGGTATCGCCGGGTTTTGGGGTTATCCATCCGGGAACCGACTGACCGTTTAAGTATACGCAATGGTTTCTTTTAATTTTACCCATAAGTCGGGAAGAAAAATGAAATTCACGGCGAATTATACTTTTAATATCATAGCCGGCGCTGCTGTCATCAGCGGTTACCAGATATGTAAAATCATTAGTTTCCTTCATTTAAACTCCGTTCTAAAGAAATTTAGTTTTTACTTTATTCCAAAAGTCGTAGGTTTCAAATCTTAAGAGATTTACTTCAATGTCGGATACGCCTACCTTTATGTTTGCCACATTGCTTAAAACGCTGCATTCTCCGTCGGCAACGATACTTATTTTTTCGCATCTGGTAAGATCAGGAACTACATCAAGATGCAAATCCGGCGGGAGAAGTATGCTTGAAGTAAATGAACGGTACGCAGTGGTATTCATAGGTGCTAAAGGCGTAACCTGCAGCAAGTCGAGTCTAGGGTCAACTATTGAGCCGCCGAGGGAATAGTTATATGCTGTTGAGCCGGCGGATGTAGCGACTAAAAGACCGTCTCCGCTGAATTTTTCGATAAAGCTACCGTCAATTGAAAGTTCTAAGTGAGAAGCAAGATAATTGTTTCCCCTTATAACTATTTCATTTAAGGCGTTTATAACTAATGTAGAGCCGTCGGTAAAAGTTACTATACCTTCTACTGTTGAAAGGGGCTGCAATCTGTAGCGACCTTCTCTGTAATTTTTTATAAACGCGTCAAGGGTATGAGACTCAACCTCCTGGAAAAAACCAAGATGTCCCGTGTTTACACCGATAACCGGAACCCTAGGAAAACTAAATCTGTGAAGGGCATCTAAGATTACTCCATCGCCACCTATACAGATAAGAAGTTCTGTTTCTTCAGAAAGCTCGTCTTCAACGATATAGCCGGCATTTATCAGTTTTCCCAAAAGTTCTTTTTTTGTCTGCTTTGATATTTCCGTGTCATTAGAATGTATGCAGATTATTTTGCTTGTCATTTTACTTTGATTCTCCTGTGAGTATTTCAAATTCATTTACCAAGTCTCTAAAGACTTTCATTGCCTTTTCTACAGGTTCTTTTACGCTCATATCGACACCGGCAATTTTCAGAAGCTCAATAGGGTGATTGCTGCTACCTGTTGTAAGGAATTTTAGGTAATCTTGTGGACCTTTTTCTAAAATTATATCTGAAATTGCCGCTGCAGCAGAGTAGCCTGTTGCATATTTGTAAACATAAAAAGAATTGTAAAAATGAGGAATTCTGGCCCATTCGTATTTAATCCAGTCATCCTTTTCAACGGTATCGCCGAAATAAAGATTGTTAAGCTCCTGATACTTTTGGCACATTGATGCCGCTGTAAGGGAATGACCTTTTTCAACTTCTTCGTGAGTCCACTTTTCAAATTCTGCAAACATGGTTTGTCTAAATACTGTAGTCCTGAATTCTTCAAGATGATAATTTACAAGATATTTTTTCATCTCAGGAGAAGTCTCATTTGCTATCAGGTATTTCATCAACAGATTTTCGTTGACTGTAGAAGCAACTTCTGCGGTGAAAATACTGTGATCTCCGTAAATATAAGGCTGATTATTGCGAGTATAGAAGCTATGCATGGAATGACCCATTTCATGTACAAGAGTAAATATATCCTTTAGTGTTTCGGAAAAATTCATCAGTATGTACGGCATTGAGTCATAACTTCCAAAGCTATAGGCTCCGCTAGTTTTGCCGATGTTTTCGTAAACATCTACCCAGCCTGCATCAAGACCTGTTTTCATATCTTTTATATATTGGTCACCGAGAGGGGCAAGGGCCTTAGCCATAGTTTCTTTTGCTTCATCAAAGGAAACCTTTGTCTCTGGTAATTTTACAAGGGGAACATACACATCGTACATGTTCAGTTTATCAACACCAAGAAGCTTTTTCCTCAGCCCCATATACTTGTACATGGAAGGAAGGTTTTCGTGTATGACATCAATAAGATTGTCATAAACCTCGTCTTTTATATTGTCGCCGGAAAGAGCAGCTGCTCTTGCAGAAGGATATTTGCGTATTCTTGCGCTTATTACATCTGTTTTTGTGTTATAGCTGTACGTGGTTGATATTGTGTTAATTAGCCCTTTATAGGCGGAATACATTTTTTCATAAGCTTGCTTTCTGACATCTCTGTTGTGACTTTCCATAAAAGTAATGTAATTGCCATGGGTAAGTTCAACTTCATGTCCATCTTCAGCAATTATCGTTCCGAATTTCATATCGGCATTGTTTAGCATGGTAAAAATATTATTTGTCGAGGAAGTCACTTCACTCATCTGTGCCAATATGTTTTCTTCAGCTTCAGAAAGTACATGGGCTTTTTCCATCATAAGACATTCCAACATGAAGGAATAAGTTTTAAGCTCATCCTTTTGACTTACATATGAATTGATAAGCTCTTCCTTTGCGGAAAGCAGTTCAGGTACAAAAAAGGAAAGGTAAGCGCTTATCTTAGAAATGGCAGCCTCGGCTTTATCGCTCATGGCCTGATAGCGTTCCTCTCTGTTATCCTCATCCCGTCTCATGCGGGAATATACATATGCTTTTTCCACTGTTTGCCAAATATTATCCCTCTGTTTTAAAGCAGAAAGAAGAGTATCGGCATCGTCGGTTAAATGTCCTTTGTATTTTAGAAAATCTTCAGCGTCTGAAAGTGCTGCTTTTATATCATCTTCCCAAAGACTTTCATCACTGTACATGTCTTCAATATTCCATTTATATTTTTTATCAATATCCTTGCGTTCTCTAAGAGTTTTGCTCATTGATTTCCTCCGGGTTATGTTTACTTTAATATCTGTTTGTTGTAAAATATATAGGCGTAAAAATAGTATACCATAAATTTGAAAGGAAATAAAAATATGGACAACAGACCTATCGGTTTTTTTGATTCAGGACTTGGTGGACTTACATGTATTCCGTACCTGATGAAAAAACTGCCGGAGGAAAAGATAATATATTTCGGTGATACGGCAAGGACTCCTTACGGATCAAAGGCTGTATCGACTATCCGCGCGTTTTCTATGCAGATAGCCGATTTTTTGGTGCAAAACGATGTGAAGATGATAGTCATTGCATGTAACACGGTGAGCGCCACATGTCTTGATGATCTTCAGAAAAAATTCCCGCAGATTCCAATAGTCGGAATAATAGATCCTGCTGCGGCATTGGTCAGCAGAGTGTGCGGAGGTTCGGACAGAGTAGGCATTATAGGAACGAAGGTTACGGTGGCCAGCGGAGCGTATAAGGAAGCGATTAAAAGTAGAACACCTAACTTGGCTGTATTTGAGAAGGCATGTCCTGCCTTTGTACCATTAATTGAAGAGGGAATAATTCAAAATGATATTATGAATCTTACCATTGAGTATTATTTGGACGATTTTATATTGGAAAACAGAATCAATACTCTGGTTTTAGGATGTACTCATTATCCGCTTCTTCAGTCAAATATCAAACGCATGTATCCTAATCTTTGGATTATAAATCCATCGGAGGCGGTAATAGGCAGAATTGAAGAGATACTGGAGGAAAGGGATATGTTTGCTAAGGATTCTGAGTATGAAAGCACCTTTTATGCAAGTGACCTTTCCGAAAACTTTATGAACATGATTGACAGGATATTTGACGAAACCGATGTAAGGGTGGAATTTAAAAATCTGGACTTGTAATTCCTATTGACATTATTAAAGAGGGAGACTGATATGGATTACGAAAAACTTTTGGAAAGCCTAGGTATAGAAAATGCTTCTGAATTTGAGTATTTTGAAAACTTTGCGGACCTTTGTGAAAACGGAGAGGAAGTAGAGGAAGAAGCCCTTTACAAGCTTTTTGAAGGGGCAGATACAGATGCTGTTCTGGAAATGATAGAAAACTATTTTAACGACATTATGGAACCCATACCTGATGATTCTACTGACATCTATATGCTGATGGAAACAATTAAAATGGCCCTTACTGGCCTGCTTGAGTCGGCAGATGATGAAACGGCCCTTGTACATTTTTGTGAGGAACTTAACAACTTCAGAAGATGGTACTGTGAAGAATCAGAGGTCGAATGTAGAAATATCGATGACGGAAGCATACAGACCATGTGTCTTAGAGATGCACTTTCCCTATGCAGAATAGAAAGATTGGAAGGGGATAGATACAGATACGACTTTTCTCCTGCATTAAATTATGAAATAGAAGAGTACATCATGAGTTACGCGGACATGGCGAGATCTCAGCGACAGGAAGATGACGAGGAAGATATGTTCGAGGAAAGATATGATGACTACGATGAATTATAAAAAGGGAATCATAGCGGCTGTATCAGGCTCATTTGTTTGGGGTATACTGCCAATATATTGGAAATCACTGGTGCCCATACCTTCTTCTGTAATTATATTTTACAGGATATTTTGGGTAGGAGTGGTTTCTTTTATAGTATCCTGGAAGCTTTATGGTATGGACAGGATAAAAGAGCCTCTAAAGGATAAAAAGAAGGTGGCTCGTCTTATATTGGCAGGAGTTATAAACACATCAAACTGGAGTATATATATATGGGCGGTGAATGCCGGTTATGTTATTCAGACGAGTATAGGCTATTATATGGAACCTTTAGTAGTATGTCTTTTCGGCATTTTGTTCTTTAAGGAAAGATTTACTAAGTTCAATGTCACTGCAATGCTTATGGCTTTAGCCGGAGTCGTAATAATGATAATCAATTCTGGGCAGATTCCTGCAATAGCGTTAAGCCTTGCAATTACCTTTGCAACATATGCGGCAATTAAGAAGAGCGTCAAACTGGAGCCTATGGTTTCTTTGGCCTATGAGACAGTACTTCTTGTGCCAATTGCGTTAGCAGTTATTATCGTAATGGAAATCAACGGCGTAGGCGCAATAGGAGTGGGTGAAACCTATCAGTATGCACTGCTTATGCTTGCGGGAGTGGCAACTGCCATACCTTTGGGGCTGTTTGCTCTGGGAGCCAATAATCTACCGCTTATAACACTGGGAGTCACCCAGTATGTATCTCCGACTGTTGCGCTTCTTTTAGGAGTGTTCCTGTTTGGAGAGCCGTTTGATATTGTACAGTTTATCGCCTTTGCGGTAACATGGATTGGTCTTGTAATATTTACTATAGGAGAGGCAAAAGCCGGTAAATCCGGGAAAGAGAGTTAGGCAAAAGTGAATAGAGAAAAGAACAACAGTATTTTAAAAATTGCATTAGTTTATGTCGGAACCATGGTTGGAGCAGGCTTTGCTTCAGGAAGGGAAATCTGGCAGTTTTTTGGTGTATTTGGAGATAACGCTGTGCCAGGTCTTGTATTGACAGGACTTCTTTTCATAGCGGCAGGCGTGATGTCCGGTGTTATAGCAAAAATAAAAAGAACTGAGGATATGGGTCAAGTTGTATGTCCTTGGGAAAATAAAAAACTGCAGCAGGCCATAGGGTGGGTAATACCGATTATCCTGTTTGTCATAATGGTAACTATGTGTGCTGCCATGGGTTCTCTTTTTAGTCAACAATTTGGAGGCAGTAAAGTACTTGGAGGTCTTTTGCTTGTACTTTTAGTTACGATTACCCTTATGGGTGGATTTGAAAGAATGCAAAAGGTGTTTCATGGGCTAGTACCTGTACTTATAGTTGTAATAATCGTAACATGTATAATCGTATTTATTATGGATTTGCCTAAGGGAAATATTCAGGCCGAGCTTGTTGCAAGTCCATTAACACCAAATTGGCTTATTGCATCTGTGCTTTATATTTCATATTGCATAGTTGCGGTTATACCTGTGATGTCAACTGCAGCAAATAAAACTAAGAGTTTAAAAAAGGCTGCTGCGGGACCTGCACTGGGAGGAGCTTTTTTATTCCTGCTGTCATCTCTCTTATGTTTTGCAATGATGACTGACGGAGGATATGCTCAGGCGATGGATATGCCTATGCTTGCCTTTGCGGAAAAAATTGGACCTACAGCGGGAATAATTTATACGGTAATCATGTTTATCGCCATATATGCTTCGGCATCGGGTAATTTTTATGGCTTTACTACAAAGCTTAAGGACGACGGCAAAAAAGGATTGAAAATTGCTGTATTTGCATTGATAGCATTTTGTCTCAGCACAGTTGGCTTTAAAAATATAGTAGCCTACGGTTTCCCTATTATGGGGTGCTTCGGTTTGGTTATATTTGCCATGCTGACAATCAACTTCTTTAAGGTGTTTGTGTTTAACTATGCAAGTACACAGGAAAAGCATAAATATGATTTCCCTGAGGGTGCTATTAATGTAACTACAGGTCACGGTGGTGCGTGCCTTTTGTTTATAGGTGAGGACAAAACTGCCCTTATCGATTGTGGTAATGCCTATTGCGGCGAAAGATTGGTGGAAAAAATCAAGTCAGAACTTAAAGGAAGACCATTAGATTATCTTTTTTTAAGCCACACTCATTTTGATCATATCGGTGCTTTACCAAGTCTCAGAAAGCAATGGCCTAACTTAATCGTTGCAGGAGCACAGCACGGTAAGAGCGTTCTCGAAAAGCAGAGTGCTTTAGATGCGATTAAAGCCAGAGGTGAAGAGGCGGCGCAAACTTACGGTATAGGAGAGACAACTCCTGTAACCACAGATGGAATGTGGATAGATATGGTTGTGGGAGACGGAGATGTGATAGATCTTGGTGGAAAGGAAATCCATGTTCTTGAAACGACGGGCCACACAAAATGTTCTCTTACATTTGTTATTGAACCGATGAGCCTTATGCTGGCAAGTGAAAGCGTCGGCATTTTAGACAGACGAGGAATGTGTCATCCGACAATTTTAAGCAGCTTCGAAGAATCCATTGCTTCAATAAATAAGTGCAGGGAGTACGGAGCAAAGAGAATCGTGGTTTCCCATTATGGAATAGTTCCTGAAAGCTACAATGAAAAGCTTTGGAATCTTTTGGAAAAGGAATCATATACTGAAAAGGAAATAATTGAAAAGGCTTGGGCTGAAGGAAAAACCGAGGATGAAATATTAGATATAATGACAGACAGATATGTAAACGATGAGAGACTGGCTGATCAAACCTTTAGTGCCTATGAGATAAACATGCGTTGTACCATCAGGCTTTACAAGCCGAAGTCGATGGATAGTTAAGTCAGAAGGAGAATATTGATGATAAATATAAGAACTTTGGATTGCGGGGTCCGCGTTATAACTGATAGAACAGATTATCTGCAGTCAGCTGCCATAGGAATATGGGTAAAGGCCGGCTCCGTAGATGAAGAGGATAGATATGCGGGAGTTTCCCATTTTATAGAACATATGATGTTTAAGGGGACAAAGAACAGAACTGCTAAACAGATAGCTGACGATATGGACAAACTGGGAAGTCAGTTCAATGCTTTTACCAGTAAAGAAGCTACATGCTACTATGCCAAAACCATATCTTCTAATTTGATAAAATCCACGGAAATACTACTGGACATGCTTACAGAAAGTCTTTTCGATAAGCATGAGATGACTAGGGAAAGACAGGTTATCTGCGAAGAAATAAAGATGACTCAGGATTCTCCAGAGGAAAACGTCCATGATATGATTTCTGAGGCTGTTAACAGAGGTAATCCTTTAGGCAGAAGCATAATAGGAACGCCTACATCACTTAAGAGAATTTCACGAAATGTTCTTGTGGATTACATAGATAAAGAATATACAAGGGACAGCATAGTTGTGGCTATAGCAGGTAATTTTGACGAGGATGAAATATGTTCATTTCTTGAAGGTAGACTTAAAAAATTCAGCCCTACTAAGGAAAAGAAAAACCATCAAATTATACCGTATACTCCTGCTTTTAGGACAAAGGTCAAGGATATAGAGCAGGCACATTTCTTCCTGGGGACTGAAAGTGTAACGATGACTGATGATGAATACTATGCTGTAACAGTTCTTGGTAATATACTCGGTGGTTCAATGAGTTCAAGGCTGTTTCAAAGTGTAAGGGAAAGAAAGGGTCTGGCTTATTCGGTATATAGCTTTAACGCGTCAGCTTCAATGGCAGGTGCATTTTATATCTATGCGGGAGTGAGTCATGATAATTTGAGAAAAGCTATAGAGGCAGTTAAAGAAGAACTATTGATTTTAGGAAGAGAAGGGGTTACTAAAGAAGAATTGTCAAAAGCCAAGGAACAGCTTAAAGCCAACTTTATTTTTGGGCAGGAAAATGTAGCCTCTAAAATGTTTTCTCTGGGCAAGAGCCTGATTCTTACTGATAATGTAAAAACCGACAGTGAAGTCCTTGAAAAAATAGATTCTATTACGATGGATGAAATAAACAAAATAGCGGTTAAATTTGCTGATCCATTGAAATACAGCGCAGCAGCTATTACAAACAGACGATTTGACATTAAAAAAGTGATGCAGGGTTAATCCCGGGAAAGGAATAAAAATGATTGAAATAAAACTTGTTACTAAAAGCGGAAATATACCGGCTTATGAGACAGAAGGCTCTGCAGGAATGGACTTAAAGGCAGTTTTAAATGAACCGGTGATTTTGGCACCGGGAGAAAGAAGGCTAATTCCTACTGGCCTTTTTATAGAACTTCCTCAGGGATATGAGGCACAGGTAAGAGCAAGATCTGGTCTTGCAATAAAACATGGAATCACCCTTATAAACTGTGTTGGTACAATTGACAGTGACTATAGAGGGGAAATTCAGGTGCCGCTGGTAAATTTAGGACAGGAAGATTTTGAGATTAAAAACGGAGAACGCATAGCTCAGATGGTAATTGCAAAATACGAGCAAATAAGCTGGAAAATCACAGATGAACTTTCCGAAACGGAAAGGGGAGCAGGCGGCTTCGGACATACCGGAAGATAGGTAAAGAGATGATAATAGGTAGAATCGAACAGGAAAAAAGAGAATATGAAATATTGAGTCCTAGGGCATGTAAATCTGCTGAAAGCAGAGGTAGGCAGCGAGCTGAGGAAAAATGCGATATGAGGACTGAATTTCAGCGTGATAGGGATCGTATAATTCACAGTAAACCCTTCAGAAGGCTGATGCATAAGACTCAGGTGTTTCTCGCTCCTGAAGGAGATCATTTCAGAACGAGACTTACACATACAATCGAGGTTTCTCAGATAGCAAGAACAATTGCAAGGGGTCTAGGATTAAATGAGGACCTTACTGAAGCCATAGCCCTCGGTCATGATTTGGGACATACTCCTTTTGGACATAATGGCGAGGTTATATTGGATAGCATACATCCAGGCGGTTTTAAGCATAATATTCAGAGCCTTCGTGTTGTGGATGTTATTGAAAAGAGAAAAGGTCATAGGGGTATGAATCTTACCGAAGAAGTAAGAGACGGTATAAGAAACCATACGGGAAGTGTAACGCCGTTTACTTTAGAGGGCCAGATTGTTAAAATCAGCGACAGAATAGCATATATAAATCATGATATAGACGATGCATTAAGAAGCGGTGTTATCACAGTGGATGACCTACCTCAAGATTGCCTTGAAGTATTGGGTAAAAGTCATGGACAGAGAATAGATTTTCTCGTAAAGAATATGATAGAAAACAGTGAAAACTCCGAGCTCATAACTTTAAGTACAGATGCTAAAGAAGCAATGGATAAGCTGAGAAAAGCCATGTTTGAAATGGTTTATCATAATCCTCAAGTAAAAAAGGCATCGGATCTTTCAAAGGTTGAAAACATAATAACTTCTCTATATGACTATTTTCTTGCTCATCCGGAAAAGCTTCCTGATGACGCAAGGGAATTGGCCGATGAATTTGGGGTAAGAGAAGCTGTAAAAGATCATATTGCAGGAATGACTGACAGATATGCCATAAACCTCTATGATGAGTTATTTATTCCAAAAGGATGGAAATAAAAATTTTTAAAAGTAAAAAACAGGAAAAGTGTGTATATATAGTATATAGACATAAAAATCACAGAAAGCATGATGACTGGCAGGTGAAACCGTGGCATATTCAGGTAGAAACAGCGTCATAGATGAAATAAAAAGTAGGTGCAATATCGTTGATGTGATTGGAAGCGTAGTTTCTTTAAGAAAGACAGGAGCCAATTATGTTGGTCTTTGTCCATTCCACAACGAAAAGACACCTTCTTTTGTGGTATCTGAATCTAAACAGGTTTACACATGCTATGGCTGCCACGAATGGGGCGATGTTATAACATTTGTAGAAAAGTATTATAATCTGTCCTTTCTGGAGGCAATAGAAAAGCTAGCTGCTCAGTGCGGAGTATCCTTGGATGATGGCTTTGGACGAAGTGAAAAAAAGGATATATATTATGAAGTTAATCGTGAGGCTGCAAGGTTCTTTTATAAAGCTTTAAGATCTGGTGATAATCCGGGATTAAGGTATGTGGCCAAAAGAGGATTAACAAAAGAGACCCTTCATGAATTCGGCATCGGTTATGCTGACGGTGAATGGAACAGCCTTTACAATCATTTAAAGTCCAAAGGCTATGATGAAAAGGTTATGCTCAAACTCGGTTTAATTTCAACATCCAAAGGAAAATATTATGATAAGTTTAGAAATCGAGTGATTTTTCCGATACAAAACACCGCTGGAAAGGTCATAGGCTTTGGTGGCAGAGCTATCGGCGATGATATGCCAAAATATCTTAACTCACAGGAAACTCCTGTTTTTTCAAAAAAGAATAATTTGTATGGGTTGAACATAACAAAAAATTATGTAAACAAAGAAGACTGCGCCATATTGGTTGAAGGATATATGGACGTGATTTCCCTTTATCAGGGAGGAGTTTTGAATGTATCTGCGTCTCTAGGAACTGCTTTAACTGAAAATCAGGCTAAGCTTCTCAAAAGATATACTAAGAACATAGTGCTTTCATATGATGCAGATAATGCCGGTGTAACAGCTTCCATAAGAGGAAGTGAGATATTGTATAAGGAAGGCTGTAAAGTCAGGATATTGCATATATCCGATGGTAAGGATCCGGACGATTTTATCAAGGCTAAAGGAAAGCTTGCATATTATAAGTTAGTTGACGAAGCAATGGATTACGGCGACTATCGAATTGAACACATCAAAAAGAAACATGATATTTCCACCACCCGCGGGCGTGTAGACTTCCTTCGGGAAATAGCTGTATTTTTAAATACCTTAAGTCCAGTGGAAGCTGATATCTATGTTAAGAAGGTTGCCCAAAATTACGGAATTTCCGAAAGTGCCTTACGCTTGGAAATGGGACAGGATGCAAAAGCTGAGGAAGTTCAAAGAAAATCTATAAAAGAATCCGATGATAAGGCAGAAACGGATATTACTAAAATTGAGCAAATGGTAATAAAGGTTCTATTAACTGACAGCAGTTATTTTAAAAGGCTTTTATCCTATGAAGATATATTTGTCAGTGAAACAGGCGCCGAAATATTTAAAGCGATAAATGAAATCTACGATGAAAATGAAGAAATAGATATTGACAGATTGATGGAAAATCTTGAGCCAAAGGAAGTGGAAACTTTAAGGGAAATCGATGAAGGGATTTCTCTTGGCGGTAAAACGGAAGCTATTTTTGAAGACTGCATCAGAACTCATAGAAAGGAAAAATTAAAAAGAAGAGAAAAGGAGATAACTGTGCAGCTGGAAATAGCCGAAGAGCAGAGCAATACCCAAGAGGCTGAAAGACTGACTAAAGAATTGATGAAACTGTTGAAAGAAAGAAGTAGTTTAGGAGGAGAAAACTGATGGCTAACGAAGAAAACAAGGTAACTCATGAAAATCTGGATGAGCTTGTAAAAGAACTTAAAGATAAAGCCGAGCATAACGGAAAGAAGCTTTCCTACGCTGAAGTGGGACAGGTGCTTGAAAAAATCGATTTGGAAGTAAATGAAATTGAGGAAATATATGAAAACCTTACAAGTAACGGTATAGAACTGCTTTCAGAGGAAATTCCAGAGGATTTTGAGATCGATGAATTGGAAGATGAGCTTGAAGCTGAAAAATCCTCCGAGCACAAGGATGTTGATGCAGACAAGGAAGATTTAGAAGATACTCTTCCAAAGTCAGTGGCAGTGGACGATCCTGTAAGAATGTATCTTAAGGAAATAGGTAAGGTACCTCTTTTGACTGCAGAGGAGGAAATTGAACTGGCAAAGCGTATGGAAGCAGGGGATGAACTGGCAAAGCAGAAACTTTGCGAGGCAAATCTCAGACTTGTTGTCAGCATTGCAAAAAGATATGTGGGCAGAGGAATGCTTTTCCTAGATCTTATTCAGGAAGGAAATCTCGGACTTATAAAGGCAGTAGATAAGTTTGATTGGAGAAAGGGATATAAATTTTCAACTTATGCGACATGGTGGATAAGACAGGCTATTACAAGATCCATAGCTGACCAGGCAAGAACCATTAGAATACCTGTTCATATGGTTGAAACCATAAATAAGCTTATGAGGATTCAAAGACAGCTGCTTCAGGAATACGGTCGTGAGGCTACACCTGAGGAAATTGCTGCTGAAATGGAAATCTCCGTGGAAAAGGTAAGAGAGATACTCAAAATTGCCCAGGAGCCGGTTTCTCTTGAAACTCCAATTGGCGAAGAGGAAGACAGCCATCTGGGAGACTTTATACCAGATGATGATGTTCCGGCTCCGGCGGAAGCGGCTGCATTTTCTATGCTTAAGGAGCAGCTTATTGAAGTGCTTGATACCCTTACAGACAGGGAACAGAAGGTGCTTAAGCTCAGATTTGGCCTTGAGGATGGCAGAGCAAGAACTCTTGAGGAAGTAGGAAGACAGTTTGATGTAACAAGGGAAAGAATCCGTCAGATTGAAGCAAAGGCTCTCAGAAAGCTTAGACATCCAAGCAGAAGCAAGAAACTTAAAGATTATTTGGAATAGAGGTATATTTATGTTGACAGACAGACTGATGGCTATGGCAAATGAAATAGAACAGGGAGAGACGGTGGCAGATATCGGTACCGACCACGGTTATCTACCTGTATACCTGCATAAGGAAGGTATCAGCCCTAAAGTCATAATGACAGATGTTAGCAAAGGTTCATTAAATAAAGCGAGAAATAATTGCAAGGAAATGTGTCCCGGTGAAAAATTTGATTTTAGATTGGGATACGGACTAAAGGTTATTAAGCGTGGCGAAGTGGATGATATTGTTATTGCCGGTATGGGCGGCGTTTTGATAACTGAGATACTCGGTAAGGACATGGGAAAGACAAAGATGTTTAAAAAGCTTATCCTTCAGCCGAGGACAGCCCAAGGACGCCTTAGATTTTGGCTTGTAAGAAAGGGCTTTAACATTGTAAATGAGCAGCTGGTTAGGGAAGGCAGATTCATATGCGAAATTATCACTGCTGTTCCAGGAGAAGCGCCGGAGGAAATGATGATGCCTGAAGGTCCTGATGCTATACAATGGGAACTTCCACCTTGGGTTGCAAAACTTCAAAATCCGCTGGCAAAGGAATTTGTTCAGCTGAAATTGGACAGAGAAAACAGGATACTGACTTCCATGGGTAACAGTAAAACAATAAAACCGTCAGATATTAAGGCGGTAAAAAATAACATAAGATACCTTGAAAGGATGCTCAAACTGTAAAGGGAGGCACCTATGAAGCTTGATAAAGTCATTGAAATAATTGAAAAGATTGCTCCGCCTGAATGTGGAGAAAGTTGGGATAACAGCGGTGTACAGGTAAATGTGGGAAATGATGATATTGACAAAATATTGTTTTGCCTTGAAATCAATGACGATATAATTGACGAAGCCATTGAAAAATCGGCAGATATGATTGTTACACATCATCCGCTTCTCTTTAATAGACCTGACAGAGTGGATATAAGGGAAGTGACGGGAAGATATTTGATTAAGCTTATAAAATCCGGCATTTCAGTATATTCCGCTCATATAACCTTTGACAATGCTCCACTGGGCAATAATTATTATCTTGCAAGTCTTTTAGAGCTTGATGATATTGAAGAGGTAGAAGATTACTGCGGAGTAAGCGGCTATTTGCCTTCGGTGATGAGCTTTTCGCAGGCTCTTGAGCATGTGGAAAAAAGCCTTAAACTACCGCCTCATTATGTTAGAGCGGTTGGTAAGGACCCTATGGAAATTAGCCGTGTGGCTCTTTGTACCGGTGCAGGTGGAGATATCCTTTATACTGATACCGCAAAGGAATGTCAGCTGATAATTACAGGTGATGTTAAACTTAATGTGGCTCAGGACGCCAAGGCCATGGGAAAGGCTTTAATTGATGCAGGACACTACGGCACGGAAAAAATCTTTTCGGAAAATTTCCTAAATCAGTTTAAAGAACTTCTTGAAGACTACGGTGAAGATACTGTAGAATTGGTATCGGCTGAGTCTGATACAAATCCATTTTCAGTTTAAGTTAAAACTTGACGGGTAGGCCAGACGGTCGCGTGGGTAACCATGAGGAAAGTCCGGGCTCCGCAGGGCGAGGATGCCAGATAACGTCTGGCGTAGGTAACTATAGGGAAAGTGCAACAGAAACATTCCGCCGAAACGAGTAATGTCGTGGTAAGGTTGAAATGGTGAGGTAAGAGCTCACCGGCAGCATGGAGACATGCTGGCCGTGTAAACCCCATCCGGAGCAAGACCAAGAAAGGGCAAAAAAAGCGGCGGCCCGTCGCTGCCCGGTAGGTAGGTCGCATGAACATGCCGGCGACGGTATGTCTAGATAGATGATCGTCTAATACAGAACCCGGCTTATAGACCTGCCCGTCTTTAGTTTATATTTTTAAGTTACCCTGTGAAAGGAGAACGCCATGAAAGATATTGAAAACAGATGCAAAGTGGCGCTTGTACAGGCAACGCCTGTTATGTTCGACAAAGCTGCAGGATGTGAGAAAACTGTAAGCCTTATTAAAGAGGCATCAGAAAATAATCCTGATTTAATCGTATTTCCGGAGCTTTTTATTCCCGGATATCCCTATGGCATGACCTTTGGTTTTACTGTAGGCAGCCGCAATGAAGATGGAAGAAAGGACTGGAAGGTTTATTATGAAAACTCCATCCTTGTTCCCGGTCCAGAAACGGATGCTATAGGCAAAGCAGCAAAGGATGCTGGAGCATATGTCAGTGTTGGTGTTTCTGAAAGAGTTGAAGAATCGGCCACTTTATATAACACAAATATAATATTTTCTCCTGAAGGAGAACTCATATATGTTCACAGAAAGCTTAAGCCTACAGGCTCGGAAAGAGTAGTATGGGGTGATGCGGATAAATATTATTTCCCTGTTGTTGATACTCCATGGGGCAGAATGGGAAGCCTCATTTGCTGGGAAAGTTATATGCCACTTGCAAGAGTTGCTCTTTATGAAAAGGGTGTTGGAATATATATTTCTCCTAATACCAATGATAATGAGGAGTGGCAAGCTACGATTCGTCATATAGCCATAGAAGGTCATTGCTACTTCATAAACAGCGATATGTATTTCAGAAAGGAAGATTATCCTGATGATCTCCATTGTCCGGAAGAAATAGACAGATTAAATGATATAGTATGCCGTGGAGGAAGTTGTATAGTGGATCCATATGGACATTATGTAACGGAACCTGTATGGGATAAAGAAGAAATTATCTATGCTGATTTGGATATGAGCATGGTATATGCCAGCAGAATGGAATTTGATGCCTGTGGTCATTATTCAAGACCTGATGCGGTTAAGCTTATAATCGATGATAAATAATTAGATGAAATAACAAATGATATAATTTAAGCGACATCTTAAAGATGTCGCTTATTTAATATGGATTTGAGTTTATCAAATAGACCGTTGTTCTGTCTTAAAATAGGAGATGGTTCGTGACTCTTATAGTAGCTTAGTAAAAATTCCTGTGAGTCAAACCGTTGAATATCATGGCTTTTTTCCATATATTCATCGTTGCTTAGCAAAACCTTTGCGTTTACATTATCTTTTTTTAGTACAGCTATGATTTTCAATATTTTATCTCTTATCTCACTATCGTATACTGGAACGGCGACTTCAATTCGCCTTTCTGTGTTTCTTGTCATCATGTCAGCAGAGGAAATATATAAATCAATATCCCATTGCTGCGAGACATCAGAAATATCGCCGAATAGATATATTCTCGTATGCTCAAGGAAACGGCCTACTATACTTTCGATATGTATATTTTCCGTTTTACCCTCAACACCAGGTCTTATGCAGCAAATGCCTCTTATAAGCAAAAATACAGAAACTCCGGCAACGGAAGCGTCTTTGAGAGCATTTATAACATCTCTGTCCGTAAGGGAATTCATTTTCATAAATATTCCGCAGCTTTGTCCATTTTCTGACTTTCGTATTTCATTTTTTATTTTATCCAGTATTGTGCTTTTCAAAGAAGTAGGAGATACCAACAAATGATTGTATATTCCGTTTAGATTGAACATAGTTATATTTTGAAAGAACATAACCGCATCTTCACCAATTTCCCGGGAAGCAGTCATAAGGCTGAAATCCGTATAAATCTTTGAAGTGGTTTCATTGTAATTTCCAGTACCTATTTGAGTTATATATGATACACCCTTATGTGTCTTACGGGTAATAAGGCATATTTTAGAATGCACCTTATAATTTTCCATTCCGTAGATTACTGTAGCGCCGGCATCTTCAAGCTTTTGCGAATAATTTATATTATTTGCTTCATCAAAGCGCGCACGAAGCTCCATAAGTACTAAAACTTCTTTGCCATTTTCAGCTGCTTTACACAGATAATCAACAATCTTAGCATTTTTAGCAAGCCTGTATATGGTTATTTTAATTGAAACTGTTTCCTTATCCTCGGAGCATTCTTTAAGAAGCTGTAAAAAAGGATCTATGCTTTCATAGGGGAAGAACAGCATTTTGTCTTGCTGCTGTATCTGCTTGACTACAGATGTTCCGGGATTAAACATATTGGCTTTTGCCGGCACATATTTGCCGTAAGTATGCTTTTCTCTGATTTCTTCAGGTATGTTATCGATTATTTCGTAAAAAAATTTAAGGTTAAGAGGAACGGAATCTGAAAAAATATTTTTCTTATCCATGTCCAGCTTCTTAGTGATAAAATCTGCAAGAACTTCAGGAAGCTCGCCGTAGGCTTCTATTCGTAAAGGATGTAGGCGACCGCGCATTTTTAAAACCTTTTTCATATGCTCAATGTAATCGTCGTGCTTTTCGAACATATCATCATCGGGATCTATATCTGCACTTCTAGTTACTGCTATAACTGTCTTTGATTTCATCTGATAATTGGTGAATATGTCTGAACAGTAATAGCAAATCAAATCTTCAAGAAGAATGTATCTTGTTTTTTTATTGTTAAGATAAATTACTCTCTCGAGGTTGGATGGTATAGGTATAATACCGAAAAAGTTTTTATCCTTTCTTGAAAGGGAAACGAGAACATGAAGCTCTTTGTTTGGAATATGAGGAAAAGGATGCTGCTTTCCTATTACCATTGGGGTGAGGAAAGGAAATACCCTCAATTCAAAATATGACTTAAGATATTCTTTATCTTTGCTTCCAAGAATTTCTATATTCATATGATGAATTGTGATTTCTTCAAGATCGGACATTATATCCTTGTAGTAAAGAACCTTAGTCTTTTCTAGCTTACGCACTTCATGGTTGATTGCTGCAAGCTGCTCTGCCGGTGTCATATTGGATCTGGAATCTCTTTTATCAGGCTTAAAAATATTCATATCAAATATAGTGCCGACCCTAACCATATAAAATTCATCAAGATTATTTGTGTATATTTCAAGGAATTTGAGCCTTTCCAACAGAGGCATATCCTTGTTTTTTACTTCGTTTAAAACTCTTTCATTAAATTTAAGCCAGGAAAGCTCTCTATCCTGGGTATAGCTATAGTCCATTTATTTGCCTCCGTTAATTTTTTTCAAAAGATATCCATCTCGCACGCTTACTCTGTCTGTTAAGACTTTTGATACATTCCATTTTTTCATTATCTCTTTGGCAATCATCATTCCCGGTAGGGCAGTATGTATACGCTCAGGTTTTGTTTTCAAAATGAGTTTTGCAAGATCCTTTCTATCTGTCTTACCGCAATCAATGAGATTTTCAAGCTGATGTGCAGTAAACACTTTGTTATCATTTGCAAGCAATTCCGGAATCAGTCTGAATGTTCCCCCGACACCTATAAGTTCTGAAAAGGTATCATTGTTATCAATCTTTGAAAGGTGAGCATTTATTTCATCTTTGATTGCTTTGATTTCCTTTTTATCCGGCATTATACCTTTGACAAATTTAGAATGCAGATTGAGAGAACCGATGGGAAGGGAAGTATTTTCAATTATTCTATTTCCCTTAAATATTACTATTTCGCTGGAACCGCCGCCGATATCCGCTATGATACCGTTTTCACTGTTAAGCTTGTCGTTTAAAAGGCTTTTCATAGCGTAGTAACTCAAATATCCTTCGTCCTCATTGGAAATTATATCGATATCTATTTCAAGCTCATCACGGATTATCTTTAAAACGGCATCGGAGTTATCGATATTTCTTAGTGAAGCTGTTGCAAAATACCACACCTTTGGAATTGACAAGTCATCAGTAATCTTTTTAATTTGTGTTAAGGTCCTGTTAAGAATCGCAATTCCATTAGGATTCAGCAAACCTTTTTCAACATATCCTGCTAATCCAGCTGTTTCCTTATATGAGAAAATTTTTTCTATATTTTTAGCTTTATCAATATTGTAAATAATCAGTCTTATGGTATTTGAACCTATATCAACTATTCCAGTATACATTTTTACCTCCTGAAAATATTATAATATTTCACATGTACCGATATGATTAAATGAATGTTAAACCGGTGTTAATTTTATCTATCAGTTACAGTTCTCAACATCTTGATGAATTTAAAATAATAAGATATAATAATTAATTGCGGATA
>OGWU01000627.1_pt1 | contig 22987 bp, 16 predicted proteins | sample 1576071 | NCBI WGS metagenome assembly OGWU01 (sample SAMEA3541582, study PRJEB24748) | human gut metagenome | biome: human gut; feature: human-associated habitat; material: faeces | place: China | collected 2012
ATTGCCGGATGCAATATTGTGTTAAATACAGTCATTGCGGATGAAATCGAAAAATTTGCGAATATCTTAGAAGCTGCAGATGATTTTGACACTACATTACATGCTTTGATCAAAGATACAATCAAAAACCACAAGCGCATTATTTTCAATGGCAACGGATATGATAATTCTTGGGTTAAAGAAGCAGAGTCTAGAGGCTTATTAAACTTAAAGACAACTCCAGATGCTTTACCATACTTCAAAACCGATGAAAACATTGCCCTATTTGAAAGACAAAAAGTTTTATCTAAAGAAGAAGTGGAATCAAGATATGAAATTTTAATGGATGAATACGAAAAACAAATCAACATTGAAGCATTGACAATGTTAGATATTGCGAAAAAAGACATTTTACCAGCCGCAAGTAAGTTCTCTAAAGAATTGACAGATACAATCGCAAATAAAAAGGCCATCGGTATCGACTTAATCTATGAACTTGAAACGGCTAAAAAAGTCAGTGAATATTTAACCGAAGCTTACCAAGCTATGATGACACTTGAAAACGATGTTAAAAAACTACATGAAATTGATGATTTTGAAAAATCAGCCTTCTATGTAAGAGACTTCATTATCCAAGATATGGCCTCATTACGAAAACCATGCAACGAACTTGAAGTCATTACTTCTAATAGTGATTGGCCATTTCCAACATATGGAAAATTATTATTCGGAATTCAATAAACCGGCATACGCCCGGTTTTTCCGTCTATAAAGGAGATGTAATTTATGTGTACAATTATTGGATATAAATCATTAAAAGTAAATAAAGAATCCATTCATCAAGCATTACTTGCGACATATACAAGAGGTCCAGACGATGAAAGAATTCAAGAAGTCGGATGCGGCTATCTAGGTTTTCAAAGACTATCCATCATGGGACTAAGTCCTCTTGGCATGCAGCCTTTTGTTAGAGATGGCAATTATGTGGTATGTAACGGCGAAATCTATGGATTTCGAGAAATTAAGTCCGAATTAGAAAAATCCGGCTATACATTTATTTCGCAAAGCGACTGTGAAATTCTTCTACCACTCTATGAAAAATACGGATTAGACATGTTTAAAAAGCTAGATGCTGAATATGCCTGCATTATTTATGATGCCAAGAAAAACGATTTTATTGCCGCCAGAGACCCAATCGGAATCCGTCCATTATTTTATGGCTATGATCAAAATCATAATATTGTCTTTGCCTCTGAAGCCAAAAACCTAGTTTCCATTGTCGAACAAATCTTTCCATTCCCTCCAGGACACTATTATGCCGATGGCAAATTCACTTGTTATTTAGACATTACTAAAGTGGATACAGTCATTTCATCGGATTTAGAAACGATCTGTTCAAACATTCACGATAAACTCGTTGAAGGCGTTAAGAAAAGACTAGATGCCGATGCCCCACTAGGATTCTTATTGAGTGGAGGATTAGATTCAAGTCTAGTATGTGCCATCAGTCAAAAATTACTCAATAAACCCATTGAAACCTATGCGATTGGAATGGAAGAAGATGCGATCGATTTAAAATATGCCAAAGAAGTCGCTGACTTTATTGGCTCTAACCACCATGAAATCATTATCAATAAAGAAGATGTCTTAAATGCGATCAAACCCGTCATTCAAACTTTGGCTACTTTTGACATCACAACCATTCGCGCCAGCATTGGAATGTATCTTATCTGTAAAGCCATTCATGAACAAAGTAACATTCGCGTATTACTAACTGGAGAAATCAGTGATGAATTGTTTGGCTACAAATATACAGATTTTGCCCCAAGCGCCCAAGAATTCCAAAAAGAAAGTGTAAAACGTGTACATGAACTTTACATGTACGATGTATTAAGAGCCGATCGTTGCATTTCCACAAACTCCATTGAAGCCCGTGTTCCCTTTGGCGATTTAGATTTTGTCAAATACGTTATGGCTATTGATCCACAAAAGAAAATGAATACGTACAATAAAGGAAAATATTTGCTTCGTCATGCGTTTGAAAAAGACGAAATTCTTCCTTACGATATCTTAATGCGAGAAAAAGCCGCCTTCTCTGATGCGGTCGGTCACTCATTAAGTGATGATATTAAAGAATATGCCGAAAAGCAGTATACAGATGCTGAATTTGAAGAAAAAATCAAACAATACAAATACTGTACTCCATTCACAAAAGAGTCTCTATTATATCGTGAAATTTTTGAATCTTACTACCCTGAACAGGCAGGCATGATCAAAGATTTCTGGATGCCAAATAAAAACTGGGAAGGATGTAACGTCAACGATCCGAGTGCTCGTTATTTATCAAACTATGGAGACAGCGGAAAATAGAAGGGTTGTGTAAATTATGAATTTTGAAATCGAACACGATGCCTGCGGTATTGGTACCGTAGTCCAAATCGATGGTAAACAAAGCTATGATGTCTTAGACAAAGCATTGCACATTGTAGAAAAACTAGAACACCGTGCAGGTAAAGATGCGAGTGGTAAAGTGGGTGATGGAGTTGGTATTCTCCTTCAAATCAGTGATGACTTTTTTCGCAAAACATTAAAAAAAGACAACATCAAACTACCCGAACACTATGGTGTCGGTATGTTTTTCTTGCCAAGAAATAAACTGCTTTTAAACCAACACAAAAAAATGTTTGAAAAATTTGTCGAACAAGAAGGATGCACATTCATTACTTGGCGAAAAGTTCCATGTGACGAATCCATCCTAGGCCAAAAAGCCAAAGATTGTATGCCTAGCATTTACCAAGCTTTTGTCCAAGGCGATACAGATCTAGAACAAAAGTTATATGTGATTCGACGCGAATTTGAAAAGAGTTGTAAAGAAACCTATGTGGCCTCATTAAGCAGTCGTACCATTGTTTATAAAGGAATGTTTCTCGTTTCTCAATTAAGAAAATTCTATTTAGATTTACAAGATGAAAACTACAAGTCTGCGATTGCGATTGTACACTCACGTTTCTCTACCAATACAACACCATCTTGGCAAAGAGCGCATCCAAACCGTTATATTGCCCACAATGGTGAAATCAATACCATCCGTGCCAACGTCAATAAGATGTTAGCACGTGAAGAAAGTATGCATTCAAAATTCTTGGATGAAAATTCAAGTAAGATCTTACCCATCATCAATACTTCGGGTTCCGATTCTGCCATGTTAGATAACGCCCTAGAATTTTTAGTCATGAATGGCATGCCACTTGAAAAAGCCGTTATGATTTTGATTCCAGAACCATGGAAACACCAAACCATGGATCAAAAGAAGAAAGATTTCTACCACTACTATGCCACAATGATGGAACCATGGGATGGTCCAGCCGCTATTTTATTTAGTGATGGACAAAAAGTCGGAGCTGTACTTGATCGTAATGGACTTCGACCAAGTCGTTACTACCTAACAAGCGACAACATGTTGATTTTATCAAGTGAAGTGGGAGTATTGGATATTGATGAAAAGAAAATCGTAAAAAAATCAAGACTTGAACCCGGTAAGATGTTACTTGTGGATACAAAGAAAAAGAAATTGATTGAAGATTATGATCTTAAAAATGAATATGCCTCTTCAAATCCATATGGAGAATGGTTAGACAACCACTTATTATACCTGAAAGATCTACCAGCTCCTGATAAAAAAACACACATCCACTCGCAACATGAAAGAGATATTCTTTATAAAGTCTTCGGCTATACCTATGAAGATGTAAAAGATATTATTTTACCAATGGCCCGCGTCAAACTTGAACCAACAAGTGCGATGGGTACCGATATTCCTTTGGCAATTTATTCCCAAAATCATTTAAGTTTATTCCATTACTTTAAACAACTCTTCGCCCAAGTAACCAACCCACCCATTGATTCTTTACGTGAAGAAGTTGTCACAGATACAACCATCTATATTGGTAGTGATGGAAACCTACTCCAAGATAAATCCGACAACTGTACCGTCTTAGAGGTCAACAATCCCATTCTAACATCACGCGATATGGATAAGATTCGTCAATTAAATCAGACAGGATTTAAAAATGAAACGATTTCTCTATTATTCTATCGTGGCACATCATTAAAAGAAGCATTAGATAACTTATTTATTGAATGTGATAAAGCCTATCGAAATGGGGCCAACATTTTGATTCTTTCCGATAAAGGTGTCGATGAAGGTCATATGGCCATTCCTAGTCTTTTAGCTGTATCTGCCTTAGAACAACACTTAGTTAAGACGAAAAAGAAAACCGATGTATCCATCATTCTAGAAAGTGGTGAACCTAGAGATGTTCATCAATTCGCAACGATTTTAGGTTATGGTGCAACCGCCATCTATCCATATTTAGCGCATGAATGCATTGAAGAAATGATTCAATTAAATATGTTAGATAAAGAAGTCAACATTGCGATTGATGACTATAATGAAGCCATTTTAAAAGGCATCGTTAAAATTGCCGCTAAAATGGGTATTTCGACTCTTCAATCGTATCAAGGAGCCCAAATCTTTGAGGCCATTGGAATCTCTAAAGAGGTTATCGATACCTACTTCACAAACACCATTAGTGAAGTGGAAGGCATTACTTTAGAAGACATTGAAAAAGATTTGATCTATCATCATGATCGTGCTTATGATCCATTAGGACTTACAACCGATACAAGTCTAGATTCCATTGGATTCCATAAACTTAGAAAAGGTGATGGAAAAGAAGATCACTTATATTCTCCTGAAACCATTGTGAAACTTCAAAGAGCTACACAAACCAATGACTATGATTTATTTAAAGAATATTCGAATGAATTGAATTCAAACCATCAAAAACACCATTTAAGAAGTCAATTGCACTTTAAAAAGACAAGAAATTCAATCCCATTATCCGAAGTGGAAAGTGAATACGAAATCGTAAAACGCTTTAAGACAGGTGCCATGAGCTATGGTTCTATCTCTGAAGAAGCCCATACATGTATGGCCATCGCCATGAATCGATTGGGTGGTAAATCCAATTCGGGTGAAGGTGGCGAAAAACCCCAACGTTTAGGTACCGAAAAGAATTCCGCTATTAAACAAGTGGCGAGTGGTCGTTTTGGCGTCACCGAAGAATACTTAGTCAGTGCCAAAGAAATTCAAATCAAGATGGCACAAGGCGCAAAACCAGGTGAAGGTGGACACTTGCCAGGCAAAAAAGTCTATCCATGGATTGCGAAAACTCGATATTCAACGCCAGGCGTATCTTTGATTTCCCCTCCTCCTCACCACGACATCTATTCCATTGAAGACTTAGCCCAATTGATCTACGACTTAAAGAATGCCAACCCAAAAGCTCGAATCAGTGTTAAGCTTGTTAGTGAAGCGGGTGTAGGTACGATTGCATCTGGTGTTGCCAAAGCCGGAGCTACCGTCGTCTTAATTTCTGGTTATGATGGGGGTACAGGTGCTGCTTCCCAAAGCAGTATTCACCATGCGGGTCTTCCATGGGAATTAGGTTTGGCTCAAGCTCATCAAAACTTAGTCGAGAACGGTTTAAGAAGTCGTGTTTTAATTGAAACCGACGGTAAGTTAATGACAGGAAAAGATGTTGCAATCGCATGCTTACTTGGAGCGGAAGAATTTGGCTTTGCGACTGCACCACTTGTTACTATGGGATGTATGATGATGCGTGTATGTAATCTAGATACTTGTCCTTTTGGTGTGGCTACACAAAACCAAAAATTGAGAAAGCGTTTCAAAGGAAAACCAGAATATGTCATGAATTTCATGTTGTTTATTGCGCGTGAATTAAGAGAAATTATGGCTGAGCTTGGCTATCACACAATCAATGAAATGGTGGGGCATACGGACAATCTAGAAGTGGATGAAGATGCGAATATGGATTACTCTAACATTTTAATGACACCTTACAATATTCATTATGAGCCAAAAGATACATACGATTTTGGACTTGAAAAAACGGTAGATATGAAGACATTGCTTCCTAAGTTTGAGCCTTATTTCAACGAGAAAAAGTCTCATGCTGAAACAATCTCAATTTCAAGTACAGACCGTACAGTCGGAACTATTTTATCCAGTGTAGTCACAAAACAATTTAATAACACACTACAAGACGATACATATACTGTTCATTGTAACGGTGGGGCTGGACAATCTTTTGGTGCCTTTGTACAAAAAGGAATCACATTAGATGTGCATGGTGATGCCAATGACTATTTTGGCAAGGGATTATCTGGTGGTAAATTGATTATTCAGCCAAAAAATGAAGCAAAATTTAAGCCAAATGAAAACGTCATTATTGGTAATGTGGCCTTATATGGTGCTACTAGTGGTGAAGCCTATATTCGCGGTATGGCCGGCGAGCGTTTTGCGGTACGTAACTCAGGAGCAAGTGCTGTAGTCGAAGGTGTTGGTGATCATGGACTTGAATATATGACAGGTGGTACCGTTGTGATTTTAGGTCAAACTGGTAAAAACTTAGCTGCCGGCATGTCTGGTGGTATTGCGTATATTTATGATCCTAACCATGATTTATATACGCGTTTAAATAAACAATTAGTCAATACGTATGAAGTGAGTGGTAAAGCGGATATTGAAACATTAACGCAATTATTAAAGAATCACTACAAATATACAAATTCAGATGTTGCCCAAAAGATTTTATCAAATCTTGATCAGGAATTATCCAACTTTAAAAAGATCGTACCTAAAGATTATGAAAAGATCACAACATTGATTCAAGAATTAAAGGCCAAAGGCTATCATGATGATGAAGCCAGTCTAATGGCTTTTGAACAAGTACATGCTTAGAAAGGATGAAAGATTATGGGAAAACCAACAGGATTTTTAGAATATGAAAGGCAAGAAAACGAGGCCATCCAACCTCTTTCTCGTATCACAAACTTTAATGAATTTCATCCTTTTTTAGATGAAGAAACAAGACGTAAACAAGGTGCGCGCTGCATGAATTGTGGCGTTCCCTTTTGTCAGTCAGCTATTAAGTTAAAAAACATGGTGACAGGCTGCCCATTACATAACTTAATTCCAGAATGGAATGATGAAATCTATAATGGCAACGATAAACGTGCATTATCTAGATTATTAAAAACCAATCCATTCCCTGAATTTACCGGTCGTGTCTGCCCTGCTCTTTGTGAAAAGGCTTGTTTGAATAGTTTAGACCAAGAACCAGTCACAATCAAAGAAAATGAATTGTATACGATTGAAACAGCCTATACGAACAATTGGATGACACCTTATGTTCCTAGTGTGCGCTCCGATAAAAAGGTCGCCATCATTGGATCTGGTCCTGCAGGACTTGCGCTTGCGCATGATTTAAATCGAAGAGGTCATTCTGTGACAGTCTTTGAAAAAGAAGATCGTATTGGTGGTTTATTGATGTATGGCATTCCAAATATGAAGCTTGAAAAGAAAGTCATTCAAAGAAGATTAGAAATACTTTCGGAAGAAGGAATCGTTTTTAAAACCAATGTGAATGTAGGTAAAGACATCACCAAAAAGGAATTGGAAAAAGAATATGATGCGATTGTCTTTGCGACTGGATCTAAAAAGGCTCGTGATCTAAATGTAAAGAATCGTGATTGTACAGGCATTTATTTTGCGGTGGACTATCTTACAAAGGCCACGAAACATTTGTTGGATAACACCGAAGAAATTTCTGCCAAATATAAACATGTTGTGATTGTTGGCGGTGGAGATACTGGAAATGATTGTGTTGGTACAAGCATTCGTCAGGGTTGTGCAAGTGTTGTTCAAATTGAAATGATGCCTAAAACACCCGATGAAAGACTTCAAAGTAATCCTTGGCCCGAATGGCCAAAGATCTGTAAGACAGATTATGGTCAAGAAGAAGCGATTGCCGTCTTTAAAAAGGATCCTCGCATCTACGAAACAACAGTTAAGGAATGTATTTTAGATGAAAAGAAAAATCTGAAACAGATCAAGACAGTAAAAGTCCACTTTAACAACGGTAAGCTTGAAGAAGTAAAGGGTTCCGAACAAATTTTAGACTGTGATTTATTATTGATTGCGGCTGGTTTTATTGGTGTTGAAGATGATTTAAAGAAGAGTTTTAAATTGGAAACAACACAAAGAAATACGATTGTGACACAACCAAATTCTTATCAAGTTAAAGACAAATACTTTACAGCTGGAGATTGTCATAGAGGTCAATCCTTAGTTGTATGGGCTATTCATGAAGGTAAAGAGTGTGCTAAAGAAGTGGATACGTATTTAATGGGTTACACAAATATGGGATAATTTAAAGTTCATTTAAGCTTATTGCGATATCCTTGTATTGTAAATAAGGAGGTACAAGGACATGAAAAATGAAATGCCAAAAATTCCAAATTCAAATCATAAATTATTAAAGAAAGGTACAAAGCTTGTATTGAGTGCGGCCACATTTGGTGTAGTTGCGGCTGGAAGTTTTCAAGGTGTCAACTATGTGGTTGATAACTATAATAAACAAAATACAACAGTTCAAAGTACAAATGTTGTGAAAACTTCAAGTTCAACCACTTCAAATGTGAGTGCAGTCGCTCAAAATTGTATGCCAAGTATTGTATCGATTACCAACGTTTCGGTATCGGATGTACAAAATTATTTCAGTATGTATGGAAATAACTCAAGAAGCAATCCGTTTACGCAACAAGAAAGTACAAGTGTAGGTAGTGGTGTGATCATCAATAAAAAGAATGGTGAAATCGATATTTTGACAAACTATCATGTTATTGAAAATGCCAAGACCTTGACTTGTACATTAGCGGATAATACAAATGTAGAAGCCACTGTAAAAGGTGTAGATGAAGATCGTGACTTAGCTGTGATTTCCATCAAGACAAAAGACTTAAGTGAAGACACTTTAAAACAAATTGCGATTGCGACAATTGGAGACAGCGACAAACTTCAAGTTGGAGAACAAGTTGTAGCGATTGGTAATGCGTTAGGTTATGGTCAAAGTGTTACAACGGGTATTGTATCGGCTACAAATCGTAGTGTTTCAACAAGTTCAGATACAGACAAATCACAATCGTATATTCAAACCGATGCAGCTATTAACCCAGGTAACTCAGGTGGAGCATTATTGAATATGAGTGGTGAATTGATTGGCATCAACTCAGCCAAATTAAGTGATACGGATGTAGAAGGTATGGGCTATGCGATTGCGATCAGCGATGTCAAAGATTCAATCAATACTATGCTTGAAGGAAAAGATGTAAGTAAATCATCGACTCAATCTTCTTATTATTCACAGTACAACAATAATGAAGACGATGATTCCTCTAGTCCATTTGACTTTTGGAACTAAAACAGGGACTTGATTCCTGTTTTTTTTTATTGTAAACTATTGAAGATGTTTTTTTTGTGGATATGGATCTAAGGACCATAATCTATGTATGAAGACATCCATTTGATTAGTTACATCGTATTCTTTTAAAGAAACGAAAGTAGGAGGAAATATGAACAAATCAAAACTATCAGTACGCCAGATGTGCGTTTTGGCTTTATTTTTAGCCATCGAAATCATCATGTATTTAACACCAATTGGATACTTACGTATCAACGCATTAAGTGTTACATTAATGCACGTGCCTGTAATTATCTTGGCTAGTACAATGGGACCAGCAGCCGGTGCTTTCTTAGGATTCGTATTTGGTTGTACCTCTGTAATTGGAGCTACAATGACACCTGGAATCACAAGCTTTGTCTTCTCTCCATTTATCACAGTTGGTGGTATTTCTGGTAACTTCTTTAGTTTAGTTATAGCTTTAGTACCACGTATTTTGTTGGGTGTGATTGCTGGTTATGTATTTAAATTTGCGAAAAAATACGCAAAGAATACTCCAGTCGCTGCAGGTATTGCAGCAGCTGTTGCGACAGTATGCCACACAATCATGGTATTAGGATTGATCGTTATCTTATTCGGTCCTCAATACTCACAAGCTTTAGGCATTAGCCAAGCCGCATTGAACGGAGTTATGACTGGTGTCATCGGAACAAATATGATTCCTGAAGTCATTGTAGCTGTTGTTTCAAATATGGCTTTAGCGACTGCATTAAGTTCAAGATACGTTGGAATTGCTCAACAAGCATAGTCAATGAATAGTGTAACTTTGGTTGCACTATTTTTTTTATTTGGTTTATAATTACCTAGGTGATAAAAATGGATTTAAATTGGAAATTAAATAAAACAGAACATATTGTACAAGATGAATGGATCGACTTTCGTAAAGAGTCTTTTATTCTTCCAGATGGAAAGGAATTCTTGCCTTTCTATAACTATTCAAGAAGAAACTTTGTTGTGATTATCGCAAGAACAAAAGATGATAAGTATATAACAGTTCGTCAATTTAGACATGGACTTAAATCTGTAACCACTGAATTTTGTGCCGGTGGCATTGAGGGTGATGAAAAAGGCAGTGCATTACTTGCAGCTAAACGTGAATTACAAGAAGAAACAGGCTACGTTTCAGATCACTGGAAACATATTTATACAATTCCTAGTAATCCTACAATAGCGGATAATTATGCGTATTTATATTATGCCGATGATTGTGAAAAAGTATCGAAGCAGCATCTAGATTCGACAGAATTTTTAGAAGTCAAAGAATATACAGAAGATGAAATCAATGATTTAATTAAAAACAACGAATTTGTTCAACCAATTCATCTAATGGGTTGGCTAATGGTGAAAAAAGGCGTATTATAGGGATATAAAGGAGACTTATAAACATGGAAAAATTAACTAAAAAGGACATCATTTCAAACATTGCCGAAGATTCTCACTTATCTAAAAAGGACATCACTGAAGTTGTTGACTTGGCATTAACACAAATCTTTGAAGGTTTAAGTGAAGGAAAAACGGTGGATCTTGCAGGATTTGGAAAATTTGAAATCACTGAAAGAAAAGCTAGAGAAGGATTCAATCCTCTAACGAAAGAAAAGATTCAAATTGAAGCTAGCAAATCTGTTAAGTTCAAAGTTGCCAAAGCTCTAAAAGAAGCCGTAAATAAATAATATCAAAACAAAAAGCATCCCTAGAGATGCTTTTTCATTACCTTCTTCGATCATTACAACTCGTTGTATAATAATCCTTTTTATTTTGATACATTCTTTCATCGGCTAATTTACTTATTTCTTGAACCGAATCAAAAGATTTTTCTGAAGACTTGACGACACCATACGATACAGATATCGAATTTGAGTACTTACCATGCCAATCATGAATGGTCGCATCAAATACTTGTAATATCGAATCTAGATTAGAAACAGAGTTTTGAATCCATACGACAAATTCATCTCCACCAATACGATAGATCTTTCCATAAGAGGCAAACGCAAACTTCATGCAGTTACTAGCCGCACAAATAAGCTCATCCCCAGCACTATGGCCAAGTGAATCATTGGCTTGTTTTAGACCGTTTAAGTCTAAAGATATATAAGCCCATTCCGTATTTAAATCTAACTTTTCCATATCCGAGTCATACGCACGTCGATTGAAACATTTCGTCAGTCCATCCGTATTCGAAGTATACATATATTTTTCTTTTTCATACTTCTCTTTTAATACTCTAGAAAGCATGAGAACAAGTAAGCATGAAGATAAAGTTAAATAAATACCAACAATCAATATCGCTACGATATTATTTTGAGAAAACATCGATTCAGATATGGATACAGATACATTATAATTTCCGTGTTTTCGAGTTATATATTGATAGTTTTTATTAGAAGTCAGAATCTTCTTCCCGATTTTATTTTTGTCAGTAGCTCCCTCAATTATTTTCGTCTTTGAATTTACAACATAAATTTCCATTCCCTTATACACAGGCATATCGGCTACGACATTTGAAATTTGGTTTTGTTTCAACTCTTTTAAAAGACGCTTTGGCGTAATACCCACTTGAACCATATGCGTTTTAGATTCATTCCAAGTGATCGCATACATCATCTCTTTAGCTTCGGCCGTGTTTGGTGTTACATCCTTGCATAATGTTAAATCATAATTGTTTAACATTTGTTTAAAGAAAGCCATTTGTTCACCAGAATCAAAGCTATATCCAAAATATTTAGGTATTGAACCCGAATATATCGTTCCTGTTTCATCAATAAAATGAATTTCATCCACGGACATTAAAGATGCGATTTTTTGAAGTTCATCAATATCATATTCTACTTCCGGCTTGGCATCCACAATATAAGATATGGCCTTAGCACGAACTATATAATCATCTTTTAATGATTTCACAAACCGCTCTTCACTCGACTCATTTTTATCAAGAACCGCAATCACACGATCCAATAATACATTGGATGTGGTTTGCGCATTCTTTTCATTTACATATCTTAATATACATGTTTCAAGTATAAGAGCTATGGCAACAATGGTGATTGAAAGGACTAATATTTTTCTTTTTCTCATAAATACTATTTTAGGTTATATTTTCCAAAAATAAAAGTGGCATTTTTTATGCCACGATTTTTTGAATTGATTCCTTCAATTCTTCAGCTGCTTTTTTTGTATCCTCTTGATCCATAATAGCCGATACAACACAAACACCTTGAATAGGACTCTTTTCTAAAACAGAAAGATTGTCTTTATTTAATCCGCCAATCGCACAGACTGGAATCTTGACAGCCGAACAAATATCATTCAGTGTTTCAACACTTGTAATCTTTGTCTTTACATGCGTCTTTGTCGGATAAATGGCACCACAACCCAAATAGTCAGCCCCATCAGCCTCAGCCTTTTTGGCCACTTCAACAGTCTTTGCGGTAGCCCCAATAATACAATCTTCACCCATAATTTTACGAGCTTGTGAAATTGGCATATCTTCATTTCCTAAATGAACACCACACCCTACAGCCATTGCGACATCCATTCGATCATCAATAATCAATGGGATATTATAGGCATCCGTTATATTTTTGACTTTAACTGCCAATTCATAATATTCCAATGTTGATTTATTCTTTTCACGAAGCTGGATAATGGTTGCTCCACCAAGACATGCCCCTTTTACTTTATTTAAAAAAGTTTCTTCATCATAACCTTCTGAATTGGTAATAAAATATAATGTATAATCTACTTTTTTCATTCTAACACCTCTATTTTAAACAAAGATTCATCAAAACTGGTAAGCTTATAGATTTCGTCCATAAAATGCATATGGAAAGTTCCAGGACCCTCACATTTCGTCTTTTCTGCAGCTACTTCATAATAACAAGTTGCCTTAATACAAGCCAATAATGGAGAATAACTAGCTAAAAATGTCGCAATCGCCACATTTAACATACATCCAGTCCCCGTAATTCTTGAAAGCATATCACAACCATTTGAAATTAAATTCACTTCTTTACCGTCTGTAACGACATCGATCTTGCCGCTACAAACAACTACACAACCAAGATTTAAAGCCATGTCCTTTAGCCATTTCGCACTTTCATAGATATTCTCTTCATCGAGAACATCTGCATCTACACCGTGCGCATGACTTGTCATTCCATAAAAAGCTTTACACTCACTGATGTTGCCTTTAATGACAGTTGGACAATATAAAGAAACAAGTTCTTTGGCATAATTCAATCGAAGTGTTGAACAAGCCACTCCAACTAAATCTAAAATGAATGGAATTCTATTTTCTTTGGCACATTTAGCACTAATCATCATAGACTTAGCTCTTACATCATCAAAGTTACCTAAATTTAATGCCAAAGCCGCAGAATGGCAAGTGATATCATCAACTTCATCGGGGTGACAAGCCATAATCGGCTTCGCACCTAAAGCTAATATAAGATTTGCACAATCATTAATTGAAATCGGATTTGTGATACAGTGAATCAAATTATTCGTTTGTTTCAACAAATTTTTGCACTCCTAACTTTCTTTGAATATTTTCTAGGATTCCACTACGAGACATCGACTTCAATAAAACATACGAAATACTTCCACCGATGATTGTACCCATTAAAAAGCTAGGTACATAGAACATCCATGTAAGTCCAGTTCTTCCCCATAAATATGTCATAACTGGATATGAAAGAACAGAACCAATTAAACCTGTACCAATGACTTCACCAAGTACGGCAGCCCAGATCTTTCCTTTACTAACACGATATAAAATACCAGATAATGTAGCTCCAAAAATAGCACCCGTTAAAGCCAATGGTGGAATTCCCATAACTGTCATACGAATTAAACCAATAGCTAAAGCACAAAGAAATGAATACCAAGGCCCCATAAATACAGCCATAGTGATATTAATCAAGTGTGCCATAGGACACATTCCTTCTACACGTAAGATTGGAGAAATGACTACTCCAACAGCTACCATCATTGAAAAAAAGACTAAGCTTAATAAGTAATTGTGTTTATTCATAATACTACCTCCTACAGATACAGATGGCCTAGAAAACACGCAAAAAACCATCTGTGGTTTCGGTATTAGACAAACAGTCCTCTCTCATCCTGTCAATTCAGGCTCCCTCGCTTGTTTTCTATACTCTAGGCGCTCCCCTACAGTAAGGCAATAAAATAAAAAGACCTGCAACGTAAAAAGACAGGTCAAAAAAACAACTATACTTCCTACGCCGGCATTATCCGTCAGGTTTAATGGGTCGAAGTCGTACTTCCTCTCAGCAATAGCTCCCCAGATTTATTTACTACATCTAGAATTCTAGTACAAAACAATACAAAGTGCAAGTCAAATCTGCTAATATGAAATCAAGGAGGAATTTCATTATGAAACAATACAAAATCATTTCTTAGTCATTTTAGCTATCTATTTTCTGATCTTTTTAACTATGGCACTATCTCCATATGTCATTGTGAGTGGTTACGACAATTCTTTATCCCACATTCTATTTTTTGCAAGCCTTATTAGTACCAATCTGATTGTTCCATTTGCACTAAATACAATCTACTTGATATATCTATTATTCAAAACCATCATGTCTCAAGATAATTAGTGACTATTTTAGCTTCTCAACTAACTTTAAAAACTTCTTCTCATTCATCACATCATTCGTTATATAATCACCATTATAGAATAAGGCATAGGTAGTGATAGGAGTTGGCGCATTTTGCGCCTTTTCTTTTGTATCTAGATGAATCGCTTTAAATTCTATATTTTGTTCTTTTGAAACATTCTCTATAATCGGAACATACTTCGCATTAAAAGGACATTGGCTTGTATAATACAAGACAAAACCAGACTCTTCGATATGACATTCTTTCGCACAAGATTTAAATTTAGGTGCATCCGAATCATTAAAAGCTAAATACCACAATTGTATTCCATTGCTCGCTTCATCACACACTTTAAAACCTTTATATGTTAAAAACTTAGGATCTGCAAGATACGGCATTTTCTTTTTACTAGATAAGATACAAATTCCATCCAACCCCTTCTTCTTACTATCCTCAATACACATATTTAATAATTCACTCGAATACCCATGACCCTTTAAAGATCCAGATACCCATAGACAATCAATATACATAAAATTCTTGGCATCGAGTGGAATCCACGCATTCTTTGCCGGAATATATTCAATAAAGCATTTCGCTCTTACAGATGCTTTAATAAAGACAAGTCCATCCTCAAAACGATCTGTCAACCAATCTTTCTTGGATCTTACTTCAACATCTGAATTACTACTAATGGCACAACAAATGTGTTCTTGTTCTATATTTTCTTTTGTGACATATACATAATCCATTTTAAACACCTCAAAATCAGTATACTAAAAGGAGTTGAAATCAATCAAATCTTTGTTAATATTTAATCAATTTCATTTTCCTATAATAAGTTGAGATTATATCATTACTAGATATTCCTGTAGTTTAGTGCAAGAAAAGACTTTTTCTGCGAAAAAGTCACACGTCTAAATGACGTGCCCGGTTCGTTTCCAGTCGTCCAGTAACATTTCAATATCCACTCCATCTTTCTGAATCATTCGGTATCCCGATCCATTCAGTCTTTATCGATGGAGTTTTTATTGTATGCTTTTTTATAAATACTTCAGAATTTCATCCATGATCTATGTACCTATCATCCAGTAAGATATCATAAACTTCTGGTTCTGATTATTTATCTTATTTAATCCACAAATCCCATGCCTCTTCGATTGATCACATAGGCTGCACAATAATGTACACTCAATCCTTTGATCTTGGTATACTTTTCTTTTCCAATCTTACTCGTATTTCTTGGATCTACTTTGATTACATCCACTTCATTCATCAAACATTTTCTTTCCACTTTTTCTATTATCTTCTTATACGCAAAACTCGATAATGTTTTATTTTGTTTTTTAGGGCGATAGAGCATTCTGGTTTTCAACTGTTTGAAATTCAAGTCTTCAACTACCAGACTCTTCTTCTTGGATTTACAATATCCCATGATTTCAATGGCCAGCTGATACAGTTCTTCATTTCGTTTATTCTTTGTATTCTCTTTATGGATTGGATACTTCTTAATTAGTACAATATTTCCATCCTTATTGGTTTCACATAGTGCTATATGGTCCACATTGATATCGATTCCTATTGCTCCATACAATGTATTAGTCTTTGGAAGATTCATATGTTTTTCAAATATAGCTTTCACTATAAAGTATTCACCATAATCCATCAGCTCATAGGCTACAGCCTTATCCGGTGAGTTGTGTTTTTCATTGACTCTTGCGTACAGTTCATTCTTGTACTTATGAAACTGCACTTTGAATACAATGTCTTTCTGAGTACTTCGATATGTCAGCATATCATTATCAACATTTAATTTGAAAAGGTTGTTTGAATACTTGCCCTGTCTTCTGCCTGTAATAAGCATTCTTCTTTTTCTTCTGTATCTAAAGGTTTCTAAATCACTTCTCAGATTCTTTTTACCGCCAAAACATACAGAAGGCATCTTTCTTTTAAGCTTGAACTCATTTCGGTTTCGTCTGAATTTTAGATTGCGAATGATGCTCTTCAATCTTTTGATATTTGGATCCAATACCTGCACCTCATACAAGTAATCTTCTTCTGTATATTTCTTTTTCTTGGATCTGTTGATCAGCTTCTCTTTTTCCTTTAAAGCCTTCTTCAATTGCTTCTCGTTCTTTTTGATTTTTTTGTCTATCTTTTTAAGACGAGTCTTGATCATATCTTGATTTTCTTTTTCAAGACATTTAAGACTTTTTACCAAAGCCTTGGCCTCATTAATGGCAGACAAAGGAAAATAATCACTTGTACCATAGAAGGACTTGATCATTCTTTGATCTGTTTCTGAATAGGTAACATCCTTATAGGCACGATCAAAACAGATTTTGAATGCCTTATGAAGCATACAATTATACAGTTCAAGATCCTTTTTAATGATCAATTCTGCATCTGGTTCCAAATCTTTATAATAGATTCTTTGTGTCATTGAAAACACCTTCATAAGACAAGTCCTCCTGTTCTATCTGACTCTATTATACTATATTCAAAACATGTTTAATAGATAGTTTTGAGACTTTCTAATTTATTTTATTTGTATTAATATATCACCAATGTGAATATGTGATATTTTATTACATTCTCACATGTTCACATTAAATTCACATTGTAACTGTATTTTTATTCAATTTAGAATGGTTTCATTCTATACTTCAATTATGGACACAACTTATCATTCAAACATTTCAGTTGAAACTTTATCACTATTAGATTGTGATGTTCGAAACTTTGATTTCAATCATCCTATTAAAAACATCTTCTTCGATAATATTGACTACATTCGAAAATTAGATGCTTCCGGTAAAGCTCGTCCATGCATTTTAGACAATGTAGAACGTTCATTACTTTGCCACACATGTTATCTTGGTTTTGATCAGTTTGAGTGTACGGATTGTGACAACTGGAACATTATCCCTCATTCATGTCATTCTAGATTCTGTAATGCCTGTGGTGTTAAATATGCCAAACAGCTTGCAGCCAAGGCTACCTCTTTTTGTCTTGACTGCCCTCATAGGCACATTGTCTTTACTATTCCTGAAGAACTTAGAAACTGGTTCAGACAGGATCGTTCTAGACTCAATCTTTTGTTTGTTGCAGCTAGAAATACAATATGTATACTAGTGAATAGATCATTATTAAAGAAACTGAAAACGAAACAATTAAGGAATACTCATTATATATTCAAAGATATTCCTGTTCGTAATGAATTTGGCATGATTGCCACTATACATACTTTTGGAAGGGACCTTAAATGGAATCCACACATCCATTGTCTTATACCGGAACTTGTATATTCGCAAAAAACAAACAAACTTAAGATGTTCCACCATTTCAATTTTTCTAGGCTTCGAAAAACATTTCAATATCAGCTGATACATCTCATCATTGAATCTGGTGGATTGAGTAAACTAGAAGAAAGAAACAGACTCTATAAAGGACACCCAAAAGGTTTCTATGTCTATGCCAAATCTAAATCAGATAATAATGATTCCAATAATAGTAAAAACATTCAAGGCTGCATAAACTACTTCATTCGCTATGTAGGTAGACCTGCGATGGCTGAAAATAGAATTACAGAATACAATAAAGAATCAAAGACTGTCAGCTGGTTCTACAATGATTACAAGGATGAGAAAAGATATGATGTCACAGATAACGTAATCAACTTTATAAACCACCTTATTATACATATTCCAGACTACCATTTCTTAACCACTCGATATTATGGATTCTATGCCAATGCATCTAAGAAAACATTGGATAAAGTACATGCACTTCTTGGAATCAAAAAGAATAAGAATTATTCTCGTGAAACAAGAACCAAAGCCCTTAAAAACAAACTCAATAAATTTAGATACCGCACTCATTTAATAGATTCTTTTAATAGAGACCCAATCCAATGTAAATGTGGATCTATAATGCAGTATACCTATACCTATAATCCTTTAGAAAACTCAAAGAATGACAGAACATACAGAAAAAGATGTATTGATGAAATGTACAAAATGCGGTTACGAAGAAGAAGTACCTAGATGGTTAATCGATGAATTATTTCCAAATGAACCTGAAGAAAACTATATGATGCACTGCCCTGAATGCGATCATAAGATGATTGTAAAAAAATAATTCAACAACTAAAAATGAATACAAAATGTTGGCTATTTTCAATAGTCCTTTTTGTCGTTCCTGATAATTCATATCTTGTGATATTTTAACACTATTTCACATACCATATTTCTCTGTTCCGAAACCAAAATCTTAATATATAAAAAAACGATAAAAACACACCGAAAATTACACTAATATTTTGTAAAAAATAACACTAATCAACATGTAACATATAAAAGGAGTTGAAATTAATCAACTCCTAAATGTACTATTTATCGAATTTAATAGCAGCCTGTGCCGCAGCAAGTCTAGCGATTGGTACACGATATGGTGAACAAGAAACATAGTTCAATCCAACTCTATGACAGAATTCAATACTTGCAGGATCCCCACCATGTTCTCCACAAATACCTAATTTAATATTTGGACGAGTACTTCTTCCAAGTTCAGTTGCCATCTTTACTAGTTTTCCAACACCTCTTTGATCTAAGTGTGCAAATGGATCTGATTCAAAGATTTTTTTATCATAGTAATCTTGTAACAATCCTCCTGCATCATCTCTAGAGAATCCAAATGTCATCTGTGTTAAGTCATTTGTACCAAATGAGAAGAATTCAGCTTCTTTTGCGATTTCATCTGCTAATAATGCAGCACGAGGAATTTCAATCATTGTACCAACATGATACTTCATATCGAATTCGGATTCTTGAATCAATTTGTCAGCTACCTCACATACAACCTTTTTAACATAGCGAAGTTCTGCAACATCACCAACCAATGGAATCATGATTTCAGGTTCAATCTTCCAGTCTGGATGTCTTTCATTGACAGCTAATGCAGCCTGAATCACTGCAGTCGTCTGCATTTCAGCAATTTCTGGATACGAAATAGCCAAACGACATCCACGATGACCCATCATAGGATTGAATTCGTGTAAGCTAGAAATAACAGATTTCAATTCATCCAATCCAATGTGCATATCCTTAGCTAATTGTGTAATATCATAAGAGTTTGTTGGTAAGAATTCATGTAAAGGTGGATCCAAATAACGAATTGTCACTGGTAGACCCTCCATAGCTTCATAGATTCCTTCAAAGTCACTTCTTTGCATAGGCAAGATTTTTTCTAATGCGACACGTCTTTGAGCTGCTGTTTTAGAAACAATCATTTCACGAACCGCTTTAATACGATCCCCTTCAAAGAACATGTGTTCTGTACGAACTAAACCAATACCTTGTGCACCAAATTCATGAGCTTGTTTTGCATCATGTGGTGTATCTGCATTTGTACGAACTTTTAATGTACGTCTTTCATCTGCCCAATTCATGAAACGTTCAAAATCACCTGAAATACTTGCAGGAACGGTTTTAATAGCACTACCATAGATATTTCCTGTAGAACCATCTAAACTAATCCAATCTCCACGGTGATATTTCACACCATCAATTTCAAAATATCCTTCATCATCATGCATCTTGATATCGCCACAACCACTGACGCAGCATGCACCCATACCACGAGCAACAACAGCAGCATGACTTGTCATACCACCACGTACCGTTAAGATACCTTGAGATACATGCATACCTTCAATATCTTCTGGACTTGTTTCTAAACGAACTAAGATGACTTTGTGGTTACGACTTGCTTCTTGGATTGCTTCTTCTGCACTAAATACGATTTGACCACAAGCAGCACCTGGACTTGCTGGAAGTGCTGAAGCAATTGGTTCAGCTTTCTTTAATTCATCCGCATCAAACATTGGGTGTAGTAATGAATCTAATTGTTTAGGCTCAACCATCATTAAAGCTTCATCAATAGTAATCATGCCTTCATCCACCATATCACACGCAATCTTTAATGCAGCCTGAGCTGTACGTTTACCATTACGTGTCTGCAACATGAATAATTTACCTTTTTCAATTGTGAATTCCATGTCCTGCATATTACGATAGTGCGTTTCCAATTTCTTAGTAATAGCTACAAAATCATCATAGGCTCCAGGAGCTACTTCTTTTAATTGATCAATCTTTTGAGGTGTACGAATACCCGCAACAACATCTTCACCTTGGGCATTCATTAAGAATTCACCATACAATTTATTCTCACCAGTACTTGGATTACGCGTAAAGGCAACACCTGTACCACAGTCATTACCCATATTCCCAAATACCATCATCTGTACGTTAACGGCAGTTCCCCAGCTTGAAGGGATATCATTCATCTTACGATAGTAGATAGCACGAGGGTTGTTCCAAGAGCGGAATACAGCTTCAATAGCCCCCATCAATTGTTCTTTTGGATCTTCAGGGAATACAGATTTTAATTCATTTTTGTAGAACGCTTTAAATAATTCTACTAATTTCTTCATATCTTCAGCATTTAAATCTAAGTCATCACTAATGCCTCTTTCAGCCTTTACTTCATCGATGATCTCTTCAAAACGCTTTTTACTCAACCCCATAACAACGTCTGAATACATTTGAATAAAACGACGATATGAATCATATGCGAAACGCTCATTATTTGTTAAGTTTGCGACTGTTTCTGCAACTGTTTTATTCATACCTAAATTTAAAATAGTATCCATCATACCAGGCATACTTGCACGTGCCCCTGAACGAACAGATACTAATAAAGGATTGGCTTCATCCCCTAATTTCTTTCCAGACTTCTTTTCCAATAAATCTAGATATTCCATGATTTGAGCTTTAATACCATCATTAATTGTTTCATTATCTTCATAATATTGGTTACAAGCTTCTGTAGTGATCGTGAATCCATAAGGCACAGGCATTCCAAGTTTAGACATTCCAGCTAAGTTGGCACCTTTTCCACCTAACAATTCACGCATCGTTTCATCGCCTTCATTAAATTCATAGACATATTTTTTATCCATAATATTTTACCTCCTATTTGTAACCGTTTACATGTGTAAATGATTATAGCATACAAATTTACATAGTGATAGTTTTTTTTAAAATTTCACAAATAAAAACCTATTAGTTTTCACCAATAGGTTTATCCACGCTTAACAACCGCACTTTTTTGTCTAAACGCTATACCAATTTTTACAGTATGTTCATTTTGAAATCGACAAGGATGACAGATGCATTAAAATAGTTGAAAAAAAGGACCCGGACAACTAAAAGTTGTCCAAGCCTAAAATCAGCTTTAAACCGTTTTGGGGGGTATATGCCGCTCCTTAAATTCTTGGAGAGCAAATACACCTAACTCCATCCAAATTTATTGCGCCCTTATTAGCAGCAGACTCACAAAATATAGTTTATAAAACTCCTGCTAAACATACTTCTACTCTAAGTTTATCTGTTTAAGCAAAAAAAGAACTAGAATACTCTAGTTCATACTTGCATGCTCTCTACACTTACCACAAACAGAATAGTTTGGACAAGCATCTGTACACGCATTGTCTACGACTGTTCTTAACTGTGCTGGCATCATTGTTGTGATTTCATCATCATCATATCCAACCACAAGGCTCTTTTCCGATAAAAGAATTGGTCTTTTTAGAATCGATGGATTTTCCTGAATCAAAGTAACCAATTCCTTCATCGAATAATCATCGATATCTTTTTGAAGTGCCTGGAATGCCTTCGAACGAACCGAAATGATATCTTCCGTTCCATTTTCACATCGCGACAATAAATATTTAATTTCACTTTCCTTCAATAATGAAGTAAATATATTCTTTTCAACAAATTCAATTTGGTTGTCTTTTAACCACTGTTTTGCCTTACGACAACTCGCACAACCTGGAGAAGTATATAAAATTACCATAATAATAGCCTCCTTCAACTAATTATATCATAATACTAGGTTTAAAATAAATAGTTGTATCTTATATTTAAATATGCTAT
>OGWU01000628.1_pt1 | contig 22949 bp, 19 predicted proteins | sample 1576071 | NCBI WGS metagenome assembly OGWU01 (sample SAMEA3541582, study PRJEB24748) | human gut metagenome | biome: human gut; feature: human-associated habitat; material: faeces | place: China | collected 2012
GGCGATCTCGTCCAGATGCGCCAGCCCCATGCCGCTGGTCGTGAGGATCGTGGCGTCGACAGCACGGCGCACAGCGCTGACGTCGTCTTTGCCTTCTACAACGATGATCTCTTTGATGTGTTTTTTCATACCTGCCTCGCTTAGTATGTGATAGTCATTTGGCTTTATTATACCGTTAATGGCGGGCGGTGACAACGTTTGTTTCCACAAAAAGAGGACAGACCGCGATTGGCACAAAAGGGGGGACTATGCATTGCGGTCTGTCCAAAAAGAGGTTGTTAATCGAGACCCATCGTGTGTGAGACTGCGTGGGTAGGCGGCCCGGCACCAGCCAGACAGAGGATCGCGATTATACACAAACACGGAAGAAGCTCCAGCTCGTGTACACTTTAAGCATAGGCTATCTCTCGGGAAATAACAAGGCGTCAGACGCATTTCTGACCAAAAAGATTCTTATTATATAACAGAGAAAACGGATTCCTGTCGGTATATCTCTGGCGCTTGAAGACGCAGCAGCCTTGTGTTATACTGTAGGCACTGACTATATTAAGACAATATAAAAATGAAGGGGGCCAAAACATGGCTGAAGGTGTATTAGAAAAACATTTGAGCGAGATCGAAAAAGCTGCGGAGCGTCTGCAGGGCGTTATCAGCGATACAGGCATGATCCACAGCAGCTATTTTTCGCAGGAATTTGGCAACGATGTCTGGATCAAGCCGGAAAATCTGCAAAAGACCGGCAGTTTCAAGATCCGTGGGGCCTACAACCGCATTTCCCAGCTCACAGAAGAGGAGCGCGCCCATGGCATCGTCACCGCTTCCGCCGGCAATCACGCACAGGGTGTTGCCTATGCCGCGCAGCATTTCGGCTGCCCTTGCACGATCATCATGCCGGAAGTGACGCCGCTCATTAAGATCAAGAGCGCCCAGGAAAAAGGCGCCAATGTCGTCATCCACGGTGAAAATTATGACCAGTCCTATCGCAAGGCGCTGGAAGTTGCTGTCGAAACTGGCGGGCTTTTCGTCCATGCCTACAACGATTACGGTGTGCTCTGTGGCCAGGGCACGCTGGCGCTGGAAATGTTGCGCGAAAATCCGGATCTGGACGAGATCCTTGTGCCGGTTGGCGGCGGCGGGCTGATCAGCGGTGTGGCGCTGGCAGCCAAAGCGCTGAAGCCGGACATTCGCATCACTGGCGTAGAGCCAGAAGGCGCTGCCAGCATGAAGCTTTCGCTCGAGCGCGGCAAAGTGACGCCGCTGGCGAAAACTTCCACCTGCGCAGAAGGTGTCGCTGTGTGCGAGGTTGGCGATCTGACCTTTGACTTCGTGCAGAAATATGTCGACGGCATCATCACCGTCAGCGAAACAGAGATCATGGAGGCCGTGCTCTTGCTCCTCGAAAAGCATAAACTTGTCGTCGAAGCCTCTGGTGCGCTGCCATTGGCTGCGCTGCGCCATCTCAACAGCCGCAATAAAAAAGTGGGCTGCGTTGTCACCGGCGGAAACATCGACATGGTCACCATCTCCTCGATGATCCGCTCCGGTCTCGTCACCAGCGGACGCATTTTCGCCTTCAGCGTTGAGCTGCCGGACGCACCTGGTCAGCTGCTCCTGATCGCAAAGATCCTCGCCGATCAGCGCGCCAACATCATCGGGCTCGATCACAACCAGTTCAAGGCCAAAGATCGTTTCAACCGCGTCGTGCTCGAAGTCACCGCCGAGACCAACGGCCACGAACACGTCGCGCAGATCATCAAAGCGCTGGAAGACCACGGCTTTGAACCAAAACGCCAGTATTAAACCGTAGAAAATAATTTTACGCTCAGCACTGTGCTGGGCGTTTTTTGTGGAAAATTTTAGCTGGGCAAAGAAAAACGGTGTGAAAGATTCACACCGTCTCAGGAAGCGGATGAAGGGAATCGAACCCTCGTATGCAGCTTGGGAAGCTGCCGTTCTACCATTGAACTACACCCGCAGATGATTTTCAAAAGCATATCTATCATAGCAAAGATCGTAGGACGTGTCAAGGCGGGGCGAAGGATTTCTCCTGGCTGCGGGATACAATAGAAAACCAGGGCCGGCACGATGGCTGGCCCTGGCTGATGGATCTATTTCTGCTGCAGATAAGCTGGTGGGAACGGCGAATCGTGGCGTTCGCTGAGCGGCACATAGTCGTGACGAGGCGCGATGCCGAGATATGCCGGACGGATGATCTTGCTGTTCTGCGAAAGCTCTTCGAGACGGTGTGCACACCAGCCGCTGATGCGAGCAACAGCGAAAAGCGGCGTGTAGAGCTCTTCCGGCAGATTGAGCATGTCATACACAAAGCCGCTGTAGTAGTCGACGTTGGCGCTGACGCCTTTGTAGATCTTGCGTTTTTCGGCGATCATGCGGCCGGCGATCTCTTCGACCTTCATGTAGAGATCGCATTCTTTTTCGCGGCCTTTTTCCTGCGAAAGCGCGCGCACAAAGCTGCGCAACACAGTGGCGCGGGGATCGCTCTTGGAATACACGGCGTGTCCCATGCCATAGATCAGACCGGAGCGGTCAAAGGCGCGCTTGTCAAGGATGGCTGCCAGATATTCTTCGATCTGTTCGTCGTCGGTCCAGTCGGTGACGCGGCATTTGAGATCGTTAAACATGTGGCGCACACGGATGTTGGCACCGCCGTGGCGCGGTCCCTTGAGAGAGCAGAGCGCGCTGGCGATGGCCGAGTAGGTGTCCGTGCCAGTGGAGGTGACGACGCGCGTGGTGAACGCAGAGTTGTTGCCGCCGCCGTGATCCGCATGGAGGATGAGACAGAGATCGAGCAGCTTGGCTTCGAGCTCGCTGAAATTTTTGTCCGGGCGGATCAGATAGAGAATGGTTTCCGCATGGGAAAGGCCCTCGACCGGATCGTGCAGGACGAGGCTGTTGTGGTTGTGGTAGTGGTCATAAACGCGATAGGTGTGCGCAGCGATGACCGGCAGGCTGCTGATCAGCTGCAGACACTGGCGCATGACATTTGGCAGGCTGATATCGTCGGCGCGTTCGTCGTAGGTGTAGAGCGTGAGCACAGAGCGCGCGAGTCCGTTCATCACATCGTTGGCTGGTGCTTCCATGATGATATCGCGCACAAAACCGTCTGGCAGCGCGCGGTGGTTGTTCATCTCCTGAACGAAAAGATTCAGCTGCGTGGCGCTTGGCAGTTCGCCAGTGAGCAAGAGATAGGTGACCTCTTCAAAGCCGTAGCGCTTGTCGTCGATGATGCCACGCACAAGCTCCTGCATGTCGTAGCCGCGATAGAGCAGCTGACCGTCGCAGGGCACCGTATTGCCGTTGGCGTCCTTTTCGTAGGCGTGGACATCAGCAATGTTCGTCAGCCCGGCGATGACACCGCGCCCGGTGATGTCGCGCAGGCCGCGCTTGACATCGTACTTGCTGTAGAGCTCAGGATCGATGTGGGAATTGCGTTCGAGTTTTTTTGTCAGGGCGTTGACGCCCGGCGTGATTCTGCTATAATCGTGCTTATCCATTGCAACACTTCCTTTGGTTGTGGTTGGTTTTGTATTTATTCAACGTTAATTTTCTGACTGTTCTACCATTATAACATATTACTTGTGGAGACTTCCACACAAATTAGATTGTGCGTTTGTACAGAAGCTAAAACTTATTTGTAGGCGGTTCTGACAAAGGTTAGGAATTGACCTGCTTTCAGGAATGGGTTACAATAAAGATAATGCAATTGAAGGAGGTGACGTCGGCTTCGTCCGAGATGAATTGGATAAGATCATTGTTACCGGGGGCCGCAAGCTGAGCGGTGAGGTTCGCATCAGCGGTGCGAAAAACGCGGTCCTGCCAATCATTGTCGCAACATTGCTGTCCCAAGGCCGCTGTGTGCTGGATGATGTGCCACGCCTGGCCGATGTTGAGATCATTAAAGATGTGTTGCTGTCGCTGGGCGCAGACATCACATTCGAGGGCAATCGAATGGAAGTCGACGGAGCGCCTGTGGACAAGGTACAGGCGCCTGTAGAATATATCAAAAAAATGCGTGCTTCGGTGCTCATTATGGGGCCGCTTCTGGCGCGCTTTGGACGTGCTGTGCTGAGTTTGCCTGGTGGCTGTGCCATCGGTGCGCGTCCGATCGATCTGCATCTGAAGGGTCTGGAGATCCTCGGTGCGTCGATCCAGATCCGCGATGACGAAGTCGTCGCAGAAGTGCCGGGCGGTGGCCGATTGAAGGGCGACCGCATTTTCCTGCGCGTGCCAAGCGTTGGCGCGACTGAAAATCTGATGATGGCCGCCAGCCTTGCTGAAGGCACCACCACCATCGAAAACGCCGCCGAAGAGCCAGAGATCGTCGATCTCGCCAATTTCCTCAACGCCATGGGCGCAAAAGTTCGTGGCGCAGGCACCGGCGTGATCCGCATCGAAGGCGTGGAAGCGCTCCACGGCGCCAACCATACCATCATTCCTGACCGCATCGAAGCAGGCAGCTATCTGCTCGCCGGCGCCATTACCGGCAGCACCGTGCGTGTGACCAACTGTATTGCCGACCATCTGCGTCCTGTTCTCGACAAGATCGTTGAGAGCGGCGCCGCCATCGAAGTCGATGAAGTGAACAACACCGTTACCGTGCACGGCGCAGACAAGATCCTGCCTGTCGATATCAAAACCCTGCCGTACCCAGGCTTCCCAACAGATATGCAGAGCCAGTTCATGGCCTATCTCACCCTCGCCGAAGGTACCAGCCAGGTTACAGAGACCATTTTTGAAAATCGCTTCATGCACGTCGACGAACTGCGCAAGCTCGGCGCCAATATCCAGACCGAAGGACGCACCGCTTTTATTAGCGGCGTAGAAAAGCTGCACGGCGCTTCCGTGCGCGCCACCGATCTGCGTGCTGCCGCAGCGCTCATCATCGCCGGCCTCGCTGCCGAAGGAGAGACCACCGTCAGCGATCTCTACCATCTCGATCGCGGCTACGAAGACCTCATCGGCAAATTCGAAAGCCTTGGCGCAGATATCCGTCGTATCGACGACGGCGAATGAACACGATCGTCATAAACCCGAGCTTCCAGATTGGAAGCCCGGGTTTTTTGCTGCGCAGGATTATGTGAAAATGAAAATCGCTTTGCCGCTTTCAGCGCTCGCAGAAAAAATTTCCTGCCTTCGTGATTCTGCTCTTGCAGAAAAGCAGCCTTTCCCGCATAATGAAGAAAACGAAAACACACCATGCATTTTTCGCTTAACCATGCGGATGCAACCGCCAGTTGACAAATTTCCAAGGCCGCTTGGTGGTGCGCAACCCACCCTTTTGTTAGGATAAATGTGCAGAGGCAGGAAGCCTCAGCAAAAAAACGAAGGGAGCGATCCTCATGATCCTCGCAGATAAAATTAGCGATTTACGAAAGAAAAACGGCTGGTCCCAGGAAGAGCTCGCAAGCCAGCTCGGCGTCAGCCGCCAGAGCGTGTCCAAATGGGAGAGCGGCCAATCCATCCCGGACCTCGACCGTATCCTGAAAATGAGCACAATTTTCGGCGTCTCCACCGACTATTTATTGAAGGATGACGCCGAACCGATCGACGATGCGGCGCCGACGGTGGATGCGCCGCAGGCAAGCGACGAAACGGCGCGCCTGATTACGATGGAGGACGCCTATCATTATATGAGCATGGTACAGATGGCAGCGCCACGCATCGCCCGCGGTGTGATGCTTTGCATCTTTTCGCCGATCGTGCTGTTTTTGCTCGGCGGTCTCTCAGACCAGGAGGGCGGCTATCTGTTGCCAGAGTGGAGCGTGCCCGCTATCGGTTTGCCGGTGCTCTTATTTCTTGTCGCCTGCGGTGCGGCGCAGTTCATTCTCTATGGGCGGCAGCTGGAGGACTACGAATTTCTCGAAAAGCAGCCGATCGAGCTCGCTTACGGCGTACACGGCGTGGTTGAAAAGCGGAAGAATGATTACGCTGCCCAGCACAGCCAGCGCTTGATGGTCGGCATCGGGCTTTGCATCCTCGCTGCAGCTCCACTTTTCATCTGCGCAGCCGTTGATGGCGACGCAGAGACCATGTTTGGCGTTGTCGGCTTTTGCATCACGCTGCTCATCGTCGCTTTCGGCGTTCACAATATTGTGCTCACCTGCACCATCCAGGGCGGTTATCAGCGTTTGCTCGAGGAAGGCGACTACAGCCGCGAGAAGAAGCTGCGCAATCGAAAAATGGCGCCCATCGCTATCGCTTACTGGTGCATTGTCACCGCGATCTATCTCCTTTGGAGCTTCCTCACCTGGGAGTGGTACCGTACTTGGATCATTTGGCCTGTCGCTGGTGTGCTGTACGGAGCAATCGATGCTGTGAGCAATATGGTGCGGAAATGACAGGAGCGCTTGCTTTCGTATTGGTTGTGATTTTTCGCGCCGAACCCGTGGATTTATGGTACAATATAACCAGATAAAATCACGAAAGGTGGAATCCTTATTATGGAAAAAGCAGTACTCGATTTTGTAGTTGAACAGACCAACGCCCTCATCGCAGCGCCAACCACCGCCGCAGAATGCAAAGCTGCAGCCGAAGCATGGCTCGCCAGCGACAAAGGCGAAGCAGCCAACAAGGCCTACATCGCCGAACTCGAAGCCGACATCATGCCACTCGACGGCCTCATCGCCTTCGCAGAATCTCCAGCAGGCGCCCAGGTCTTCGGCGGCGAAGAAGCAGCCAAAGGCGTCGCCCAGCACGGCCGCGACCTCAAAGCAGCCGGCAAGCTCTACTGCGACTGCCCAGCCTGCGCAGCATGCGAAGCCATTCTTGGGAAGAAAGATCAAATGATCTGAGTTGCACAGTAGTTAGAAAAGAATTGCCCATTAAACCAGGAGTTTATCTAGGTTTAATGGGCTGATTTTAGTTAGAGATAAAATCCAGAAAGCGCTGAACAATTGCAGAATGCGTAATGCCTATTTTTTCAATATAGCCAAATTCAACTTTGATATTATCAGTAATAATTGCTTGATGTATTTTATCAGAGTCTGCAAAATGGTTTTTTGCTTGCGTAAAGACATTAAAGCCGTAGCCGACTTTATTTAATAGTAATTGATAGTATATTTCTGGGATCATTTCGCAAGTAAAGTCGATGTTTGCTTCAGGAGAAAAGTACGTTTTTGTTTCTTCTAAGTCTTTTTCGTTGCTGGAGAGGATAACTTTGCAATCGTGGAGATCTGCACAGCTGATTGTTGATTTGTGCCACAGATCTTCATGACATTCAACGCACATCTGAAGATCGATTAGACTGACAAATTTTAAACTGTTGTTTGACAATAATCGGGATGAAATGGGTGATAGGGAGTCTTTTGAATAAGTAACTGCAGTAAAGATGAGTTCGTTTTCATTGATTACATTTAAGGGGATATCTGCGCGAGAGTAGAATTGATATTTTAATTTAACATGTGGATTTTCTTTGACAAATTTAGCGATTTTATCATATAAAAGATATTTTATACTACCGCTGGTACTTGGCAGAATCAATTCTCCAGAGAGTTCTTCAAGATTGCGGCGCTTCATATTATCGAGATTTTCGAAAAAATCTTTTGCATAAAGGACAAGCTCTTCCCCTTCAGGAGTCAGGTAGACTCCTTTTTTTGTGCGATTTAACAAGGTGCAGTTTAGTTCTTTTTCCATGGAAATAATTGCCGTAGATAGTCCTTGGGGAGTGATGTGCAATTTGTTGGCTAAAGAATTAATTGTTTCGCCGTTAGTAAGGTTGATTAAAAACTCTAGGTGTTCTGTGCGCACAGTGCCATCTCCTTTCATAAAGTTTCTTTTATTATAAGGGTTTTTTACGTGTTTTTGAATAATGGAGAAAAATAAATGAAAGATTTTTTTTCGTTTCACGTATGATACATAAAAAACTGATTGCTGTACTATAAGGCGTGCTTATGATATCGTAAAAACAGAAAAACAAGTGGCCACTAAATGTTTTTCCGCACATAACAATTTTATTTGTTAAGGAGGAAATCATAATGAAAGCGGATAAGATTTTATGTTTAGGTATGGATGGAATGGATCCACGTTTTACTCAGAGAATGTTGAATAAAGGATTAATGCCTAACGTTCAAAAGCTTCTGAATCGCGGTGCGGCAAATAAAGACCTGATCATGTTGGGCGGTCATCCTACCATTACCCCTCCAATGTGGACCACGCTTGCTTGTGGCTGCTATGCTACTGTTCATGGTATTACTGGATATGATCGTACTGGTGATGACATTGATGCGTTAGCATATAACTTTGATTCCCATAAGTGCAAGGCAGAGCAGCTATGGAATGTAACGGCTGAGGCGGGACTGAAAACTCTCGTTTGGCATTGGCCAGGTAGTTCTTGGCCTCCAACCAGCGATAGTGAAAACCTTATGGTTGTTGATGGGTCTTCTCCAGGGGCTGTTGGGATGGCAGTCAATCAGGTTGACAATGAGTTCCTGGTTGGGGCCAATGTTGCCATTTCTGAAGTAACATTTGCGCCAAAAGCAGCTATGGATGCCCAGGCGCCATGCATTGTTGAAGATGCAAAGCTTGATGGTGCGTATGAAGGTGACAGAACCACTGGCGATTCTGCTGAAGCAGGAACCAGTGATGAATCTAGACGCATGATTATTATGACGGAAGGGCAGAAGACCACTAACTTTACTGAAGCTGCCTTGGATGTTGTGAAAAGTCCTATTAAAGATGCCAGCGGATGGGCGAACGCTCCTGAAAATGCAAAAGAATTTACCGTATTACTCAGTAAGGGCTTGATTCGACGTCCTGCTCTGATCTTGGCAGATGAAAACGGCAAGTATACAAAGGTTGCCATTTATAAAAATAAAAAGGCAGAAGAACCAATTGCCATCTTGGAAGTTGGCAAAATGGTGACTGGTATTGTTGATGAGGCTGTCAAGGCTAATGGTGATAAATATGTAGCAGCACGCAATATGCGTCTGCTGTTCCTGGACGAAAATGCTGAAAAATTAACGATCTATGTTTCGGCAGGCATGGACACTCAGAATGACATGGTATGGCATCCAAAGAGACTCTTTAAGGAAGTCATGGAAAATGTCGGCCCAATGGCGCCTACTTCTATGATTGGTTGCCAGAGTAAAGAGCTGATTACTGATTGTATGCTCGCAAACTGGTATGCAAGTGCAGACTGGCAGTCTAAGGCGATGCTCTATGTCATGGATAAAGAGAATGTGGATGTAGTATTTTCACATTATCATGGTATCGACTTGCAGGGGCATATGTTCTATAAACACATGAATCCAAAAGACATCAACAGATTGCCTGTTAAGGATTATGTTAAGTTTGCAGAAGATATCTATGTTCAGGCGGACTATTACATTGGTCAGTTTGTTCACCTGCTGGATGAAGGTTGGACCATTCTTGTATTCTCTGACCATGGGCTGGTTTCCTCCAAGTATCTGCAGCCATTCCTGGGCGATGCTTCTGGTGTCAACCTTCGCGTTATGCAGGAGCTTGGTTTTACTGAAGTTAAACACGATGCCGATGGCAATGAACTTCCAGAAATCGACTGGACGAAAACAAAAGCATGCGCAACGGGTGAATGCCATATCCGCTTAAACATTAAGGGCCGTAATAAACATTTGCAGCCTGACGGTACGTACATCGATGGTATCGTTGATCCTGCGGATCAGTATCAAGTTGAAGAAGAAATTATCGATGGTCTCTATAATTATCGTGATCCAAAAACAGGAAAACGCATTGTTTCCCTTGCATTGAGAAATAAGGATGCCATTCTTGTTGGCCTCAGTGGTCCAGATAGTGGGGATATTATTTATTTCAATGAAGCTGGGTTTAATTTTGATCATGGCGATTGCCTCTCGACCACCTATGGTGAAGAAGAAACCTCTGTATCGCCAATCTTCCTTGCAGCGGGTAAGGGCATTAAGCAGGGCGTGAGAACGGACCGCACTATTCGTGAAGTAGACTTTGCGCCAACGGTTGCAACCCTGGCTGGTGTTCGTATGCCTGCACAATGCGAAGGCGCTCCTGTTTATCAGATCCTTGAAGACTAATAGATTTGAACTTTAACAATTATATGGGGCTGCCTGATTTTTTAGACAGCCTCATATATTAAAAAGTATATTGAGGGAGGGGTTATCATATCAGCACAAGCTTTAACAAAATCAGAAAAAATCAGATATATCAATATAGCTGTTGTATTATTATTGATGTTTGGTTTTCGTTATTTGCCAACATTCAGTACGTTAACGCCGACCGGCATGCATGTACTAGGTATCTTTATTGGTGTGGTTTATGGTTGGTCAACAATTGATTTGATCTGGCCGAGCTTTTTTGCAGTTATCTCGATGAGTTTCGTTGAAGGATATGATTTGAACTCGGTTGTTGCAGGAGGCTTTGGCAGTTCGACATTTTGGATCATTTTCTTCATGCTCTTATTTGTTATGGTGTTTGACCGTTTTGGCGGAACAAAATTTGTTGCTGTCTGGTTTATTACTAGAAAAATCTTGCACGGCAAGCCTATTCTGTTTAACTTTGTATTTTTGTTTGCAGCCATGTTAATCGGTATGCTTAATGGGATTGCAGCGTGTATTTTGTTTTATAGTATTTTATTCCAAATCTGTGATCAGGTAGGTTATGCGAAACGCTCTAAATATCCTGTACTGATGATGTTTGGGATTACCTTTGTGGCAATGTTTGGTTCAATTTCGCATTCTCTGCTGGGCACGCCATTAATTCTGGCAAATGCATTTACAGCAGCGAGCGGAATTGTCATTAGCTTGACAGATTTTTTAAAAGTTTGCTGGCCGTTTAGTGTTTTCCTGGCGTTGGTTTATAGTCTGGCAATGAAATATGTATTCCGTTGCGATCTGAAGCCATTGGCAGAAGTTAAAATTGAAGAAATTGTTAATATGGATTCTTTAAAGATGACACCTCAATTAAAGGTCACATTTGTTTTTGTGGTGCTTCTTGTTCTAGGAATTGCTGGCGGTGCAATGCTGCCTGCTACGATGGTATTACAACAGGTTTTGAATAAACTGGGCTTGTTGGGTATTTCCATTATTCTGCTGGGTATCATGACATATGTCAAAGTTAAGGGGACCTATCTATTTGATTTCCGTCAACTAGTTGAAACGACACAGTGGGATTGCTTGTTTATCTGTGCTGTGGTCATGCCAATGTCAACGATGTTAACAATGGAAGGTACAGGTATTGATACTTTTATTTCTTCCATTCTTGGCGATAAACTCGCGGCGCTGCCTCCAACTGCTTTTGTTGCAGCAGTGCTATTCTTGGGTGTTGTTCTCACAAACTTTGGTAACAATGCTTCGATTTGCGTATTGTTGATGCCTGTCATTTTAAGTGCTTGCGCAACATCGGGTCTTGACCCTGTTCCTGTTTATATGTGTATGATTTTTGCTGTTCATTTGGCAATGCTTACACCTGGTGCCTGCCCATACGCAGCCCTTGTATGGGGTGATACGGAGAATATGACTCCGAAGCTGATCTACAAATTTGTACCACCAATCATGTTGATTTTCTATGTGTGCATCATTTTTGTACTGTATAATTGGGCTAAGCTGATGTTGGGATAAATAGCACGCTTAATTTAAAGTGGAATACCGAGGTTTTCTTGATAATTCGAGAGGATCTCGGTATTTTTCTATTCTATCCTTCCAACAACCACTCTACCAGATTCAACGAGCGAATGCCGTATAGCATTAATTTTCAAAAAAAGAAAGTTTGTGCCATTGAGAGCACAAACTTTGCGAAACGATGCTGCTTGCGGACAAGTTACTTTCCCTTGCTATCCTGCGAGAAAGAAACTGCGGCTGTTATTGGTTGGAGCTTTGCCTTGGTTGTGTGGTCCCTTGCAGCACATAGCCGGCGCTATGGATGAAGCGGATGGTGGCTGGGGCTTGGAGTTGGGAGAGCTTTTTGCGGAGGTTGGAGATGTGGACCCAGAGGGTGTTCATGCTGATGTTGCTGTCCCAGCCCCAGATGTGGGCGATGAGTTTATCTGTGGGCAGGATGACGCCGGGGGTGGTGAGGAGCATTTCGAGGATCTGGTATTCTTTTCCGCTGAGTCGGCAGGAGCGATCGGCGTGGTGCAAGGTGCAGGCGGTGCGGTCGAGGGTCAGTCCGTAAGCGGAAAGTAGGTCGGGGGTGTAGGTGGGGCGGCGGCGCAAAATGGCGCGCAGATGGGCGAGAAGTTCGGCGTTTGTGAAGGGCTTTGTGAGACAGTCGTCGGCTCCGGCGTCCAGAGCTGTGATGATGGCTGGGCGGCTGCTTTCGGCGAACAGCAGCGCGGGGGTGGCGATGTGTTCCTGACGCAGCTGCGCGATGATGGCGAGGCTGTCGTTCTCTGCCAGGGTATTGTCGAGGAGGAGTCCGTCGTATTCGCCGGTTTCGGCGTAGGCGAGGGTGTCGGCGGCGGTGGTGACGCTGTCGAAAAGATAATTGGCTCGATGAAGGAGACGGGCAAGTGTGGTGTGTAGCTGGTGGTCACTGGTGGCGAGTAAGAGTCGCATGAGAAAAAATCTCCTTTTATAGAATGTCTCTCATTATAGATGGTTGTTGTGGAGAAGCGCTGAATTGTGGCTTAAGAAAATGTGAAGACTGGGTGGTGGCGGTCCTGACATTTTCCCGAGAGGATCTGGACAGGATCGTCAGTACTTGTTAAAGGGCATTTGCTATAATAAAGACAGTAAGTTGTCGCCTTACGAAGGGATGCTGTCCTCCCTGAGATGTGTCGAAGTGACAGTCTAAAATCTCCGCCTGCGGGCGTTTATATACAAACGAGGCCATTGCCCCGTTCCCTTTGCCAAGTTGCTGTTGATATTTCGGTCATCGTGCACTCCTGACGCTGCGGCGAATGCTGCGGATGAGCCTGCAGGAGTCGCGGCGACAATGACCCTCCAGCATCCATATATAAAACCCACTCGGGCGCAGTCCAAAATGGCGGACTGCGCCCGAGCCCATTTTACAGATATATTTTGTGAAGATCATGGAGAATCTGTGGTGATGCGGTAAAAGGGCGTTTTCTTAAGGCGATCTTTAGGGCGCAGGGCTATACTACACGCGTCGATCGGGAAACCGGCCGACGATCTTATGTGAGATTATGAAAGAAGGTATTTACAAATGAAAACATCCAGAAAAATAGTGGCAATGCTCATGATCGCCCTCGTTGCGGTTTTTGCCTTTGCAGGATGCAGCAGTTCGAGTGGCAAGGCGCACAATACGGCGTCCAGCGCAAAGCAGGAAACAAAGTCGGAAAGCAAAAATGAGAAAAGTACTTCGTCCAAGGAAACAGCCAGCGCGCTGATGATCGGCAAGATCACGAACATCAACGGCAAGGAACTGACGCTGGATCTCTACAAATCCGACAAGGATGTCACCGAGGTGAAGGATATTGATGCTGCAGCGCTCACGGATACTGGCGAAGGCGAAACGGTTGCCCTCCAGGACGATGTTGTTGTCGAAAGCCAGTCCAATGGTGTGACCCAGACGGCAGCTGCAGACAACCTCGCTGTTGGGGATATGGTTGCGATCAGCAATGATGGTGGCCAGCGCATCACGATCCTTGAAGCCGACGACAGCGCTTCTGCGAGCGAAGCAAGCCCTTCAGAATCGACAGACACAGCTGAAAATACGAGCAAAGCTGAGAAGAGCAGCACAGTGCCAACTGCTGCCAAAACAGCGCCAGCCTCCAATCCTATTGATACTGTCACGATCAAATAACGATCATCCTCCATTATGCTGCAGAGACGCCGTCCGTTTTCGGGCGGCGTCTCTGTTTGCGCTTGCGCAGTGCCTGTGGTATGATGAAAAGAGATTTTTACGGAAGGGGAGAGCGCTATGGTCACCATCGCTCAGCGTTGGTATCTGGATATTATTATGACAATTGGGCTCATCTGCTGCATGAGCTATTCCCTCATTGGCAAAGCGCTTCATGAGTGGATCGGCACAGCAGTGCTGGCGCTTTTTGTATTGCATCTCGTGCGCAATCGTCGCTGGTTTACGAGCCTTCGTCGCGGTCGTTGGAATGGGGCGCGCGTTCTCGGCAGCGTGCTCTGTGGGCTCGTCTGCTTCGTGACACTTGGGCTCATCGTCTCGAGCCTGATGCTTTCGGAATATGTGTTCGCCTTTCTGCCGCTGAGGCTGCCGGAAGGCGTTGGCCAGACACCGCACCAGGTCTGCGCTTACTGGGGATTTTTCTTCATCGCGCTGCATCTCGGGCAACACGGACGGTCTGCTCAGACCATGCTGGCGCAGCGTTTTCACCTGCCAGCGCGTTTTTGGCGAGCGTTTCTCGCGCTCATCTGCGCCGGCGGCGCTGCTGCGTTTTTCTGGCAGAACCTGCCCGCGCACATGACCCTCAGCGCAGGTGAATTTGCGCCCGCGTGTGGACTGGGCGCGTACCTCGCCGCGTATTTTGCGCTCTTCATTCTCGCTGCCGTCCTCGGATATGGCTTGAAACGCCTGCTTGAGAAAGGAGCCGCTCATGATCACCACCGATCGTTTGATCTTGCGCGCCTGGCAGGAATCTGATGCCGATGCGCTTTATCGTTACGCCAAGGATCCCGCTGTCGGCCCAATCGCCGGCTGGAATCCGCATCAGAGCGTCGAAGAAAGCCGCGAGATCATCCGCACCGTTTTCGCCGTGCCGGAAACCTACGCCGTCTGCCTGCGCGAAAGCGGAGAATCCATCGGCTGCGTCGGCCTGCAAACCGGCGATGCCGCCAATCTGCCGCTCGCCTTTCGCGAGGCAGAGCTCGGCTATTGGCTCGGCGTGCCACATTGGGGAAAAGGCTACATTCCCGAAGCCTGCCAGGCGCTCATCGCTCACGCTTTTACCGAACTCAATTATGACGCCCTTTGGTGCTGCTGCAACGATATCAACGCCCAGTCCAGGCGCGTCATGGAAAAATGCCACTTCACCCACATCCGCACAGAAGAACGCCCCGCTTTCACCCAAGATGCCGATGGCTGGACCTTTACCGGCCGGACAAGAATGGAATACATCGCCCGTCTCACGCGTTGGGAATGGGAGAAGCTGGCGTGATATATACGAAAAAACACAGACCGCAGATTGCGGCCTGTCAGCTTGTCGAAAAAGGTCGCCTTTCAGTGGCCTTTTTCTCGTCATATCACCCCACATGCAGTAAAATGTATGTGGGGTGATTCATATGTTAGCTAAATATCCTAATAAACGTAACGTCATTGAATTTGTCAGTCTCGAAGCCATGGTTCCAAAAGACCACCTTCTCCGCAAGATAGATGCTGCCATCGATTTTGACAGGATTTATGACTTCGTGCAAGATCTTTACTGTGAAGATAATGGCAGACCAAGCATTGATCCGGTGATCAACCCTTTAGCGAAAAATCTGACATTAAGGTCCGTCTTTCATCACACATATTTCGCCGGTCAACCTTCTCTCTTTCTGTAACATTCGCGCTTTTCTTTCGCGCTCTCCGAAAATTTTTTGCACCGTTTCGCCGCCAGGCAGATAATATTTTCCGCAAAACAAAAAAGGAACATTCCCCTCATGGAGAATGTTCCAAAACGTCTCAGCGATCTGCCCAAGTGTTGCCTGGCAGGATCGCCGTCCATTTTTCTACTTTACGGCTTCCGTCCGTGATCCATTCATATTCGTGACCGTTTGTTGCTTCCTGCATATCGGCATAGTACCAATCTCCTGGCTGATTGTCCGGCCAAATGCGCATCTCGTCAACCGGCAGCAAATGCTGCTCATGTGGACGGCGGTCCAGTGTACGGTTGACAACTGCGCATGCCTCAGCACGGGTAATGCTGGCCTGCGGCTGCACGCTGCCGTCTGGATAACCGCCAAGCAAACCAAGTTTAACAGCTGCTGCTACAACATCGGCATACCATTCATCGCCAGTGATGTCGGTAAAGAGGCCTTTATTGTAATCGACATCGGCCTGTTCAAAGAAGCGCGTCGCAATGGCGGCAAATTCCGCGCGGCTGATCGGTGCATTCGGATGGAAGCTGCCATCTTCGTAGCCACCAACGATGCCCATTTCAGCGAGCGTTGCCACGGTAGTGCCATACCAATCGTCGGTACTGACATCACTGAACGGACTGACATTCGTGGTCTTGGCTGCACGCACATCGTCTTTCAAAAGACGATAGAAGATCGAAGCAACTTCCGCACGAGTGATATTGCCCTGTGGTTTCACCGGCCAGAGTGTTTCGTCTGAGGTGGTTTCGCCAGTGCGATAGTCGACCGGATAACCCACCACATAGGAAAAATGATCTTCAGTGTTCAGTACCGGCGGTTTGCCGCCGCCACCTCCGCTGCCAGGGCTGTCGTTGCGCTGCCAATGAGCCGTCAGGGTAACAGAATGTTCCGGCATGGTGAACGTCGTCACACCACTGTTGGCGTCAACCAGCGTCAGCGTCGCATCGTCACTGGTCCAGCCGCTGAAACGATATCCCGGGCGCTGACCGGCGTCAATCTGCACAGTCGTGCCCGCTGCATATCTGCCAGCGCCATTCTTTTCTGCGTAACTGTCAATAACCGTGACATCATAACGCTGGACCGGGTCTGTGTCTTTTTCCACCTGAGCCACATAAGTTGCTCCGTCAGCCGGCTGCTGTACGAGCAGCTCATCCCCGCTCAACACCGTGCCATCGCCATTTTTGAGCAGCCAATTGCCGGTAAAACGCCAGCCAGCTTCCGGTTTGACCACCGGCTGCGCAGCTTGAAGCGCATTGTTCAGCGTATCTTTCGACTGCATCTCAACACTGCCAGGCGTCACAACACCGTGGCCATCCGCTACTTCAAAATGAACCAGAATTTTTTCACTGTCCGGTACACCAGTCCGATCTTTGTCGCTCTTCCAAACGGCATAGACGTCGGTGGTCCGACCGGCAGCAACGTCTGCCTGATCAACGAGCGCCGGCAGGGGATCGTCCTTACCATATACTTTCCCTGCTGTATTTTCCAGTGACCAGCCAACCATGACAACGTCCCGATTGCCTTCTGCCGCATGAAGTGGCCATGTACGCTGTTTCTTCGGTTTCACGCCCTGACCATCTTTTGTCCAGAGCGTATATCCGGCCGGTTTTAAAGCTCTCCGCGCAACGTCTGTGATGCCATCGGAGAAACTTCCGCCATTGGCGTGGTAGACGATGGCGCCGCGGGTGCTGGCATCGTAGTAGTAATGATTCAGATAATGCTCACCCACAGTCAGCTTTACTGCGCCGCCAGTGGTGATGCTGTTATCGTACGTACTTTGAGAATAGTCGTAAGAAACACCCTCTTTTACATACGGTGTCTCTTCTTCCGGCAAATTCAGATCCAGACTGTTGTCGTTATAGACAATATTGTAACGCACCTCCGGCTCAGGCTCTGTCACAGCTTCGTCGTTGAGATAGACAGTCGTTATCAGCTTACTGAGCTCAATCGTATCAATAGGCACTGGAAACACCTCGGGATCTTCGGAGTCATTGTGATAAAAATACGCTTCCTCATTCAGTGGTATCACAATCTCCTTGCCACTTCTCTGATTCTCATACAACTCCGGCAATTTATCATCCTTGAGTTTTACACTATAACGAATCACCAATGTTTGCCCTGATTTCAGAGACTGCCCTTCGCCTGGATCCCAACGTACATAATCATAGAGAATTGGATCATCTTCTTCGTACCCTTGCGCGAATCTCGCTTGCGGATAAGTCACGCCATCGGCGTTCGACACCTCAGTAGAAAGAATTTGTATAGGCACCAAATTTGTGCCTATCAGATCATCAATCATTGGGTAATCAGCGCTGGGCTTCAGTTCAGTCTCAGAATTGGTATTCTTTACTGTGACTTTCAACGTTACAATCCAGGTATCTGCGCCAGTGCGCTCACCGGTTTTTTCAAGGATGAAATCTTCAGATTCAATCGGCTCCGGTGTCAGGGTGATTTCGGGTAATTCTCCACTGCTTTCCTCCTTAGCCATCGCAACTGCAGGAAATACATTAACAAGCATCGCCGTCACCAGAAGCAACGCCATGGCTTTTTTCAATAACCTTTTCATAAAATCTCCTTTCTGTTTTTTTAATTCCTTCCATTTTCATATTTCATATAAAACCGTTCATTTTCTCTATGATCGTCGCTCGCGTCCGAAACAACGATCTCCCTCAATCACCTACTCTCAAAAAATATTAACAGCAGCAAAACTATATAGGACAACTCTACTACTATTTCGATCATTCTAGCATAGAACATCTCTTCCAACAAGATGAAATCCCGATATTTCCATAGGAAAACCTCAAATTCATTCTGATATCTAGTATTATAAAAAGTATCATTGTGGTCATGTTTGCGGCCTGCTTCCCGTCAAGCGAACATTAAACGCTCCTCAGTTGACGCACATTGAACCCCACGCCGTTCATTTTCATAAAACAAAAAAAATGCTCCCTTCACAGCTTCCAGGTTTCACTGTCCGCTATAAAGGGATACTATCTGTACACTTTGCAGAAATTTTTGCTACGCTACCACGCTCTTACTGATGTGCCTTTTTCATCACACGACTCTGCTGCATCGGCTCAATATCTTATAACGATTTCGCCCAGGCTGCAGCATTTGCAGGATTTACCAGCTTGCCTGGCTGCCATTCGGCAGACGGACAATGCGCTTGCAAACTTTGTGCCGCGCGTTCGATCCCACTGCCACCGGAAGTGGCAAAAGGAATCATCGTTTTTCCAGAGAAATCATAACGCTCCAGGAAAGTATCCACGATCCGTGGCTCTACATACCACCAAATAGGGAATCCCACCAAAATAGTGTCATACTGTGCCATATCTTCGACTGGCTCGGCGATCGCAGGCCGAAAGTCAGGATCGTTCATCTCCACAGAACTCCGGCTTTTTCGATTCGTCCAGTCCAGATCCGCAGATGTGTATGGTTCTACTGGACGCATCTCATAAAGATCTGCACCAATTTCATTCGCAATATTTTTTGCCGCTCTGGCTGTCACACCGCTGGCAGAAAAGTAAGCCACTAATGTCTTTCCCATATCACATAGCCTCCTTCAGAATTTCCATGATGTCGTCATGGTTCAATACCTTGTAGGTGTTTTAGTTCTATCTATCCACTTTTTTGTTCGCCGATACAATCAGCATCATGGGACGGCGCATTTCATCCTGCATCCCCGGAATATCCATCATGTTTTCCGGCGGCTGCGGCTCCACAATATGATTTATTATAAAACCATTTGAAAGCAGTGTATTTAGATATGTGGTCAGTGTTCTATGATATTTTGTAACCTTTTCTCCCAAAAACACAGCTGTCCGTTTGCCCTCATAATAATAATTATCCACCGGAAAATGCAGTATTTCTCCTTTTTCGTTATAATGCCAGTCTTGTGTTCCATAGGCAGTAAAAACAGGATGTTCAACCGTAAAAACTAGCTTACCACCAGACTTCAGTATTCTATATATCTTTTTTACTAAAATCTCATAATCTGCTACATAGTGAAACGCAAGTGAACTTAATATTACATCAAAACTCTCCTCTGGGAATTCCACATCTTCTATAGCACAGCATTTATATTCAACCTGTGGAAAATATGTTTTTTCTTTGGCTACCTCGAGCATTTTATGAGAAATATCAACACCTACAACAGAAGACGCTCCGTGTTCCATCGCATAAATACAGTGCCATCCATAGCCGCATCCTAAATCAAGCACACGCTTATCTTTAAAATCCGGCAGCAGCTTTCTCAATGTTTCCCATTCTCCTGCACCGGCTAGTCCCTGCTGTGAGCGACTCATTTGACTGTATTTTTGAAAAAATATATTATCATCATATTTGTTTTCTTTCATCTGAATTCCCCTCGTTTAAAAAGTTATTTATCTCCGTTGCAATTTTTTTCACTTCTTTATAAAGCTTCTCGGTCATATCGTAGCATTCAAAAAGTGAAAGACCGAGTACTTCAAAAATATGATTAACCCTTTCGGCATATTTTTCAGGTTTATATTCAAAATTTTCAAGCAGTTTTATAGCTTTCTTTTCGTTAATGCAATAAGCATTATTGCATGCAAATAGTACTTGATTTAAGCATGAAATAATACGAAAAACATGGCCTGCAATATAATATTTATCCTCTGCTCCCGCATTTGCTTTTACAAACATTAAAGAGAACTCTGCTTCAAATATAAAAAAGTTTATCAAGCTCTTCTTTAGAGCACCAGGGTAAATTTCTGCCTGATTTTTTAATTCGCATAAGCTTTCATTCTTAGCATATTGTATCTTGCTGATCGCCAATTCTCCACGATACATAGCACTTATATAACCATGGGGATGCCCAGTCTGATAATTGGCAGTAACAATTCCTTGCTCCGTATCTTTGATTATTTGTTCCACCCGTTTTATATCACGTAAAATCAGATCAACATGATACCCGTTCATAACTAACCATCCGCCGCCATTGATCCAATCACCCCACGCTCCGGGAGGTACAACAAGGTTGTTTCTATTCTCATCATCCAACTCTGTAGCAATTTGGTTAATCGCTGTCAGGTCAAATGATTCTTGATTGTAATAAATTCCGATATCTATATCAGAATCCTCTGTATGGGTACCTCTTGCACGGGAACCCCCTAATACGATGCCTTCTATATAAGGCAAAGAGGATAATTTTTCTGTCACTGATTGAATAATATTATCTATCATACGAACACACTCCTTTATTTTGCATCTAATTTTCTAATCTCAGTTATCATTGGGCAAACTATTGCAATGCAAATAATTAAAATACCTGATAGTAAAAACCAATGATTTACACCGATTCTATCAGCAAAGAATCCAGAAAGAATTAACCCAATTGGCATAGCAAGAGACATGATACTTCCAGTTAAAGAAAATACACGTCCTAAATATTCAGGCTTAATTTTCTCCTGAAAAAGAGCTGTTTGCACACCGCTGTAAAACGGAACCGAAAGCCCCATTATTGCACAGCAGACTACAAATATGAAAAACCCACTTTGGGGAAGTAATCCTGAAATGGTTAAGCTTATCCCCATCATAAAAATGGATGCCGTTATTAATAAGATTCGCTTTTGGTAATTCCCAAATAACCCTAATAATAGACCCCCTATCAACATACCAGAGGCATAAGCAATCTCCGTAATAGAAATATGCATCGGTGTACCATTAAAATATTCCATAGTGATTAAAGGATATAATGCATTTATGGGCATATAAATAAACATATATAATGTTCCGACGAGTAATAAAGCAAATAATCCTTTATTTTGCCGTAGTACAGCCATTCCTTCTTTCATTTCTCTTATGAAATTTGGTTTCAAACTTTGCACTTGATCACCCAGCTTAGGAATACGTACAATTGCTACCGTAATAGATGCAATCACAGCACCCAATACATCGATGGCAATAATAGCATTTAGTTCCCAAACGGAGTATAAGAGTGCTGCAACCGCCGGACTAACAATATAGCTTATAGACTGCAAAGACTGACTATAGCCTGCACATTTCGTAAGCTGTTCTTCTGGTACTAAAAGTGGCGTAACCGCATTGAGAGCCGGGGTGTGAAAAGCTGTTCCAATGCTACGGATGAACAATACTACCATAACCATCCAGATAGGTAACTCCATATACAATGCAACAATAGCAAGCACTGCCCCAGCTGCTGCGATAATTAAATCAGCACCAATCATTATCTTCTTCCTATCATGACGATCCACTAATACACCAATGGCTGGTCCAAAGACCGCATAGGGTAAAAAACCTACTAGTGAAGCCATAGACAAGACCATCGCAGATCCTGTTTTCTCTGTAAGGTAAAAAATGATCGCCATTTGCAGGATGGCACTAGTGATTAATGATACTGCCTGCCCTGCCCATATTGTATAAAACTTAAGTTTCCAATTGTTGTATTTTTCCATTTATATCATTTCCTGCATATTATTTTGCTTGAATTTCTATTTTGAATAGCATTCTAGGCAATAAAAAATGCAGGCCTAAATCCACAATGTGGCTTTTGGTCTGCATACATACAATTTGGAAACATTCATATTAAAGACATAGTTAAATAAAGGTATAGTTAAATAACTTATATCTCACCGTAACTAATGAATGCTCAATATCGTATAAATAAGCACAGCAAAAAAGCCTATCATCGGGGATAGATTCTGCTTTTTTTATTGCCAGCTTATCTTAAACGCATTGAGGCTGTCATAGTTTCGGTTCCTCCTAAACTCTTATTTGTATCAGCATATATTTTAACACAATAAGTTGTTTTAAACAACGTTTAAAATTGAAAAAAGCCACGGACAGTGTAGGATTACAATACATGTGTTACAACGAAATAAAATAGAAATGCGGAAACCCCTGAATCTGTGTTATGTTAAAGCTACCACACATCAACACGCCACAGAAAAGAAAGGATTTCCGCATGACCACTATAACACAAGATATGAGATTCCGTCTATCCCTGATTCGTTACGCTGAAAAGCATGGTGTCACTAAAGCTGCTCGTAAGTACAAAACCAATCGTCAGTACATCTATCGCTGGAAAAACCGCTATGATGGCACTTGGGACTCTCTTCGCGATCGTTCCCGTCGGCCCCATCATCATCCTGACCAACATACTGACCAGGAGCTTAAGTTGATCCGCGATATGCGGCGCAGAAATCCCCATGCTGGCCTCGTTGTTTTCTGGGTGAAGCTCCGTCAGCGCGGTTACTCTCGTTCTATTACTGGGCTGTGGCGTGTTCTGAAACGTCTTCAATGCCTTCCGGTCAAACCTGCCAATCCTAAATACATCCCAAAGCCTTATGAACAAATGACCCATCCTGGTCAGCGCGTTCAAATCGATGTTAAGCATGTTCCCGCTGCCTGCATTGTGGGGGATGCGGAGTGTCCGGTGCGCACGATCCGGCGGCTGGAAAACGGTGAGACGAAGCGGCCGCAGCCGGAGACGGT
>OGWU01000630.1_pt1 | contig 22882 bp, 18 predicted proteins | sample 1576071 | NCBI WGS metagenome assembly OGWU01 (sample SAMEA3541582, study PRJEB24748) | human gut metagenome | biome: human gut; feature: human-associated habitat; material: faeces | place: China | collected 2012
TTTATAATTAGATATAATAAAAAAGTTGCAGCAGTGCAATAAATTACTGAAAGACAGGAGATATTCTTATGTTCAAGCCAGATAAATATATACATCCGGATTTTTCAAAGGAAATATTTGTGAACGCACCTGAGGCAAAGCTTGAAGCGGCGCCTAAAGATAAAACTGCGCCGGAAGGTTATCATGCTATGTCGATTTTCCCAGAATACTTTAAGATAGACGGACAGTGGCTGCTTGCAGAAGAAAGCAGAATGGACTGCGTTCCTGTATACGAAAATGGCAAAATTTTTGTAAGGGAATTCAGAAATCTTAATAAGGGAGACTTGGTGGTAATCGGTAGAACTGAAGATGCATCTGAAGGAATTTATGTTCATGAAAATTGCTTTGAAAAGGAAGAAAAAGACGAGATAAATTCCTTTACATTCAGACAGGGAAGAACAAGAGAAACAGGATTCAGTCACGATTATGAACAGCTTGTAGAGCTTCTTAAATACGAAAAGGAAAACGGGGGCTACATTGTATGGACAATGGGTCCTGCATGTTCCTTTGATGTTAAGGCAAGGGAAAATTTTGATAAATTGATTGACAACGGTTATGTTCAGGCACTTTTGGCAGGCAATGCCCTTGCTACCCACGATTTGGAAGGCGGATATTTGGGTACTGCACTGGGAGCGGATATAAAAACCCAGAGGCCTTATCCTAACGGCCATTATAATCACCTGGATACAATCAATCGCGTAAGATACCACGGCTCAATTGAGAAGTTTATAAAAGAAGAAAAAATAGATAGCGGCATTATCGCTGCATGTGTAAGAAATAATGTGCCATTTGTACTGACAGGCTCCATAAGAGATGACGGCCCATTGCCTGAGGTTTTTGGAAACTGCTATGAAGGGCAGGACAACATGAGAGCTCATGTGAGAAAGGCTACAACGGTAATAGGAATGGCTTCTGTGCTGCATACCATAGCCACAGGTAATATGACACCTATGTACAGAATGCTTGATGACGGCACCATAAGACCTCTGTATTTTTATATGGTAGACACATCGGAGTTTGCGGCAAACAAGCTCAGCGACAGAGGTAGTCTGACTTCTAAAGGCATTGTGACAAATGTACAGGACTTTATGAGAAATGTGGTTGAAGGTCTTGGACTTTAAAACTAAATAATCGAGAATCGAGTAGGGGCTAACTCGTAGCACCTACTCAATTCGTAAATGTATGGAAAAACATTAAAGTTCTGCTCCCATGGAACAGGAGGACTGGCACAGAGTGTGGATATAATAACTGAAGCTCTGCCTGATTCAACTATATCCGAAAATGTTTTCGACTGTTATGAGCAGGATGCATCATCATCACAGCAGGATATAGAAAGCTGGCTATCGGAATTGGGATATTAAAGACCTTTGTAAAAATTAAAAAACGTTTGAAAGGATTGCATCTTTGGTACATGATAATAGTATCAGAGATGCAATTTTTAATGCTTTGACTGTTTGAAACATTAGACTCTTCGAACATATGTTTGAGAGTGAACATGTAATATGATATAATATAAAGAATAATGATGAAAACATCCTAAACAGGGGAAAGAAAAATGGATCACTTTGAATTAGTATCAGAATATAAACCTATGGGAGATCAGCCCCAGGCCATTGATAAAATAGCCGGGGGATTTCTTGACGGCAAAAAAGCCATGACGCTTTTAGGAGTAACTGGTTCAGGCAAAACCTTTACCATGGCAAATGTCATAGCAAAGCTTAATAAGCCAACGCTTATAATTTCGCATAATAAGACGCTGGCTGCTCAGCTTCACGGTGAAATGAAGGCCTATTTTCCAAATAACGCGGTGGAGTATTTTGTCTCCTACTACGACTATTATCAGCCGGAGGCTTATGTTCCTTCCACAGACACATATATAGAAAAGGATTCCGATATAAATGCGGAAATCGAAAAGCTGAGACACTCTGCAACTGCAGCCTTGTTTGAACGAAAAGATGTAATTATAGTGGCTTCCGTTTCATGTATATATGGTCTGGGCTCGCCAGTGGATTACGAAAATCAGGTAATTTCCTTAAGACCGGGGATGGAAAAGAGTCGTGAAGAAATCCTCAGAAAGCTAGTAGATATCCAGTACGACAGAAACGATATCGCCTTTGAAAGAGGTACTTTCCGTGTTCGTGGAGATATTATAGATGTTTTCCCTGCAGGTGAGGATAATGCTGTTAGGATTGAATTGTTCGGTGATGAAGTGGAAAGCATAAAAGAGATCAATCCTGTAACAGGCGAAGTTATAGGGTTGAGGAATCATGTGGCTATTTATCCTGCATCCCATTATGTAACTACCGATGAGAAGATGGAAAAGGCCATCAAGAGTATAACTGAGGAGCTGGACGAAAGAGTAGCCTATTTTAAATCGGAAGGTAAACTTCTTGAGGCTCAAAGAATTGAACAGCGTACAAGATACGATATTGAAATGCTTAGGGAAATCGGAAGATGCAAGGGAATCGAAAACTATTCAATGCATCTTAACGGTTTAGGACCGGGAGTAAGACCATATACTCTTTTGGATTATTTCCCGGACGATTTTCTTATAATAATCGACGAGTCCCATGTTATGCTTCCGCAGCTTAGAGCTATGTATGCCGGAGACAGATCAAGAAAAATGTCGCTGGTGGAATACGGCTTCAGACTGCCGTCGGCATTGGATAACAGACCGCTTAAATTTGAAGAGTTTGAGGGGATAAAGGATAAGATAATGTATGTCAGCGCCACACCGGCTCAGTATGAAAAGGATGAATCCGGTGGCGTATCCGCAGAGCAGATTATAAGACCGACAGGTTTGTTGGATCCGGATATAACCGTTGTGCCGAGCGAAGGGCAGATTGATCATCTTATCGGTGAAATCAATAAAGAGGCAGATAAGGGAAATAAAGTGCTTGTCACTACTCTCACAAAAAAGATGGCAGAAGCTTTGACTGACTATCTGAAAAATGCAGGCATCAGAGTGCGGTATCTTCACAGCGAGGTGGACACATTGGAGCGTCTTGAGATTATCAGGGATTTGAGAATGGACCAGTTTGATGTACTGGTGGGTATCAATCTGCTGAGGGAAGGCTTAGATATTCCGGAGGTGAGTCTGGTGGCGATACTGGACGCGGACAAGCAAGGATTTTTGCGTAATGAAACTTCTTTGATTCAGACGGTGGGAAGAGCGGCGAGAAATGCTGAAGGTCGCGTTGTAATGTATGCCGATGAAATAAGTCCTGCAATGAGGGCTGCAACTGACGAAACCAAGAGAAGAAGAGAGATACAGCAGAAATACAATAAGGAACACGGTATTACTCCAAAGACCATAAAGAAATCCGTAAGGGATGTCATAGAAGCTACAAAGCCGGCGGAGGAAGATATGTCGGATAAGAAGCCTGTGGAAATGACAAAGAAAGAGCTTATGGATTATGTAAAGAAGCTGGAAAAGGAAATGAAAAAAGCTGCTGCAGATCTGCAGTTTGAAAGAGCTGCTATGCTCAGAGATATGGTATTTGAGTACAGAGCAAAAATGTAAGGGGAAAGAAAGTAAATGCAAAAGGATTTGATAATAAAAGGAGCAAATGAAAATAATCTTAAAAATGTGGATTTGGTAATTCCAAGGGACAAATTTGTTGTGCTGACAGGACTTTCCGGCTCAGGTAAAAGCTCTCTGGCCTTTGATACTATTTATGCGGAAGGTCAGAGAAGATATGTGGAAAGCCTTTCCGCCTATGCAAGGCAGTTTCTGGGACAGATGGACAAACCGGATGTGGAATATATAGAAGGACTTTCGCCTGCCATATCAATCGACCAAAAGACTACAAGCAAGAATCCAAGATCGACGGTGGGAACCGTAACAGAGATTCACGATTATCTGAGATTGATGTATGCCCGCATCGGTGTTCCTCACTGTCCTGTGTGCGGCAGAGAAATAACATCCCAGTCCGTTGATCAGATTGTGGATGCCCTTATGGAGTACGGTGAAAAGACAAGACTAACTGTTCTGGCACCGGTAATAAGACAGCGTAAGGGAACCTATGAAAAGGTGTTTGAAAGAATCCAAAAGGAAGGATTTACAAGAGTTAGGGTTGACGGAGAAATGTATTCTCTGGATGAAGACGAGATAAAGCTTGAAAAGACTTTCAAACATACCATTGAAATAGTAACCGACAGAATTGTAGTAAGAGAAGGTGTTGAAGGCAGACTGGGTGAAGCCTGCGAACTGGCCATAAGTCACGGAGACGGTCTTGTCAATGTTATCATTTCTAAAGACGGAGAAACCGTTGAAAGGATGTTTTCAACTTCTTTGGCATGTCCGGAACATGGGGTGAGCATCGAAGAGATGGAGCCGAGAACATTTTCCTTTAACAGCCCATTTGGCGCGTGCCCTGAATGTAATGGCCTTGGTTTCCTTCAGAGAATAGACCCTGATTTGCTCATAGAAGATGACAGCATGAGTATATATGATGGAGTGTTCGGAAATGCCTTTGCTTCCATGGATGACGGCAGATTTTACAGACAGATGATAGATGCGCTGACTGCAGAATACGGTGCAGATGTCTATATGCCTTTTAAGGACCTTCCAAAGAAGCTTCAGAAGGAGCTTCTCTACGGAACTAACGGCAGGAAGATAAAATACGATTATGTCAGCAGAAGGACTGGAGCCCTTTCTCATAGAAGCGATGAATTTGAAGGTGTAATTCCGAATCTTGAAAGGCGCTTTATGCAGACGGATTCGGAGTTTATGAAGGAAAGAATTAAAAAATATATGACTGAGGCGGAATGTCCGAAGTGCCACGGTAAAAGACTTAAGGATGAGGTGCTTGCGGTGACTGTGGGTGGAATAAATATAGCTCAACTGTCAGACATGTCTGTGGCAGAGGCCTATGACTTTATAGATAATCTCAAACTTTCCGAAAAAGATGCGGCCATAGCAAGGCAGATTGTAAAGGAAATAAAATCAAGGCTCAGCTTTCTTATTGATGTGGGGCTGGACTACTTAACTCTTTCCAGAGCATCGGCAACATTGTCTGGAGGAGAATCTCAGCGAATACGACTGGCCACGCAGATTGGCTCAAGCCTTGTGGGTGTGCTTTATATACTTGACGAGCCTAGCATCGGCCTCCATCAAAAGGATAATGACAAGCTGCTGGCTTCCTTGCGAGACCTGACAGATATAGGCAATACTTTAATTGTTGTCGAGCACGATGAGGATACTATGTATGCTGCAGATTATATCGTGGATATAGGTCCGGGAGCGGGCACCGCCGGCGGTGAGGTAGTTGCCGTTGGAACGGCTGAGGATATTAAGAAATGTGAAAGATCGGTTACTGGACAATATCTTTCCGGCAAAAAAAGAATAGAGATTCCGGAGCACAGGCGTGAAGGAAACGGCAACTTTATTGAAATTAAAGGAGCTGCAGAAAACAATCTTAAATCCATAGATGTAAAAATTCCATTGGGGAAATTTGTTTGTGTAACCGGAGTGTCAGGCTCTGGTAAATCCAGTTTGGTAAATGACATTCTCTATAGAGAACTCGCCAACAGACTTAACGGGGCAAAGTTAAGACCGAGAAAACATAAAAAGATAACCGGTTCAGAGCATCTGGATAAAGTGGTGGATGTAAATCAGGAGCCGATAGGAAGAACTCCGAGATCAAATCCTGCGACATATACAGGTGTCTTTACACATATTCGAGATCTTTTCGCCAAAGTACCGGAAGCTAAGATGCGAGGATACGACAAAGGAAGATTCAGTTTTAATGTAAAAGGCGGAAGATGTGAAGCCTGCAGCGGTGATGGTATTATTAAAATCGAGATGAATTTCCTTCCGGACGTATATGTTCCGTGTGAAGTATGTAAAGGAAAAAGATACAATAGGGAAACCCTTGAAGTGAAATATAAGGGTAAGAATATCTTTGAAGTTTTAGACATGACGGTATCTGAAGCCCTTGAATTTTTTGAGCATATTCCGGCAATAAACAGACAGCTGACAACCTTAGAAGAAGTAGGTCTTGGATATATCAAACTGGGGCAGCCTTCAACGCAGCTGTCTGGAGGTGAAGCCCAGAGAATCAAGCTAGCTTCGGAACTTTCAAAGAAAAATACAGGGAACAATATATATATACTTGATGAGCCTACGACAGGATTGCATTTCGCAGATGTGGATAAGCTCAATCATGTGTTGGATAAGCTGGTTGATGCGGGAAATACTGTGGTTGTAATCGAGCATAATCTCGATGTTATAAAGAGAGCGGACCATATTATAGATTTGGGCCCGGACGGTGGTTTTAGAGGTGGAACTATTGTAGCTGAGGGTACCCCTGAGGAAATAGCTGCCTGCAAAGAATCCTATACAGGACAGTATCTTAAAAGGATATTAGCTCGAAAAGGTTGATTTTTCGGGTTTTTGAGTTATACTGTTAGGGAGGTGTCTGTACACCTAATGAAAAGATGAGATTAGAGAACAGGAGTATTAAAAATGATTGACAACAGAAATCTGACCATGCTGACAGACTTTTATGAAATAACCATGGCAAACGGTTATCTGGAATCCGGCATGGCAGAAGATATCGCTTACTTCGATATGTTTTTTAGGGAAATACCTGAAAACGGTGGATTTGCAATCCTCGGCGGCATAGATGAAGTGATATCATATCTTGAAAACCTGAAGTTTACAGATGAAGATATAACATATCTGAGAAATAAAAATATGTTCTCGGAGGCATTTTTAGATTATCTTAAAAACTTTGAGTTTAGCTGTGATGTATGGGCGGTGCCAGAAGGTACTGCAGTATTTCCGGGAGAACCTCTTGTTACAGTAAGAGGACCGGTGGTACAGGCACAGTTCGTTGAAACGATGATACTTCTTTTGGTAAATCATCAGTCTCTTATTGCGACAAAGGCCAACAGAATCGTAAGAGCAGCCAAAGGAAGACCGGTAATGGAATTTGGAAGCAGGAGAGCCCAGGGCCCATCTGCTGCAATACTTGGAGCTAAAGCGGCATATATAGGCGGATGCGCCGGTACGGCATGTACAATAGCCGACAGAGATATCGGTGTGGCAGCTCTCGGAACAATGGCCCACAGCTGGGTGCAGATGTTCCCTAGCGAATATGAAGCCTTTAAAAAGTATTGTGAAATATATCCGGACAACAGTACGCTTCTCGTAGACACATATAATGTACTTAAATCCGGAGTGCCAAACGCTATCAAGGTCTTTAAAGAACTTAAGCCTAAATCAATGGGTATAAGAATAGACAGCGGAGATATTTCATATCTCACAAAGAAAGCAAGAAAGATGCTGGATGATGCGGGATTGCAGGACTGCAAGATCGTGGTTTCCAATTCTCTAGATGAATATCTGATACAGGATATTCTTCTTGAAGGAGCTTGCATCGACTCCTTTGGCGTAGGTGAAAGACTGATAACAGCTAAAGAACAGCCAGTATTCGGTGGCGTGTATAAGCTGGCAGCGGTGGAAAAGGACGGCAAGATGATTCCTAAAATCAAGGTATCTGAAAATGTCGAAAAGATTACAATACCTGGATTTAAAAAGCTATATAGACTTTACGATAAGGATACAAACAGGGCTATTGCCGATCTGATAACCCTTGTAGGGGAACCTAGACCTGAAGGGGACGGATATGAAATCTTTGACCCTCGTAATGTGTGGAAGAGAAAGAAAATATCCAATTTCGTAGCAAAGGATCTGAGAGTGCAGCTCTTTGACAAGGGCAAGTTAGTATACGAGAGACCTTCTGTAGAAGAGATAAAACAGCACTGCGCAGAGCAGGTAGATGCCCTTTGGGATGAAATGCTTAGATTTGAAAATCCGCAGACATATTATGTGGATTTGAGCCATGATCTTTGGGAACTTAAAAAGAACATGATAGAAGAAACAGCGGCTATGAATGAAATATAGCCGACCTTCAGTATAAAATATGAGAAATAGAAAATGCAGGAGATATTAGCAACTCCTGCATTCTTATATTTGTATTGTATAGACAAATCTTATCTCTGATCGGATGCCTTAAGCACATTCTTAATCTTGTGCTGCACCATAGATTTGATGGCATCTCTAGCAGGTCCAAGGTATTTTCTAGGGTCAAAGTCAGAAGGATTTTCCTGAAGATATTTTCTTACTTCTGCTGTCATTGCCAGTCTAAGGTCTGTATCGATATTTACCTTGCAGATACCATGCTTTGCAGCTTCTGTAATCATATCCTCTGGCACACCCTTAGCTCCTGGAATGCTGCCGCCATAAGCGTTACACTTATCAACAAATTCAGGAAGCACTGTTGACGCTCCATGAAGCACTAGCGGTGTATTAGGGATCATTTCGTGAATTTTTTTCAGTCTTTCAAAATCCAGGCTCGGATCTCCAGAGAATTTGTATGCGCCGTGGCTTGTACCTATGGCGATTGCCAGAGAGTCAACGCCTGTTCTTTCTACAAATTCTGCAGCTTCCTCTGGGTCAGTGTAAGTGGCAGCCTTCTGGTCAACTTTGATGTTGTCCTCAACGCCGGCAAGCTTACCAAGCTCAGCTTCTACAACAACGCCGTGGGCGTGAGCATATTCAACTACTTCCTTTGTAAGACGGATATTTTCTTCAAATGGGTGCTTAGAACCGTCTATCATTACGGAAGTAAAGCCGTCGTCTACGCATTTTTTACAAATTTCAAAATCTTCGCCGTGGTCAAGATGCAGGCAGATGTCAAGGCCTGTATCAAGAATTGCTGCCTCTACCAGCTTCATCAGATATGCCGGCTTAGCATACTTTCTTGCTCCGGCGGATACCTGCAGTATAAGGGGAGCCTTTTCTTCGGCAGCGGCTTCCACGATACCCTGTATGATTTCCATGTTGTTTACATTAAAGGCACCTACGGCAAAGTCGCTCTTTAGGGCTTTTTCAAACATTTCCTTTGTAGTTACAAGAGCCATTTTAAACCTCCTATATTACTGTGCGTCTTCTTCTGTTGCGCTTTCATCTGAAGCTGCTTCATCGTCTGATTCCTCAGCAGCATTGTTATCCGTTGCAGCTTCGCTGTCTGTCTGTTCATCCTGCTGCTGTACGCTCTGAACGGCATCGGCCTGCTGTTGAGCTCTTTCGGCAGGGTATTTCATTATATCCATAACTCTGAAGGCTATAACAGTCAGAGCGATGGCAAGTATTACTATTGCCACTACGATATCATTTTTATTGTAAAGAAAATCTTTAAATTTTTCCATGTTATTCTCTCCTTTTCACCTCATAATATAATACCATAAAAATAACGCTGATTCCATGACAATATCTTTATTTTATAATATGTGTTAATCCTGTGAAATTTAGTGTATAATAAATTTTATGATAGAATTTCGCATAGAAAAAAATGATGCCGGGCAGCGACTAGACAGATTTCTTAGAAAATACCTGGTTAATGCTTCCCTAGGGCAGATATACAAAATGATAAGAAAGGATGTTAAGGTTGATGGAAAACGCCCTAAGGAGAAGGATATCCTTCAGGAAGGTGCAATCTTAAAACTTTATATATCCGATGATGAATTAGAAGCGCTTAAGGGAAAGAAAAAACGGGTCGCAGCAAAAAAACAATTCAAAATCGTATACGAGGATGACAATATGCTGATTGTATCCAAACCCTTTGGACTTCTCACCCATGGTGACGGTAGGGAAAAGAAAAATCACCTTGCCAATCAGGTTGTAGATTATCTTATCAGCACCGGAAAGTTTGACCCATCGGCATCGTCGACATTTACGCCAAGTCCTGTAAACAGGCTGGACAGAAACACCACAGGGCTTGTTATTTTTGGGAAAAATGCGGAATCCTTAAAAGAATTAAATAAGATGGTAAAGGATAGGGAAAGGATAGAAAAATATTATCTGACGGTAGTTTCAGGAGAAATGAAAAAGCCCATGGAACTGACCGGAGCCATTACCAAGGATGAAAAGAGCAATACCGTAACCGTAAGCGATGAGGGTAAGGATATTGTGACTATAGCAAAGCCGTTAAAGGCAGCGAAAGGTTACACGCTGGTTGAAGTGGAGCTTGTAACAGGAAGAACTCATCAGATAAGAGCTCATTTGGCTCATAGTGGTTATCCGGTAATCGGCGATGCAAAATACGGTGACAGCAAGGTTAATGATGTTATAAAGAAAAAGTATGGACTGAGTACTCAGTTCCTTCACGCATACAGATTGATAATAGACGGAAAGATAATAACTGATGGACTTCCGGCAAGACTTGATAAAATAGTCAGAGATATATTTGGCGAATATTAAGGATATGTGATGAGAGCAGAAAGAAAGCAGACAGAAGCGGAAAATGTAGAAAAAGAAATAACAAAAACCGAGAAAAGTAAAAATAAGGATAAAAATAAAAAGAGCTTTGCAAAGGAGTTCCTAAAGGAAATCGTAATCGCTGCAGCCATAGCAGGTGCAATACTTTTTTTCGTGGGTCCTACAGCAGTTAGGGAACACAGTATGCAGCCTACGGTAAACGATGGCGATGTGTTGCTTTTAAGCAAGGCTTTATATAACGATCCTCAGGTGGGAGATATAATAGTTTTTAAAAGCGAGCTTGAGGATGATAACGGCAAGCCCATGAATCTTATTAAAAGGGTTATAGGCACGGGTGGCGATATAATAACGATTTCCAACGGCAAGCTGTACAGAAACGGGCAGGAAATTAAAGAAGATTATATATATGGAGAATGCACTGGAGAGGTATATAATTTTGAGGTACCGGAAGGAAAGCTTTATGTGCTAGGAGATCATCGGGAAGTAAGCCGTGACAGCAGAGAGCTAGGTGCCATCGATGAAAAAACCGTAATAGGCAAAGCTGTATTGCGTATATGGCCGCTAAGTGATTTTGGCAGATTAAACTGACAGTTAATTGATTTATTGACATAAATGAGAGAGAATGAGAAATGAAAGAGCGAGAAGAACTGCATGATTCGAAAGAATTAGAAGAATTAAATGAAAATGACGGACAGAAGCTGAAGATAAAGGATGTCATTAAAGATTTAATCATAGTCGTAGTTATAGTGCTGCTAATTGGATTTTTTGTAAAACCGATTATAGTGGAAGGCGCTTCCATGAATCCCACATTACAGGATGACGATTATCTGCTTATCAGCAAGCAATCATATACCTTCGGAGAGCCGGAAAGAGGCGATATTATAGTATTTCCTCACCATGAAAGCACTGAAGACAGCTTGTACATCAAGAGAGTTATTGCGATTCCAGGAGATCATCTGGAGATTCATGACGGCAATGTATATATCAACGGTGAACTCCAATATGAAGATTATATAAAAAGCGGAGCGATAACAGAAGGCTATGTAAATCTTGTAATACCTGAAGGACAGGTTTTTGTCATGGGAGACAACAGAGAAAACAGCTCCGACAGCAGATATTTTGGCACGGTTAACATCGAAGAAGTGACCGGTGAGGTGTTCGTGAGACTGTGGCCGCTAAGTGAGATAGGAAGACCCTAATGAAGAAGGAAAGAAAACTTGTCGCCAATAATAAGAAGGCGAGGCATGAATATTTCATAGAGGATACATATGAAGCGGGAATTGTGTTGACTGGAACGGAAATTAAATCCGTGCGACAGGGCAAGGTTAACATCAAGGAAAGCTATGCCAAAATTATAAATGGCGAAGTGTTTATCATAGGAATGCATATAAGTCCCTATGAGCAAGGAAATATCTTTAATGTGGATCCTTTAAGGGAAAGAAAGCTATTGCTTAACAAAAGAGAGATAAAGAAAATAGAGACACAGACTTCAGAGAAGGGAAAGACCCTAGTACCTCTGAAGATGTATATAAATGAATCAGGACTGGCCAAAATGGAAATCGGTGTTGCACAGGGTAAAAAACTCTATGATAAGCGAGCCGATATAGCTCAAAAGGATGCCAAGCGCAGAATGGACAGAGCCATAAGGCGAGAGTACTGATTGTAATCAAATATGGGGATGTAAAGGTTTCGACAGATATGCGGAAGCCGGATAAGCGAGCCGTAGATTGCGCTATCTACGTAAAAAGGCGCACGTTAAATATAAACGCTAAAAATAACAACAAACTCGCATTTGCTGCCTAATTAACGCAGCGCGCGCGTCGACCCTCTCTCACCTGCAGGGGAGGATGTTCGGCGTCATTATGCAGGAAAACTCTGTGTGAATTCCCGGCAGCACAGGGGAATAACGGGATAGTCGAAAGGCGGGCTTGTCGCTGAGCCTTCCATGAGGCGAATTTAAAAAGACATCGACTGCGCTCGGAGAAATTCTTGTGAAAGTGTATTTGGACAGGGGTTCGACTCCCCTCATCTCCACCAAATGGGTATTGGACGAACACTTATTTTTTCAGCGGCGGTTTCGCCGTGAAATGTTCGCTCTGATACCAAACAAGAAAGCACCGTCTTAGGACTTTAGTCTTAAGACGGTGCTTTTGTCATATATGGAATCGGCACATTGGTATGATCCGTTATCCTTCTGTAAAATGAAATCATACTAAAATACAGGAGGATACTATAATGGAAAAATCATTATTCGAGCAAATGGGTGGCAAATACGAACAGCAGAGAGATTATCTGCTTCCAAACTTGATAGTTCCCGAAGAAGAACAGAAAGCTATCGGTATTTGGGGACAACGGCACGCCCGGTATTTGAAGCAGCGCCATAAAATTTTGTATTTCAATCTACTGACAAGCGGAAAGCTGAACAGCTACCTTGCCAGCATTGATGAACAGGCAGAAGATATGCTTTCTTGGCTGGTAAAACAAATGGCTGAGAAACAAGGCATAACCGAGCAGCTAAAGGAAACCAACCAAATGCTATGGGTAGGAAGAATGAACGCTTGCCGCAACGCGGCTGCAGAGATTGTGAACAACGAGTTGATATTCGCATAAATTACAGAAGCTCAGTCAGTCTGATTTAATACAGAAAGCACCGCCTTAGATTTGAAAGTCTAAGGCGGTGCTCTTTTGCGTCATAAACCGCTACAACGGCATTATCTTCTGTTGGAAGATCGCTGCCCTGTCGTATGTTCCTATTTGTTTTCCGTACTGTCTCCGTGGAGAATCCAGTCTGCATCATAGCCAAATTCAAGGGCGATCAGCTTAGCGAGGGAGGGAGAAATGGTCTTATTCTGTTCCGTATCCGGCCGGCTGTTGCCCGTAAGGATATACACATAGTTCACGGTAATACCAAGTCTGCGGGCAAACTCGGTTTTTGATATGTTCTGCTCGGATACAATCTGATTCAATCTGTCAGCTAATGCCATTTGTTTTCCCCCTTTCTCCTTCTTCCTGCTTCATAATGGCGGCATAACGCAAAAGCTGTTTCAGAGAATGGACATTCAGTTTAGTGTAGATATTTCTGTTGTGAAAACGAATGGTAGATTCCTTCAAGCCTGTCAGCGCTACGATTTCTTTTACGGTTTTCCCGGCAATATACAGATCCAGGATTTCTTTTTCCCTTTCTGTCAAAAATTTGAGACCGTTTTTGAAATTCTCATAATCATAAGGATCCACCTCGTTCTTCCTGGAATATGCCAGCCTCTCGACCTGCCGCATAGTTTCGTCATGTGCATTCCGGATTTGATCCAGCGAAGTCTGCATATCGGCTTTTTCTTTTCGCATCGTATCAAACGCCGCTTCATTGATGCGGTCCTGCTCGGCAAGAAAAGCGAACAGGTCGTCTATTTCTGAAATACCGGAATTTCTGTCATATTCTTTCTGTTTGAGCTGCTCCAAACTTTTTCTAATCGGCGACAGATACCTGCGTGCAAAGAAATAACTGCATCCAATCGTTGCTGTGAGAATAAGCAAAACGAGCAATAAAATTCGTATTGTGTCATCTAAAACCCATCTGTCAAAATCTTGTTTGGGAACAAGAGCTGTTAAATAAAAAGTATCACTGTCTTTACATAGGTTTACTTGCTTTGTTACACCGATATAAGACGAAGTGTCTCCCTGGAATAAGGTCAGCCCGTCGCCGAACGAAGAAGAACGATACGCTTCGTGCGGCGGTAAATAATATCCGTCCGTTATACCGCAGCTGAAACTGTCTGCATGATTTATAATGCCTTCGCTGCCTTTGTTAATCGTAAATACAGCGTGTTCCAGTTTGGACGGCTGGCTGAATGTGTGCCTGAAATAACTCTCGCTGATCTCAAACCCGCACAGTCCGTATACCGTTCCGTCCCTGCCAATAATCGGGAGCGTCATTAGCACGGCTCTTTCCGATGTTCCCGTAAGAGTAAATATATCTGAAAGGCGATATGCACTGGTTAGCGGCTGTTTGGAATCGGCCGTTAATTGATCGGAATTTGGAAACAGATCGGTATTAAACTCCAACCGCCATTTTCGGTGGGGCATAACGCCATGTTCCTTTCCGAGCTGTGCAAGTCCGCGATAAAGCAAAATACCGGTATCCGAGTAATCTAAAGAGCTGCGTTGCAAATACAAACCCGAGCGAGAGCTTGCAGCGTTATCTGCGTCCGTATTGACCGTTGCATTCAGAACAATAAAGGCGCCTGAACATTTAGCCTCAAGAAGCTTTTGTCTGAGTATATGGAAAGTTGCCTCCTGAACAGCGGCAATGTTTATCTCTGAATCATTGATGTCAGAAAAATCGATATGATTTTCTGAAAGGTACTTTTCAATAGCATCGGCAGTATCGACAGACAGCTGAATGCTCATAACGGCCAATCCTTCAATATGAGAGTCGATTTGCCTGTGAAATACATCCGCCTGGAAATCCAATGTTTCAAACGTTCTTTGCTCTGCGCCTGTAAATTGTCCTAATAACAGCAGTCCGGAAAACAGCAATGTCAGGACAAGCGCTACGAGGATAAACATATAGGCCAAAAGCTTTCGCTTCATGGATCTCTTTTTACTTGTAAAACCGGGCAACAATTTCATACCGTCACCGCCTTACTCTATCGAGCGAAACAATTCCCATGTTTCCTCAGCCAGCTTGGCGGCGTCTTCACCGTTTGCAAATCTTTCCGTAAGCTGGGGTTGCATCTCGCGCAGCCTGTCATACAAAGCGTAAATTTTTTCGTAATATCCGGCAAAAGACGGCTCTCTGATTGCGGTTGCCGTTTTGTTCACCTCAAAAAGCGTTGTATAAAGATTTTCATATGCTTTGTTTTCAAAAGCGTAATCTTTGATTTTTTCAAAAGAGCCTTTGCTGACAGGCATGTATCCCGTAGAGGCTACAAATTCAAAATTGCGCGCCTCTTCGGTGATATAGCGTGCAAATACAGCTGCAGCCTCTGCTTTCTGATCGGTAGTCTTGTACGAACAAAGACCGACACCGGCAAGTGTTACAAGCAGATCCGCGTCTTTTGTTTTCGGAAGCGGTACAACCTGCAAATTCATCGGTTCCGTTGTGTTATCGGGATAGGTAATGACATCGTTGTAATAAAGAATGGACGCACTCGAACCGATACCGGCAATCACCTCGCCTGTCATTACCATTGTGTTGGAATAAAGGTCGGAAACAACGATGTGCCCTTTGGAAATCGCCTGGGCAAATTCCATCCAAGATTCCTTGAAAACGGGATTATCAAAGTCGTACCAACCGTCCTCGGTATAAAAGTTTTCGGCGCCTTTTGAAAGTGCGTTCAGCTCAACGCAGCGAATGGGATAATCCAATGCGCAAAAAGGCTTACCGCCGGACCAGGTATAATACTTTTCCGCAACGGAAAAGAAGCCGTCCCAGGTGGAGAGATCGTCATAGGATACATCCATGTCCTTTGCAAAACGGTCAAACTGCGTGCCGGCGACATACAGAACATGAGTGGACTTAGAAACGGGGAATACCGCAAGGACATCTCCGATCTTGCCATCTTCCAAAAATTCCGGCACATAATTGTTTAATTCATCTTCGGTAAATAAGTCGTTCCAATTCAGTAAATTTGAAACGCCGAGTTCCTCTGCGTTGCTGCTGTGGCAAAAAAACAAATCCGGCATGGAGGGAACACCCGGAACTTCGTCTTGGGCGTCTAGCAGCTTCTGACCGATCTGGGAAGCGTTGGACATCAGGGTAACGTTGATGATGATGCCCTTCTCCGCTCCCACCGTTTTATTGAATTCCTCAATCAGCCGATTCATGGGAGAGTCGGCCTGCTCACCGTACACATGCCACATGGTCAGTGTAACCGGATTGTCAGGGTCCAGCTTTGGTTTGTCAGAACAGCCGGTGAAGGCAAAACATAACATCAGCCCGATTAAAAAGAAAGATAGCAGTTTTTTCATAAGAACCTCCTCGGTGGGGATGCCACCACAGACTACCTATCTGTTTTCCTATCAAAACCGCCCGTAAAAAGACTGAAAACATCATATTCTTTTAATCTGACCTATCAATTCGGGGGTTTTTGACGGGGACAGAACAGGAAAGCGTCTGTATACTTTTATTCGCAAGAGAGTTTTAAGGAGGGTATAAAGTCTTGCTGTTACCTATAAATCGGTGAGGGTACCCCTATTTGCAGGAAACACATCTGCAGAAAGAACTCTGTCTGCGCGCCAACGAAGTGCAGAGTTCCGCCCCACCTATTATATAAATTATATCACGAATAGTTGACTTAATCAATATAAAATGATGATTCCCTATTAAAAACCGTAACTCAACTTTTTATCCGAAAGGGAGGCGAAACACAAATGGAGGAAAAAAAGACGGCGGCATATAAAATCACTCCGGATACCGGCGGTAACCGTTATCGTTTTTACTGTGACGTTTCGGGAGCACTGGTGTGTATCACATCACCGTATCACGCGGATACACCCGAAGAGGAGCTGATGCTTGCGTGGGAAAAGGAAGGCAGGCAGCATTTTAACCAATGCCGGAAATGCGGCAGATTTATTATCGACGCGGTATATAATCCGTCTGTTTTTGAATGTACCGACTGCGCTCCCTTTGAGTATGAAACCAGATACTGTAAATCCTGCGGCGCAAAAATCGACGCGGGTGCAGAGGAACGGTTCTGCCCCGTATGCAAACAAAAATTACATTATGAAGGGAGTGGATAGCTGTGGCAGCGAAAGCGGAAATGAACTGGCTGGAGCAATGCGGCTTCGGCCCGAAGGTAATGAAACGCATAAAGGTCTGTCCCCACTGCGGCACGGTGGTGGACAGTGAGCAGAGCGTATGTCCCGACTGCGGTATGCGGCTTCTGACCAAAACCCTGTATGACCGCTACCGTGAACGACATCTCTGCTGTGACCGCTGCGGTACGGTGCTTGCCGCCGACGCAAGATTCTGCCCCCACTGCGGGCAGTCGCTGTATATGAAAGCTTTCGTCGGCTGAAAGGCCCCGCACGGCGGTCTTTCACACAACAATCTGAATTAAGATAAGGAGGAAAAGCAATGAAAAGCAAAAAGCGAAGTAAAATAGTAAGCCTTTTGCTGGCGCTTTCCATGCTCGTCGGCATGCTGCCCCTGTCGGTCATTCCGGCCAGTGCGGCGGAGGAGGGCGACTGGACAGAGGTCGGCACTTATGAGGAACTGTACAATGCCTTCCGTACAGGCAAATCCAAGATCAGGCTGAAAAACAACATCAATACCGGCAGTATGCACGACGGAGCGGGCTTGCTGCCCGCGGAAGTGCTGGACATCCCCAAGGGCAAGGACATCACCCTTGACCTGAACGGAAAGACGCTGACACTGAAGTCCGACCATGCCTACATATACTGTTTAATTAAGGTACAAGCAGGCGGTTCCCTTACCATCCAGTCCACCGGGGAGAGGGGAACGCTGAAATCCATCTATTTTGGTTCGTCTCGGTTCACCAACGCATCCATTATGGTGGGCAAAGGCGGCAATCTGACCGTAGACAATGTAACCATCGCCGCAGATGACCCACTCAATTGGAAATCACTGATCCTAAGTGAGTTAGGCAACGTCAGCATCCGGAACGCGGAACTGGTCACGACCGAGAGGACTTCAAGTGACACAATAGGCGGAAAATACTGCCTGGATGCTCAGCTGGGGAATGAAGGGGAAGATGGTCAGGTCACCATCACCGACAGCAAACTGGTCGGCGTCCTGCAATTGGATTACGAGGCTGTAGATGCTTCGACCCGACAGACACGCGCCACATTGACCAATGTCACCATGGATGGTGATATTGATATACTTGGCAACCGTGACCCCTCTCGCCCGTGGTATTATCCCATCCAGATCAACAGCGGCACAGTCAGTGGCGATATATGTCTTGATTATCATTATAGATATACAGATTTTCAAAATGATGAATTCGGTCAGTTTTATGAAAATCATGAGACTCAGGCCGCTTTTGATGCGCAGATCGACGGGGCGATACAGACGCTTTTTGGCCCAAACAGCGTGGTTGTTAACGCGAGGGGCAAGATATTTACGGCCATGGCCATGAATGCCGGAGAGCTGTATACGTGGTCTAAATATCATCCAAGCAATTCAGTAGGTACCGTACAAAAAAGCGATCCTTGGTGTCCTGTAATCGCGCTCCCCGTGACGATCTACACCCCCGACCAGTTCATGAAGGAAGTCACCCTGGACGACGAAAAGATCGAATGGGGCAAGGACTGGAAGAGCGAGGTGCATTATCTCGACAACGGCAAGGATCACAACCTCACCTTTACATGGGACCCCCTGCCCGAGGAGCTGACCAAGGCGGGCGTCACCTATGACGCCTATCTGAAATATCAAAAACCCGGCAGTTCTGAGTGGTATTATCAGGCTTGCCGCCCTGGGAATGACTACATCACCTTCACCCTCCCGAAGGATTACCCCACCGGGTTCTACGGCTTTGACCTGATCCTGAACCTGGAAGATAAGGAAGGCAAACTCCTGGGTGCGTCGTTCAACGAGCACATCGTCCGCATATTCCTGTTGAACGGAACCAGCACCTCTTATGTCAAATTCAGCGATGTGGTGACAGTAGACGAAGCACCGCCCACCGCTTCCGCAGTCGGCTTCGGCTACACTGTGGACAGCATCGGCTGGTTCACGGACAGCGGGTGCAGCACGCAGGCGACCGCCTTTACGGAAGGAACTGCTTACTACGCCAAAGTCGTCCTGAAATCCTCGGGAAACCACGTGTTCGTGAATGATGAGGATCTGGACTATCCGGTGGTCATTCCTCTCTGTGACGGCGACAACGACAACTACAGTATTGTCGGCCGGCCAACCATTTCGGACAGCGGCAAGACGCTGACCTTTGTGGCAAAGTCAACGGCGATCACCCCCTTTGTTTGGGAAAGCGTCAATACTGCGGACATGACCCATACCATCGGAACCACAGGCGTGAACCTCCACGCCAAGGCAGTCGGCGGCGACGTGTCCCAGTACCGATACATCACCTACAAGCTGTACACGCAAAAAGACGGCGAGACAACGGTAGTGAAATCCGCAACAACGCAGGATGAATTCGCCCCTGTCTTCTGGCCTGCCGAGGCTGGCGTCTACCAGTGCTGGTTTGAAGCCACGCGAGGTTTCGATACCATCACAAGCACCCCATTCACCCTGACGGTCAGCGCCCCCGGTCTGCCCATCAACAATCAGTCCGGTGATTTCACCATCATGCAGGGTGGGTACGCGCGCCTGTTTGTCATCGTCGGCAGCGTTGTCGGCGGTGTGGACTATCAGTGGCAGGTCAAAAGCGGCGGCAGCTGGACCGATCTTCCCGGCGAGACCTATTATGACTACAGGGCTGAACCGGAAGAAATCGGTGACCATATCTACCGCTGTAAGCTCACGAACAGCTACGGCGAAGTCGGGTATTCCAACGAAATGACTGTCACCGTGCTGGAGAATGAGACGCTGGGCCGCACGCCGGTCTATATCCTGCCGGCTGTCAACGAGGCAGCGCCCGATCCCACTACGCTGTGGCCGGACAAGGTGATTGATGTTTATGACCTGCAGGATGAGACTTCCGTAGATGCAGCGTACAATGTGACCGCCGGCAGCGTCTTTCGAGCAGAGGCGTTTTACTCCGTGATCCCCGGTGGCGAGGGCTACATTTTGAAGTTTCCCTCGGGAACGCAAAAGGGTCTTTATTACAAAAATTTCGATGGTGATGAGGAGGACACCGCGGTGATGGGAACCATCACCTACAAATGGGAGGCTACCACGGAAGTTGATCAGTGGGGATTCCCCACCAAATACACCGAGCTTGGAACTGATCCCATCATAAATTTCTCCATACCTGAGGGTGTGGAGACTTACTGGGGCAGACTGACTATCACCAACACCATCGGCACGGGCGACAATGCGGAATCCAAAAGCAGCTATGTGGAAATCACCTTCCATGTTGACCAACCCGGCGTCGGTACAGCGGTCAGCGGCAGCGTAGTGAGTTACGGCGAGGATGACCCGGTAACAGTTCAGCTTATCAAGGAAGGTACATCCGAGCCGGCGTATGAGACCAAAGTCTCCGGCGGCACCCAGAGCGGCAATAAGTTCACCGCATCTTACTCATTCTCCGATGTTCCTTCCGGCACCTACACCATGAAGGTCATCAAGAGCAAGCATGTCACCCGGGAGTATACCGTCACGGTGGGTGCGGAGAATGTGACGCAGGATACGAAGATACATCTGAAAGGCGATATCAATGGTGATGGCAAGGTAAATACCAGTGATGTAAGTAAAGCAAATTCTCACACTAAAAAAGTCACAACACTTACCGGGTATGAATTTGCTTGCGCGGATGTAAACGGCGACGGAAAGGTCAATACAAGCGATGTCAGCAAAATGAATGCTCATGTAAAGAAAACCAGCTTGCTTTGGTAATCTTAGTATAATCAGTCTTAACACCGATGCTCTGCCCCATATGCCTTATGGGGCGAGAGCAAAGGTTTAAGAATATAAAATCGCAGAGAAATCTGCGCCGCCGTTTTCGGGACTAAGCGAGACCCCGAAAGCGGTGCGTAAGGGACGTCCCGCAAATATATTCTTAAAGGAGGAGTTTGGTCATGAACAAGCGAATCACATCCCTGATGCTGGTGTTTACCTTGATTCTGACTATGTTGGCAACTGCAGTGCCGGCATTGGCAGCACCATCGGATTCAACTTGTACTTACTCGATTGAAGCCGACAAAACATCAGCAAACCCCGGTGATACCATTACTTTCACCATCTATATGCAACAAACAGGGACACAAAACTCAATGGAAGGCACTCTTGTTATTCCGGATGGGTTAACCTATGTTGCTGGTAGCGGTAAAGTTGAAGAAGGGGTATCATCAATTTTGAACTGGACTCAGGCACTTGAGGGAGTAGCCTGGACCGAAAGCGCAATGCTGATTAATGGTTTTGGTGCAATTTCTTATACCGGAACCGATAAACTGGCATTGATGAAATTCCAGTGTACCGTTGACAACGACGCAACTGCAAAGGATTACGAAGTCACATTGATTGATTTGGTAGCCGACGATGAGAACTACGATACCAAAAATCCGACTTGTATCCCTGCAGTCGTAACTGTCACTCCCGCACCGAAGCCCGCCACCGGCATTTCACTTAACAAGAGCACCCTTGAGCTGACAGTGGGTGAAAGCGAGACACTGGTTGCAACGGTTACGCCGGCTGACACCACAGACACAGTAACGTGGGAATCCAATAAGACGAATATCGCAACCGTTAATTCCACCGGTGAGGTAACTGCAGTAGCCCCCGGCGAAGCGATTATCACTGCAAAGGCAGGCAGCGTATCTGCCACCTGCACAGTTAAGGTCAGCTGTGCTCACAATCTGCAGACTGTATCGGCAAAGGAATCCAACTGTACAGAAAAAGGTTGGGACGAATATCAGGAGTGCACCCTCTGCGGCGCGCTGTTTGATACGAGCGGCGATCCTATTGAGGAGATTCCGTACAGAGCACTCAATGATGATCACGACTTTAATATGGATGAATGGGGTTACAAAGGTGCCGACGGTCATGCACATGTCTGCACCCGCAATCCGGATCATAAGGACGGAGTTGTGCCTCACACCTCCAGCGGATCGGCAACCGAAGACACAGAAGAGACCTGCACCGTCTGCGGCTATGAGATCGCTCCCGCAACCGGCCATGTCTGCGCCAACCATCTGACCAAGGTGGAAGAAAAGCTTACCGACTGCACTAACCCCGGTAACATTGAGCACTACAAGTGCAGCGGTGATACCGGCTGCGGCAAGCTCTACAAGGATGCCGATGCTCTTGTGCCGACCACCGCAGAAGAGGTTAAACTTGACGCTCTGGGTCATGACTGGAAAGCTGCAACCTGCACCGATCCTAAGACCTGTGATAGATGTCACATAACCGAAGGCGAGGCTCTGGGTCACGACTGGAAGGATGCAACCTGCACCGATCCTAAGACCTGTAATAGCCAAGTCGAGGTTTTCTTCGGCAAGCGCCGTATTCTCTCGGGCCGTCCGTACCTGTTGTTCCGTTTCTGCCAGTTTGGTGGTGGCGGCGGACAGCTCTTCCAGGATATTATCGGCTATATAGCTGTGCTGTAATTTCTGGATACCGATATATGCCTTTTGCTGACGATTGGTTTTGAAGCGTGCACCCCACCGGAAAATGGGAATGTTGAGATTGAGACCCGCAATGGGTGTATGGGGCACATCTTGTCCCATATAGGTGATACCGGTGTCCCACCCGGTGGCCAGAAACATGCTGAGCTGAGGATTGTACCGGCTGAGGGCGGCTTTGCGTTGCGCTTCGCTCTTGGCAATGCTGACGTTGGTGCCGGCATAGTCGGCGCGGCGTCCTAAAACTTCATCGAGACTCAATAAATTGACGGGTTGGGAGAGGGTGCCGATTTCACAAAGGCTGTCTACCGGGGTATCGGGTAACATCGTGCGCGTGGAGACGATACAGGCTCC
>OGWU01000634.1_pt1 | contig 22781 bp, 19 predicted proteins | sample 1576071 | NCBI WGS metagenome assembly OGWU01 (sample SAMEA3541582, study PRJEB24748) | human gut metagenome | biome: human gut; feature: human-associated habitat; material: faeces | place: China | collected 2012
GTACCGGATAAAAAGGGAAAAGCGAAAGCAGCCAAAGCGACGCGTGCGGGACGTAAGAGTGCAAAGGCTGCAATTGCAGAAGCACTGAAAGAAGTGGAAGAGGAAGAAAAGAGAGAAAATCAGGAAAATACAGCAGCGCCGGAACAGACGCAAAATACGGCGGCAGAAGAAACAGCAAAATAAGATACAAGAAAAAGACGTTGGGGATTATTTGCCAACGTCTTTTTTCTCCATACGTCCGAATACCAGTTCATAACCGTCATTGCCATAATTCAGAGAACGATTCACTCTGCTGATGGTAGCGGTGGAGGCTCCGGTTTTCTCGGCGATTTCCAGATAAGTCTTGCCATCTTTCAACATGGCAGCTACTTCAAAACGCTGTGACAGAGACAATAATTCATTGACTGTACACAGATCTTCGAAGAAACTGTAACATTCCTCCCGGGACTGCAGACACAATACTGCATCAAACAGAGAATCCACAGCATCCGTTTTGATTTTTTTATTCATGATCGACACACCTTTCCATAGTTGTAATCCATACAACGCAACTATCTGTATTTTAGCATACTAAAGTTTTAAAGTAAAGGCGTGAAACAAAATAGTTATAAAATCTTCATAATTTCAAGGGTGTAGAAAATGAGAATGTAGAAAAGATGGAAGTGTTGACATGTAGTTTTGGATACTATATAATGATGTCAGGGTCAAAAGGTCTAAACCCACATGAGCTTGCTCATAGGTGGGTGAAAGACCTTAGGACCCGCCCCGATATGAGCATAAAAGTGGGATGATAATCCCACGATATGCGAATATTGGGTAGGATTGTGGGAGTGCGTAGCACGGAGCAATCCGCAGGCATCAACGAGAGAACCGTCTGCGAAACAGACAGCAGAGTGCGAAGCACGGCTATTTGTGCCGCAGGCGTCACAAAGTAGCCCTTATCGCAGAATCCAAATTAGAAATTTGATTCGCGATTCCTCCGATGAAAGGAATCGTCTGCGGAATGGAGATTAGTATGGCAACAACAGAAGAATTACTTCAGACGATTTTACAGAGCCTGGAGAAAGTGGAATATATCAAATCAGAAGACATTCCGAATATTGATCTGTATATGGATCAGGTACTGACTTTTATGGATCGAAAGCTGCGTTCGGCAGTACGCCCGCAGACCGAGGACCGCGTCCTGACCAAGACCATGATCAACAATTATGCAAAAAACGATCTGCTTCCTCCTCCGGTGAAGAAGAAATATTCCAAGGAACATGTTCTGATGCTCATTTTCATCTATTACTATAAGGGCGTGATTCCCATGAATGAGATTCAGACGCTGTTGCAGCCGATCACCGATCATTATTTTCAAAATGGACAGGCATTTGACCTGGAAAGCGTATATAAAGAAGTCGTATCTTTGGAAAAGGAACAGCTGGAGGACTTAAAAAAAGACGTAGTGGACAAATTTCGCAGAGCAGAGAATTCCTTTACGGAGACCTCCGGAGAAGAACGAGAATTCTTACAGAAATTTGCCTTGATCTGTCTCTTAAGTTTTGATGTCTACATGAAGAAAATGATCGTGGAACAGCTTGTAGCGGAACTCGCAAACGACGCGAAAGCCAGGGAACCCGAAAAGGAAACCCACAAGAAAAATAAAGAGAAATAAAAATAAGTAGCAAAATCAGAAACAGGAAAAATTTTATGAAAGCATTTATGGATCTTCATACGCATTCTCTGGCAGCAGGGCATGCGTATAGTACTTTATTAGAAAATATTGACGCTGCACTGGCAGTCGGGATCAGATACCTGGGAATGAGTGAACATGGTCCCATCTCTCCCGGAGGACCGCATGAGTTCTTTTTTAGCAATTATAAAGTGATTCCCAGAGAGTATGACAGAGAAGAGGTTAGCGGCAGAGTGGTACCGGTGACAGGTGGAAGGCTCCATCTTTTGTGTGGTGTGGAAGCCAATATCTGTGACACGGACGGTAAGCTGGATCTGGAGGAACGTTATCTGCAGAAGATGGATTATGCGCTTGCCAGCATCCATCCTTTTGCTTTTACTGCGGGAAGTCGTAAGGAGAATACGTTAGCTTCCGTGAGAGCATTTCAGAACCCTTATGTGAAAATACTGGGACATCCCGATGATGGCAGATTCCCTTTAGATTACGAGGAACTGGTGCGGGAAGCAAAGCAGGCGCACGTTGCATTGGAAGTGAACAATTCTTCTCTAAATCCCCGGTCGTCAAGACAGGGAGGCAGGGAAAATATCATAGAATTGTTAAAGACTTGCATGAAATATGAACAGCCTGTTATAATGGGAACGGACAGCCATATGTGTTTTGCCATAGGAAAATTTGTCGAGATTGAACAGCTGATGAGGGAACTGGATTTCCCTACGGAGCTGGTGTTGAATTACGCCCCGGAGAATATTCATAAGCTGATCAACATCACACTGTAGCTGATACCCCCCGGTGTTACCGGAATAAGAATACAGCCGGAGACGGCACGCCCCGCAAGCGGGCAGATAGGAGAACAAATGAAAGACGCAAATTGTGGATATTGTATGAGAGGGGAACTGTTAGATAAGTTCGGTATTTTCATCTGTGACCTGAAGGTGAGCAGCCTGATCCTGTTCAAGGAACAGAGCCATCCCGGCAGATGCATCGTAGCATACAAGGACCATGTCAGTGAGATCGTGGACATCAGCGAGGAAGAGAGAAGATTATTTTTTGAGGATGTGGCGCATGCAGCGAAAGCCATCCATGCAGCATTCCATCCAGATAAGTTAAATTACGGAGCATACGGCGACACCGGCTGCCATCTGCACATGCACCTGTGCCCGAAGTACAAGGACGGTTTCGAGTGGGGCGGCACTTTCGAGATGAATCCCGGCAAGACCTTTTTGACGGATGCAGAATATCAGGAGATGATCGACAAGATCAAGGCGAACCTGTAAATATTCCGGAACATTTTCCCTGGGATTACATAGAATAGATATGTAATCTCAGGGAGGATGAACGATTATGAAAACAAAGAAAGTAATGGCAGCGATATTGGCTGTACTGCTTGCGGCAGGTGCACTTACGGGCTGCGGCAATGCAGAACAGACGAACGGACCAAAGAAGACAAGAGTGGTGCTCAATGAAGTGGCCCACTCTCTTTTTTATGCACCGATGTATGTGGCTATCGAGGAAGGATATTTTGCCGATGCCGGGATCGACCTGGAGCTCGTAACGGGATTTGGCGCGGATAAGACTATGACAGCGGTGCTGACCGGTGAGGCGGACATCGGCTTCATGGGCAGTGAGAGCACGATTTACACCTATGCCGGAGGAACGGAAGACTATGTGGTGAACTTTGCCCAGTTGACCCAGCGGGCAGGAAATTTCCTGGTGGCGAGAGAACCTATCGATGACTTTTCGTGGGATATGTTAAAGGGTGCTACAGTCTTAGGTGGTAGAGCGGGCGGTATGCCGGAGATGGTATTTGAATATATCCTGGAGAAAAATAATATGGATCCGACAACGGATCTGTCCATCGACCAAAGCATTGACTTCGGTTCCACAGCAGCAGCTTTTTCCGGCGGGCAGGGAGATTTTACCATTGAGTTCGAGCCGCATGCTACGCTGTTAGAGCAGAAGGGCGACGGCTATGTGGTGGCATCTTTAGGCGAGGAATCCGGCTATGTACCGTATACTTCTTTTTCTGCCAGGAAGAGTTATATAGAGAAAAATGTGGAGACAATCCAGGCATTTACCGATGCCCTGCAAAAAGGTATGGATTATGTGCAGGAGCACAGTGCGGAAGAAATCGCCAAATGTATTGCACCCCAGTTCGCAGAGACCGGGAGTGATACGCTGACAGCCATCGTTGCCAGATATCAGGAACAGGATACCTGGAAAAAAGATCTGATCTTCCACAAAGATGCCTTTGATCTGTTACAGAATATTCTGGAGGACTCTGATGTACTGAAAGAGAGAGTGCCCTATGAAAAACTGGTGACCACAGAATTTGCTGAAAAAGCGGCGGCAAAATAAGGAAAACAAAGAGAGTGTTATAAAAATAGTTTAAAAAAGGAGGAGGATCAGACATCCTCCTCCTGAATGTGTATATTTTTAATGGCCCAGAGCTTTAATGCCTTGGCATTGGTACTGATCTTCTCCAGGGAATCCAGAATATCCTGAAATGCCGGACGCTCATCCTCAGAGATCACACCGTCTTCGGAGATAGCGATCAGGGACGCACGAAGCGTGTCGATATCTTTCAAGGATCCCAGTACTTTCAGCGCCAGTCGGTCAAAGTCTACAATGTCAACCTCTGATACATTGTTGCGTCCCAAGGGGCATTCTCTGGCACAGTAGGAATTGCACAGCTCCGGTGTATTATATGCCTCTGCCATAGCCTTGACTTCCTCCGGATAAGGGGCAATGGTATCCAGTTCGATCCTTGCCAGTCTTGTGCGGTCGATGCCTACCAGTTCAGCGGCCTTTTCCCGGCTGCTGAAGTCAGGATTTTCCTTGGCAGCTTCGCAACGTGCGAGATAGTACATATTATCAGCGGCTTTTGTAGCTTTTTTACCCATATTTCTTTTAATCCTTTTATAGTATAGTGTAATCAAACATCTCTAATATCACAGTTTAGTAGAAAAAAGGCACATTGTAAAGGAAAAATCACGATATTTTACGAAAAGCGGTTGAGGGAATGTGTAAAATTTGCTAAAATATAAGAGATGTGAAAAAGAACAATTTTTCATATATAAAATGGAGGTGCGGTAATGGGTTTAATCAGAGCAGCAAAAGATGCAGTCAGTAGCATGATGGCTGACCAGTGGAGAGAGTATTTTTACTGTGATTCTCTTTCCAACGATGTATTGGTAGTAAAAGGACAGCAGCGGGTAACCAATGGACGTAACAGCAACACCAAGGGTGTGGAGAACATAATCTCCAACGGTTCCATCGTAGCAGTTAACGAAGGACAGTGTATGATCATCGTGGATCAGGGCGGAATCGTAGAGTTCTGTGCGGATGCCGGTGAGTTCGTATATGATTCTTCTACAGAACCCAGCTTGTTCTACGGCAATCTTGGCGAGAGCGTTAAGAATACTTTTTCCAATATCGGAAAACGTTTTACCTTTGGTGGTAATGCAGCGAAGGATCAGAGAATCTACTTCTTCAATATCAAGGAGATCATGAACAACCTCTTTGGTACGGCAAGCCCTATTCCGTTCCGTGTAATTGACCAGAATATCGGACTGGATCTGGATACCTCCTTACGTTGTAACGGTGAGTATTCCTTCCACCTGGTGGATCCTTTGTTATTCTATAAAAATGTATGCGGTAACGTAACAGAGTCCTATACCAGAAGCGAACTGGTAGCGAAGATGAAGGCAGAATTGTTGACCGCTCTGCAGCCTGCACTGGCTAAGATCTCCGCCCTGGGTGTTCGTCCCAGCGAAGTTCCCGCACATACTGCGGAACTGACAGAAGCTTTGAAGGAAGAGCTTTCCGATCTGTGGACCAAACTTCGTGGTATCGAGATCGTTACCATTAATATCAATTCTGCGAAGATCCCTGATGAGGATGCAAAGACCATCGCAGATCTGCAGAGAACCGCAGTACTGCGCAATACCGGAATGGCAGCAGCTACCATGACCGCTGCACAGGCAGAGGCTATGAAGATGGCAGCATCCAACACCTCTACCGGTCCCATGATGGCATTTGCAGGCATGAACATGGCGAACATGGTAGGCGGTATCAATGCCGGACAGCTGTATCAGATGGATGCCCAGCAGAACAGTGGTATGCAGCAGGCACAGGCAGCACCCGCGCGGGGGCAGGCTCCTAAGATGCAGGCACCGGTACTTGGCTGGACCTGTAGCTGCGGCGCTACGGATAACCGTGGTAAGTTCTGCGCTGAGTGTGGAGCACCTAAGCCTTCGGACGCAGGCTGGACCTGCAGCTGTGGTGCAGTAAATCAGGGCAAGTTCTGTTCCGAATGCGGAGCAAAGAAGCCGGAAGGAGCACCGATCTATAAATGTGATAAATGCGGCTGGGAGCCGGAAGATCCTGCACATCCGCCTAAGTTCTGCCCGGAGTGCGGCGATCCTTTTGATGACAACGACAGAGTATAATACATACTCGTCAGAATATATTTACCGGAAACAGTACAGCAGATACCTTTATGATATCTGCTGTACTGAACTGTTATGAATGAAAAAGAAAGAGAAATATAAATGAACGGAAGTCTGATCGCTATTATTGTTATACTGGTATTGTGTCTGGTACTGGCAGGGATCATTTATTATACTTATTGCAGGATCCGTGAAAAATTACGGGATACCTCCAGAATGCTATTCGGTACAGATTCCATGATCGAGGGCATGAAGCAGAGAGAAGCGGAAGTGGAGATGACACCGAAGTCCGTATCCTCTGCAACAAATCTGTATATGCCTTCTATTATGAGAGATTTTCCCGAGTTCCATTATGATGAGATGAAGAGCAGAGCGGAGAACGTGCTGACCTCTTATTTACAAAGTATTACCGGACAGAATCCGGCACTTTTGTCGGAGGGAACGAAAGAATTGAAAGAACAGCTCAGACTGCGGCTGGAGATGCTACAGAACCAGTCACAGAGGGAGAGCTTTGAAAATATACATATTCACAGAACAGAGATACATCAGTACCGGAAGCAGAAGGGAAGACAGAGTATTGTCCTGCAGTCAGCCGTAGAATATATCCATGCGTTGAAAGAAAACGGTAAGCTTATCGGGGGCAGTGAAGAACGGAAAGAACAGGCAAAATACAATGTGGAACTGGTCTATATCCAGGATCAGGATATGGTCGAGAACCAGGAGGATGCAGGTCTGGCCCTGAATTGTCCCAATTGTGGTGCACCGCTTCCCGGACTTGGGGCAAAAAAGTGCATTTATTGTGATACACCTATTGTGGAATATAATCTGCGGATCTGGAATTTCAGCAGAGTGGAAGAAGCATAGAGAAGGCTGAGAGGGCTGTATGGACGAAAAAATAATAGGGTTAGATAAAAACAAAGATATAGATAGACGGCTGGAGGAAACAACGAAGGAGCTGCAGCGGGAACGGGAAAAACTGATGGCTGTGATCCGAATGTCCGGCGATCTGATCTTTGAATATGATATCGCAAAGGATCAAATGCACTATGCAGGTCCGGAAGAAGGCAGTCTGTATTGTGGACAGATCACGGAAGGGTATACGGAGCAGCTCCTCAGGGAAGTGGACAACCGCACGGATGCAGTGGAACAGCAGCTTGCAGAAGCACTGCACAGCGGCAAGCCGGATATTTGTATTGAGCTCTGCAAGACGGACGAGGAAGGTAATCCTCACTGGATGAAGGTCATCGGGCAGACTTTTTATAATGAAAAAAAAGAACCGGAACGTGTCCTGGGCAAGGTCTGTGATATTGATGCGCAGAAGAAAAAGGAAAGGGAACTACAGGAAAAATCACAAAGGGATTCACTGACCGGACTTTTGAATCATTCCACCATCAAGCAGCAGATCACACACAGACTGCAGAAAATGAAACGGGGACAGGTGGGATACCTTATTGTTCTGGATGTGGATAGTTTTAAAAAGATCAACGATACAAACGGACATCTGTTTGGAGATGCGGTATTGTGCTCTTTTGCGGATGAAATGAATAAATTATTTCCCGATGCGCTGAAAGGCAGGATCGGTGGAGACGAGTTCGTATGCTATGTAGAGGATATGCCAAGAGAGGAACTGGAAGAGAAGCTTGGACAGTTGAATCGCTGTATGTCTGACCGCTATGATGATGATAAAACAGGACTGCATATCTCCTGCAGTCTGGGAGCTGCGGTTACGGATGGAACAGTGACAGACTATAATCTGCTGTTCCGGTGGGCAGATGCAGCCTTGTATCAGGTGAAGAGTCGGGAAAAGGGCGCTTATGATCTTCTGGAGGTCAAGGAGGGTGTGGCATTGCCCGGTCAAAGCTACCTGGACAGTGAGGAGAACAAAGATGACGAGATCGTTCACAAGGAGGCACAGTTCGAGAACGCGGAAGATCTGGTTCTGTTCTGCATGGACCTGTTGGAAAATGTACCGAATCTGACCAGTGCCCTGAAGGTGATCAGTGAACGTACCTGCAGTTTTTTCAATATTGATGATATGATATGTGTGGAAGTAAATGAGGCAGGACCGTCGATCCGTTATCAATGGAACCGGGAAGAAAAGAAAAATTTTGTCAAAAGAATACTGCACCCGGGAGTATTTGAATGGGACAGGATCCGGAAACGCGCAGACGAATCCGGTGCCGCAATTTACAGACAGTCGGAGACTCCGAATATCTACAAAGAAGAAGCGGAGTCTGTGATGATCGTAATGTCTACCGCTTCGAAGGGATTAAAGGCCAGTGTTATCTTCTCAGACCGCCATACAGACAGAACCTGGGAAGAGGAGAAAAATGCCCTGTGCAGAATATCCCATCAGATATTCAACAGGCTTCGCATGCTGAAAAATGCAGAAAAAGATCAAAGGGAACTGAACCGGAAACTGAATTATGATGCGCTGACCGGACTGCCGGTGTACAATAAGTTCGTAGACAAATTAGAAGCCTATATGGCAGCGAATGGAAAGACCGGATTATATTTTGTATCCTCTGACTTTTCTAATTTCCAGTATGTGAATGAAATGTATGGCTACGAGGTAGGCGACCGTATCCTGCATGATTTTGCCGTGGCATTACAGGAAAAATGTCAGGAAGGCGTATTGTTCTGCCGTGTAACCTCCGATCACTTTGTCGGTGTGCTGAAGGAAGATTCCGTGGAGGATGCCAGACAGGCGTACCTGACGTTTACGAATTCTTTTGTGAAGAGGATCAACAGCCGGTATGATCAGTGTAATCTGGTCATTGCCACCGGTTTGTATGAGATCACGGAGAATGACTGGTCGGTATCTTCCATGATGGACAATGCCAATGAGGCCAGAAAACAATGCAAGACGCAGAAGGTAGACAGTGCCGTAGAAATTTACACGGACAAGATCCGCAGAGATTTGGAGAATACCAGAACAATTGTATCCGGAATGGTAAGTGCCTATAATAATAAAGAATTCCATGCATATCTCCAACCTAAGGTATCTCTTCATACCGGAAAAGTAGTGGGAGCGGAAGCACTGGTGCGCTGGATAAAAGCGGATGGAACTATGGTAATGCCCGGAAAGTTTATAGATATTTTTGAGAGAAATGGGTTTATTACCAAGGTTGATTTCGCCATTCTGGATCAGGTCATGGAATATTTGCGTGATGCCCTGGCACAGGGAGAAGAAGTGGTGCCGATCTCTGTTAACTTCTCCAGACGTCATAATGAATATGCGGATTTTGTGCCGAATATCTTAAAGCGCCTGAAAGACTATAAGGTACCCAGCGATCTGCTGGAGGTGGAAGTGACGGAGTCAGTATTTATGTCGGATCTGAATAAGCTGACCAATAATCTGGAAACCCTCAGGGACAGAGGAGTGGAGATTTCTGTCGATGATTTCGGAAGTGGATATTCTTCGCTGAATCTGTTATCCAAGGTGGCTGTGGATACGGTAAAACTGGACAAGCAGTTCCTGGATGATACCATGAACAGCGAACGGGAAGAAACCGCATTGACAATTATAAAATATCTGACTAAAATGTTAAGACATCTCGGCTTTAAAGTACTGGCAGAGGGTGTGGAGACCAGTGAACAGCTGGAGATGCTCCGGCTGGCGGATTGCGATATCGTGCAGGGATATTTTTATGCAAAACCAATGCCGATCGGGGAATTCAGAACTTTTTTACAGGAATTCAATGAAAGGGATAATTAGTCATACATGAGCATTTATGATACTTTGAATAAAGAACAAAAAGAAGCGGTGCTTCATACGGAAGGACCGCTCCTTCTGTTAGCGGGTGCCGGAAGCGGCAAGACCCGTGTCCTGACTCACAGAGTGGCATATCTGATCGATGAGTTGGGAGTGAATCCATGGAACATTCTTGCCATTACCTTTACCAATAAGGCGGCACAGGAGATGCGGGAACGTGTGGACCAGATCGCCGGTTTCGGCGCGGATCAGGTATGGGTAGCTACTTTCCATGCCACTTGCATGAGAATCCTCAGAAGACATATTGACAGACTGGGATATGATACGAATTTTACGATCTATGATACAGACGATCAGAAGACCGTGATCAAACAGGTCTGCAAACGTCTGAACATCGACACAAAGATGTATAAGGAGCGGACGCTGCTGTCTGAAATATCTTCTGCCAAGGACGAACTGGTGGATGTGCGGGAATTCGAGGTCAAGTCCGTAGGCGATTATCGCAAAAGTGTGACGGCAAAGGTTTACAGAGAATATCAGGACACACTGAAGAAGAGTAATGCATTGGATTTTGATGATATCATTGTGAAAACGGTGGAGCTGTTCAAAAGCTGTCCGGAGGTACTCTATAACTATCAGGAGCGCTTCCGATACATTATGGTGGATGAGTACCAGGATACGAATACAGCGCAGTTTGAACTGATCCGGCTGCTGGCGGACGGCTACCGCAATCTTTGTGTGGTCGGTGATGATGACCAGTCCATTTACAAGTTCCGTGGTGCCAATATCCGTAATATTTTAGATTACGAGAAGATATATCCGGATGCAAAAGTGATCAAGCTGGAGCAGAATTACCGTTCCACACAGAATATTCTGGATGCGGCAAACGCGGTGATCCGCAACAACAGAGGCCGTAAAGAGAAGGCACTGTGGACGGAAAAAGGAGCAGGCAGCCGAATACATTTCAGACAATTTGACAATGCTTATGAAGAGGCGGAATATATCGCAGACGATATTTCTGATAAAGTGAACAAAAATGGCGTTGCCTATGCGGATTGTGCAGTACTGTACCGTACCAATGCCCAGTCCAGACTTTTAGAAGAACGTATGGTGGTGGAAGGAATTCCCTATCATGTGGTAGGCGGTGTGAACTTCTATGCCAGACAGGAGATCCGGGACATCCTGGCGTATTTAAAGACTATTGATAACGGCAGGGATGAAGTGGCTCTGCGCAGAATCATCAATGTGCCGAAACGAAGCATCGGTACGGCATCGCTGGAAAAAGTGGCGGATTATGCACAGATGAAGGATATCACGTTATTTGATGCATTGTGCGAGGCAGACCAGATCAGGGGACTGGGAAGAGCGGAAGCAAAGATCCGTGGGTTCGTCAATCTGATCGAAGTGCTTCGCAGCGGATTGTCCTCCTACACACTGCCGGATCTGATCAAGTCCTTATTAGAACGGATCGATTATGCGGAATATCTGCGGGATCAGGATGAAGAATCCGCAGAGGACCGTCTCGGGAACGTAGATGAATTGATCACCAAGGCAGCAGTCTACGAGGAGACCCACGATGAGCCTTCTCTGTCGGAATTTTTGGAAGAGATCATGCTGGTAGCGGATATTGACAATGTGGAGGATGGCGATAACAGAGTGCTTTTGATGACTCTGCACAGTGCCAAAGGTCTGGAATTCCCGGTGGTCTATCTCGCCGGCATGGAGGATGGACTATTCCCCGGCTTTATGACGATCGCGTCCGATGATCCGTTGGAGATCGAGGAAGAGAGACGCCTGGCTTATGTGGGAATCACCAGAGCCAAGGAGGATCTGACGCTGACCTGTGCCAGAAGCAGAATGCTCCGCGGTGAGACACAGTACAATCCCGTGAGCCGTTTTGTGCGGGAGATCCCGAAGGAACTTATGGATAATACCCTGCCGCAAAACAGAAGATACCGGGACGATGACCTGGAGGATTTTCAGGCGAGAAGAGCCAATGAGGCAGCTCTTCGTGCCATGGGACTGGAAGCGATTGCAACTCCCCGGTCCGGAAACGGTTCGGGCAGCGGCTTCGGAGGCTTTGGCAATACGGGATTTGATCCAAGACCCAAGGCAACCTTGAAGCCCCGCGTTACGGCAAAAGCAGACAAACCTTATATTTCCAAGGGAATCAATGGACTCAACCAGCTGGCGGGACTTCAGAAAGGAACGGAATTCAAGGCACCGGATGCACTGGACTATACGGTAGGTGACAGAGTACGTCATATCAAATACGGTGAGGGCACGGTATTGAATATCGCGAGAGAACCCAGGGACTATAAGGTCACGGTGGAATTCGACCAGGCGGGGCAGAAGATCATGTATGCATCTTTTGCCAAGTTAAAACGGGTATAGTATTTTTCACGAAAACATGGTATCATATAAAGGAATGAAAACAATTGCTTTGCATCCGCAGAAAAGTCCGGATGCCGGAAAGGTAGGTAAATAATATGAACAGAATCGAAAATCTGGTAGACCTTGACAAATTAAACGAACTGAAAGTCAGCGAACTGAAGAAGCTTAATAAGCTCCTGGGTAAGGAAGTGGAAGAGAAGAAGGAGCGCAATGTCCTGGTATGGGTACTGGCGATCATCGGCGCCGTAGCAGCTGTAGCAGCTGTAGCTTATGCCGTATATCATTTCTTCTTTGCACAGGATTATCTGGAAGACTTCGAGGATGATTTCGAAGACGAAGCAGATGACGTGGAAGAGGATGACGACGACTTCTTCGAGGATGAAGGAGAGAACTAACCCATGAAAAAAGGACAGGTATATGAAGGATCTGTTGTAAGGGTCGATTTTCCCAACAAAGGGATCGTCTGTGTGGGAGATGAGACTGCTGTAGTCAAGAACAGCCTGCCCGGACAGAAAGTCAAGTTCTCAGTGAATAAAGTACGCAAAGGGAAGGCGGAAGGAAGGCTTTTAGAGGTGACAGAGAAGTCACCTTTAGAAACCGGCCGGACGTGTTCCCTTTTTGGGTTGTGCGGTGGATGCACCTATCTGTCGCTTCCCTATGAAGAACAGCTGAAGGTCAAAGAAGAACAGGTAAAACGTCTGCTGGACAGCGTGTTAAACAAGCAGGAAGAAGCCTGGATTTTTGAGGGCATCAAGGGCAGCCCGAAGGCTTATGAATACCGCAATAAGATGGAATTTTCCTTCGGAGACGAGTACAAGGACGGACCGCTGGCACTTGGCATGCATAAGAGAGGCAGCTTCTACGACATTGTGACCGTAGCGGACTGTGAGATCGTGGATGCGGATTACCGCCTGATCTTACAGTCAGTGAGAGATTATTTTGCCCGGGCGAAGGTAAGCTTTTTCCACAGAATGAGCCATGAGGGGTACTTACGGCACCTGCTGGTACGTAAGGCATCCCGCACCGGAGAGATTCTGGTGGCACTGGTGACGACCTCCCAGGATCCCTGGCAGGGAGAGACGGCGGTGGAAGGAAGCTTGGATGCGGATGCGCTGATCACGGGATTTAAGGATCTGTTGCTTTCCCTGGAACAGGATGGGAAGCTTGTCGGAAAATTCGCAGGAATCTTACATATCACCAATGATTCCATCGCAGATGTGGTGCAGAGTGACCACACGGAGCTGCTATACGGACAGGAGTATTTTTATGAGGAACTGCTGGGGTTGAAATTCAAGATCTCCACATTCTCCTTTTTTCAGACCAACTCCTACAGTGCGGAGGTACTGTACCAGACGGCGAGAGATTATGTGGGCGACCTGGGTGGCAGCGACAAGACCGTGTTCGACCTCTACAGCGGCACCGGCACCATCGCGCAGCTCATGGCACCGGCCGCCGGGAAAGTCATCGGTGTGGAGATCGTGGAGGAAGCCGTGGAGGCAGCAAAGAAAAACGCCGCCGCCAACGGACTGGATAACTGCGAATTCATTGCCGGAGATGTGCTGAAGGTACTGGACGAAGTGGAAGAGAAGCCGGACATGATCATCTTAGATCCCCCCAGAGATGGCATCCACCCCAAAGCACTGCCGAAAATTATAAAATACGCGGTGGATCATATCGTCTACATCTCTTGCAAACCCACCAGCCTGGTGAGAGATCTGGAGGTATTCTTAGAGAATGGCTACCGCGTGGACAAAGCCGTTGCCGTGGACCAGTTCCCCTGGACCGCGAATGTGGAGACGGTATGCCAGTTAGTTCTGAGAAAATCGGCAGTACATATCAACATTGATGTGGATGTTGAGGAACTGGTGCAGGATAAACGAGGGATGGCAACCTATGGGCAGATCAAGGATTACGTTCTTGAACATAGCGGCTTGAAGGTCAGCAGCTTGTATATCGCACAGGTAAAGCAGAAATGCGGTATTATTGAACGTGAGAATTACAACAAGCCAAAGTCTGAGGATGCTAAGCAGCCCCAATGCCCGCCGGAAAAAGAAAAAGCGATTATGGAAGCATTACGATACTATGGAATGATCAAATAATACTTTTGAGAAACCGCTGTGTGGCTAAGTCATGCGGCGGTTTTCTCTGTTTGTAACTTTTCAAAAAATGTCCTTGACATTCTGATGCTTTTTTGTTATCATGTGTAGCGTACTACATATGGAGGTGAATCACAGTGATGAAGAACGATGTCGGATACCTCATCAAGAGCATCAATGATAAGCTGGCGGCGAGAGCCGATGCGGAATTAAAGCAATTCAATTTAACGATGTCCCAATGCCGGGTATTTCTGTATCTGAGCAGCCGGGGCGGGCAGGCAACCCAGAAAGAAATCGAAATCTTTTTGGACGTTGCTCACCCGACGGTTGTGGGCTTGGTTTCCCGCATGGAACAGAATGGCTATGTAACATGCTGGCCCTGCGAAGACGGGCGCAATAAGTATGTCAAACTGACGCCGCAGGCAGAGGCCATCGACAAGGATATGCAGCGGAACCAGCTGGAAAACGAGGAAAGGCTGTTAGCCCCCCTTTCCCCGGAGGACCGTGAGCGGTTGAGAGATTTGTTGTTGACCGTTGCAGAACATTTGACGTAAAAGCCGATGGATGATCGGCTTTTATATAGCCCTGAAGTGTAGTGTGCTACATGTAAACAAATAGGAGGTTCAATATGATAAAAATCTTATCGGGGAGCCTGCGGGAATACAAGCGAGGCTCCATTCTCACGATCCTGCTCTCCATTCTGGAGGCAGCCTTTGAGATCCTGATCCCGCTCCGTATGGCAGATTTGATCGATCAGGGGATCGACTTGGGGGATATGGCAGCCGTCTGGAAGTTTGGTATCGCCATTCTGATTTTTGCTGCGCTGCAATTACTGACAGGCGTTCTTTCCGCACACATTGCGGCGAAAACCTCGGTGGGCTTTTCCGCCAATCTGCGGCAGGATATGTATGACAACGTGCAGACCTTTGCTTTTTCCAACATTGACAAGTTCTCCACTGCTTCCATCGTCACCCGCCTGACAACCGATGTGACCAATATTCAGAATGCCTATCAGATGCTGCTCCGCATGGCAGTGCGTGGTCCTGTTATGCTGGTATTTGCCATGATCGTATCTTTCCGCATCAACACGACCGTTGCACTCATTTTCCTTGCGGTCATTCCCATTATGGCACTGCTGCTTCTCCTGATCATCTGCAAGGTCGGGCCGATTTTTACCAGGGTGTTCCACACCTACGACGAGCTGAACAATGTTGTTCAGGAAAATGTCCGGGGCATCCGTGTGGTGAAATCCTTCAATCAGGAAGATCACGAGATCAAAAAATTCAAAGGCATTTCTCAGAGTATCTATGAGGGTTATGCCGCCGGAGAGCGGCTGCTGGCGTTCAACTCGCCCATTATGCAGTTTTTCATGTACGCCTGCATGATCCTGATTTCGTGGATCGGGGCAAAAGCGATCGTTGCCAGCGGCAACAATGCAGCGTTGGGTATGACCACTGGGGACCTGACAGCACTCTTCTCCTATGCGACGCAGATTCTGATGGCGCTGATGATGCTTTCTATGGTCTTTGCCATGATTATCATTTCTCTTGCGTCTGCTCGCCGCATTGCGAAAGTGTTGGAAGAAAAAACGGATATTGACGATCCCGCTGACCCGGTCATGACCGTTCGGGACGGCTCCGTTTGCTTTGAGCAGGTAAGCTTTGCTTACTCGACCAAGAGCGACAAAAAGGTACTCAACGATATTAACCTGTCGATTGCGTCAGGGCAGACGGTAGGGATCATCGGCAGCACAGGCTCGTCCAAGTCCAGTCTGGTTCAGTTGATTCCGCGGCTCTATGACGTGAGTTCCGGTCAGTTATTGTTGGGCGGCGTGGATGTGCGGAAATATGATTTGGATGTATTGCGCAATGCCGTTGCTATGGTGCTGCAAAAGAACGAACTGTTCTCCGGCACGATCAAAGAAAATCTGCGTTGGGGCAACGAAAATGCCACGGATGAAGAAATTGAGGAAGCCTGTCGTCTGGCTTGCGCAGATGAGTTCATTCAGAGCTTTCCTGACAAATATGATACCTATATTGAGCAGGGCGGCACCAATGTATCAGGCGGTCAGAAGCAGCGGCTTTGCATCGCCCGCGCTCTGCTGAAAAAGCCAAAGGTTCTGATTCTGGACGATTCCACTTCTGCCGTTGATACCAAAACGGATGCTTCCATCCAAAAATCCTTTGCGGAGTTTATCCCGGATACGACCAAAATCATCATTGCACAGCGTGTCAGCTCCGTACAGCACGCCGACCGGATCGTTGTCATGGACGATGGCAAAATCGCAGCGTGCGGAAAACATGATGAATTGCTGAAAACCTGTGATATTTACAGAGAAGTGTATGAATCCCAGAAGAAAGGAGACAGCGACCATGAATAAGAAAAACGGACAGGTTTCGGGAGATAGAATGCAGAAGCAGCAATTTGACACTAAGACACTGCGGCGGCTGCTTTCTTATATGAAGGACTATAAGGGACAGCTCCTTTTTGTGGTGGTCTGTATTTTGCTCAGCGCCATTGCGTCCGCTGCTTCGGCGCTGTTCCTGCAATCCCTGATCGACGATTATATCACACCGCTGCTCACAAGCTCTGCCCCGGTATTCACACAGCTTTTGAAGGTGCTGGTCGTGATCGGCGCAATCTATCTGATCGGTGTTCTTGCCACGCTTTTTTATAACCGTGTCATGGTAACCATTGCACAGGGAACGCTGAAAAAGATTCGGGACGAAATGTTTGAAAAAATGCAGCGGCTTCCCATCCGCGCCTTTGATACCCGCACCCACGGCGATATTATGAGCCTTTATACCAACGACACCGATACCCTTCGCCAGATGATCGCACAGTCCATGGCGCAGCTCATTTCCTCGGTCTTTACCATCGTGGCGGTATTGGTTTGTATGCTCTATGTCAGCTTTTATCTGACACTGGTTGCCGTGCTGGTCATGCTTCTGATCTTGCAGATCGTCAGGGTGGTCACTGAAAAGATCGGCGGTTTCTTTCTGATGCAGCAGAAAACGCTTGCGGATGTCAACGGTTATGTGGAGGAAATGGTAAACGGGCAGAAGGTCATTAAGGTTTTCTGCCATGAGGAAACCGCAAAAAAGGAGCTTGCCGAAAAAAACCGCACGTGGGCAACTGCCGCCGCCAGTGCCAACGGCTACGCCAACTCCATGATGCCTATGATGAATGCCCTTGGCTATGTGCAGTATGTCATTATTGCGATATTGGGCGGCTATATGGCAATTTCCGGCGGTACCAACATCGGTTTGCAGGGAACGGGGGCGCTGACACTTGGCGCAATCGCTTCTTTCCTGACGCTTTCCCGCAATTTCAACAACCCCATCTCTCAGATTTCCAACCAGTTCAACTCCATTGTGACGGCGCTGGCAGGCGCTTCCCGCATCTTTGCATTCATGGATGAGCAGCCGGAAACCGACGAGGGCTATGTAACGCTGGTGAACGTCGAGGAAACGAACGGCGAGCTGCGGGAAACTGAAAAGCATACCGGAATGTGGGCGTGGAAGCATCCGCATCACGATGGAACGCTGACCTATACCAAGCTGGAGGGGCGCGTTGTATTTGACCATGTGGACTTCGGCTATACGCCGGACAAGACCGTTCTGCATGACATTTCCCTTTATGCGGAGCCGGGACAGAAAATCGCTTTTGTTGGTGCAACGGGCGCGGGCAAGACGACTATTACCAACTTGATCAATCGCTTTTACGACATTGATGACGGCAAGATCCGCTATGATGGCATCAATATCAATAAGATCAGAAAAGCCGACCTGCGCCGCAGTCTGGGCATTGTCTTGCAGGAGGTGAACCTCTTTACCGGAACGGTGATGGAAAACCTGCGCTACGGAAATCCGGATGCCACCGATGAGGAATGTATCGCGGCTGCAAAGCTGGCAAATGCGGACGGTTTCATCCGGATGCTGCCGCAGGGATACGATACGGTTCTGAAAGGTGACGGCAGCGGTCTTAGTCAGGGGCAGCGGCAGCTTATCTCCATTGCCCGCGCTGCGGTGTCCGACCCGCCGGTGATGATTCTGGACGAGGCGACCTCCTCCATTGATACCCGAACCGAAGCGTTGGTACAGGGAGGCATGGACAAGCTGATGAAAGGACGGACGGTGTTTGTCATCGCCCATCGCCTGTCTACAGTACAGAACGCGGACGTAATCATGGTGCTTGACCATGGACACATCATCGAACGAGGCAATCACGAAAAGCTGATTGCTGAAAAGGGCACCTATTATCAGCTTTATACCGGCGCATTTGAGCTGGAATAACAATTACTCACGGGTGTCGGTGGGGATCTTTTAGGATAAAATGAAAGCACGCTATCGGAATGGAGAAAAATATGGAAAACAATAAATCATTGGAAGTCTTTGCGAAGGCACCGATTCGCAAAGCGGTTTTACAAAACGCACTGCCCGCAATGGCGGCGATGCTCATGGTGCTGATCTACAATCTGGCGGACACGTTCTTTATCGGGCAGACCCATGACGATCTGCAAGTGGCGGCAGTTTCCCTTGCCACGCCAGTTTTCTTGCTGTTTATGTCTGTGGGAACGGTCTTCGGTATCGGCGGCACATCGGTGATCTCCCGCGCCTTGGGCGAAGGACGGAAGAACTACGCAAAAAAGGTCTGCTCATTCTGTATGTGGAGCTGTGTTGCTGTCGGAGTGCTGATGTCTGCACTGTTCCTGATTTTCATGGATCAGATCCTTGCGCTGATCGGCGCAAGCGCGGAAACCTGGGACTATGCGAGAACCTATCTGACGATTGTAAGCTGCTCCGGTCCGTTTGTCCTGATCGCCAACTGCTACTCTAATGTCATTCGTGCCGAGGGACAGTCCGGCAAGGCGATGATGGGGCAGCTTTTGGGAAATCTCTTGAATGTCATTCTTGACCCCATTATGATTCTTGTGTTCGGCTGGAACATTGCCGGTGCAGCCATTGCAACCGTTATCGGAAATGTGGTGGGCGCGGGATATTACATTGTCTACTTCCTGAAAGGCTCGTCCTCCCTCAGCATCAGCCTCAAGGACTTTTCCGTGAAGGAAAAGGTAGCCTCCGGCGTTCTGGCAATCGGCATTCCTGCTGCCTTGGGAAATCTTCTGATGAGCCTTTCCAGCATCCTCATGAACAGTCAGATGGCAAAATACGGTGATATGGCGGTAGCCGGTGTGGGCGTTGCCATGAAGGTCACAATGATGACAAGCATGGAAATATTTACCCCATAGACTACAGTATACATTATGTGGATATTGTAGAAAAGTGGAAAATATATTACTGTATAGACAGGAGTGTGTATGATGTACAATGGAGATTGTGAGGTATACATAATTAGATATTTTAATGTATGGTTTTATTTATTTGCTAAAACAGAGACAGATAATTATAAGATTAAAATGCTAGGAGAACATATAAGTGCTGGTAATTCTATGAAAATGAAAGATATTCATTGGTGGTGTACCAGACATAGCATAAAGTACCAGATGGAATTTGAATACAGAAAAGAGTATCCAATTCGAGCTAATATATGGAATTTTTATTCATACTGTAGATTTAAGTTGGCAATGTCTTATCCCAATAGTGGAAGAATGGGCCCAAAATAAAACATGAAAGTGCAGATGGTATAAAAAAGGCAATTTTTTGTCCAAGTTGCTTCCAATATGTGGTATAATTGAAAAAAGTATTGGCAGGAGGGCTAAAGATGGAAATTGTTTTTCAAACAATAAGAATCATTGATTATGAGAATAATGTTGTTTATGTACGGGATACGCCAGAAACATTTTCTGACTATGTGAGAACATTGATTACTTATATAAATGATAATTCCTCTATTAGAGAATATCATACACGGTCAGCTAATACAGAAGTAATAAGCTGTATTTTAGATATAGTAAAAAATCAGATAGATGCCAATTTTGTAACAGATAAAATGGATTTTATAGCTAAAAGACTGTTATTAAAAGAGCAAGAAGCACAAACTTCCGTGGCACATATGAATACAAATGTACAAAAAGGTAGTTTAATACAAGCTCTTATGTACGATGAAGAGATGGATGAGCATATATATTTGCTGGCTAAGGTGGAACATACCGATTTTGTAGACGATGAAGATTTTAGCTTTAAATCCGGATTTTCAAAAGATAAAACTAAACTTTGGAAGTCCTGTACTTTTAGAATTGACGATCCCAATGCAACTAATTTTTCAGCAAAAGTATATTCTAATAATATTGCAAAGTATTGGTATGATAATTTTTTAGAATTAGATCAAGTTGTAAGTGACGAAGTAAATACAGATAAAGCATTTCGTGCAATAGATAGTACATTAAATAGAAATGTAAAAGGTATTGCACCAAGAGATCACACACTGCTTAGAAATACAATGATTACATATTTTAAGTCTAATGATTATATTGATTATGACACTATGATTCAAAGTACATTGGAAAACTATAAACCAACGGAATTGGAACAAGATAAAATGGAAAAAGTATTAGAAAAGATACGGGAATTACCAGAGAAATACAAATTTGATAAGCAGTTTAACACGGTACCATCAGTTATAAATGCCCGTATTAGAAAGGTTTATGATGTTTGCCACGGTGTACAGTTAAGAATAACGGATGCTATAGACGATTTTGATGAAACTATAAAAGCATATAGAGATAATGATGGAAATAGATATATACAAATAAAAACAGATAATGATTTGACATTTAGAAGATTTTCAAATAAATAAAACAAGAGGAGGGGGATTATGCTTACAGAGTTGATTCAGGCAGCAACAATAATAGATAGTGTCGTTTCAGAAAGAATGAAAGTATATGAAGCCTCCTTTAAATTTGAGGTTAAAAATGCTCCAGAGTATGGGTATTTTTTGGATATCATAAATTCCGTTTCACAAAGAGATAAAATAAAAATAGTTTTGCAAGATGAAACAGAACAGGTTTATGATTTTTCATTAGGTAATGAAGAGGATTATAAGGGGTTTATTAACGACACATTAGAAGATGAAATCATAAATGTTAAAGTAAAGATTGATAAGGAAGTGGTTAATAATCATTTTTCTATTTATGCATTTGATGAATTTGTTAAAGATATACTTTCTTTGTCTTTAGAAGAGGTTATGATTGCATTCTCTAATTTATTAAAACAGTCATCAAATTATTTAGTGTTTGACGTATATAGTCCCGTTGCAATGTTTGCAACTAAAACTATGTTTTTTGTACCCAATGGAAATGGTATGGTAAATACTGAATTTAACAGAAAAAGAAGAATGGAGGAGTGCAGGGAGGTTTCATACTTTTATAATTTTGACATTTTTGAGGTGCTGCCGGATGATTTTAAAATTACGATTGATTACGAAAACAACCCATTAAGAGAAGTATTTCAAAAAATTATGGTTTTATTATCTATCAGTTTTATTGCAACATCATCCACAATAAGTAATAGTCAACTTAAAGGTATAATAAATGGTCAACGTACAATGGAATATTGTTGTAATATAAGTGAGCTACCAGATAACAAGATCTTGTACAGTATTTACAATTGGATTTATACAGATGGGAATCCAATTGATAAAGCAATCATTGTTAGAAACGTAATTAGTTTGCATTGTAAGTACGTTTCCATAACGGAAATCGATGAAAAAGTTATGGCTTCAATACAGTCTAATTATAACCTTTATTTAAAAGAAAATGTAAAGGCGTATTTAGAACTAAAGAATAAAGTTGCGGAATTTATAAGCGATACCGTTTCAAGAACAGGAGAATATGCGACTGGATTATTAGATAAATTTAAGTCAAATATCATTGCTATATTTGGATTTTTGTTTACTGTGATTTTGGCTAATATAGTGTCAAATCAGCCATTAGATAATCTTTTTACAAAAGAAATTACTATTATAGTAGAATGTGTTTTACTGGGTTCTTTTGTATATTTAATAATATGTTACTGTCAATCACGTTATGAAATCAAAAAAGTATGGGACAGTTATGAACAACTTAAACTTAATTACAAAGACATATTAACAGATGAAGATTTATCAGAAATATTTGGTAATGATGAAATGTTAGAAAAAATGAAAAGCTCAATTCGTAAATCCGAAAAAATATATTTAAGTCTATGGATTATATTTTTGCTCGGATCAATTATTGTAGTTGAGAGTTTAAGTGTTTGTCCAGTATATCCTAATATATTAAAAACTTTGGAGTATATATCAGAGTTGGCATTAAGATTTTCAATAAAAAAATAATTATCAGCTGCATAGCGATGATTGCATCGATGCTTTTGTTTGCATTCAGCGCATGCACAGGCGGACGCGGAACCGGACAGGAGTCAACGACAGCACCGGCACTGCTCACGCCCTCCGTCGAACCGACTGCGGAGATGACGATACGAAGATTCCGTCTGCTCACTCTGTGTGGATGCTGC
>OGWU01000638.1_pt1 | contig 22723 bp, 19 predicted proteins | sample 1576071 | NCBI WGS metagenome assembly OGWU01 (sample SAMEA3541582, study PRJEB24748) | human gut metagenome | biome: human gut; feature: human-associated habitat; material: faeces | place: China | collected 2012
GGAAGAAGGAAATCGCTTCAAAGGCAGGGATCCATCCGTTTGCTGCGGGAAGGTAAATTCAATTATATTAATATGTTCAATACCATTTCTTTTTTCAAAATATAGTCTGTCGTCACAACATATTTTGGGTAATTGTCTTTAATTTTTTCTAATGGCCTATACTCTCTATCCTCTGTATCTTTACTTAAAGCTATAGTATACGACACTTGGATATAACTGTAGTTCAGCTTTGAGCCTCTCAAAATAAAATCACATTCTAGTTTGCCAATTCTTCCAACGCTTATTGAGTAATTATGGCTCTTTGTGTATAGATAAACAATATTCTCTAAACTCAGTCCATAATTAAATTGATTGTCTGTATTTAATGCATAATAAAAACTAAGATCTGATAAATAATATTTCTTTTCTCCCTTTATCATCTTTTTTGATTTCATATCAAATTTTGTACATTCATAAATTATTTTTGCATCTAATAGAGCTTGGATATATCTAGATACTGTAGCTTTACTTATTGAATTTCCTTGTTTTTTAAATTATCTACTATTCCATTAATACTTATTAGTGATCCGTAATTAATGTTTGAAAAATCAATCAGAAAAGCAACTCCGAATCATCTATTACTGCCCGGTAGTTTTTCTTTGCTGTCGATGTTATTCTCAGAAAGTATATCATAGAATGCCTCTAATTCATTAATTACCAACTGTGTGATTGTATATCTTAAGAAATTGCTCTCATTAACATCATGTTCAGCAAGAGTACAGAACAGCTTTTCATTAAAGTTATATATCTGATTCTTTTTCAAAAACTCTTCTAAACAAACTCCCGCAAGCCTGCTCTTATCACAAAGTTTATAAACAACAAAAGCGACACTCATTTTAAAACGAAGTTTAGTTATGTGCTCTATATCTGACACACTTTCTGACAGCAAAGAAATATAATGAAGTGAAACAGGGTATCTAATATATGGAATACAACCATATTCTACGCATGACACAATAACATCAATCGCTTGTTGTATACATCCAAATACAAGTATAAAGAAATTATACGAGTCTGATTTATTTGTATCAACTAGGTATTGTGTCTGTGATAATGCTATTTTAAATCGTTCTTCCAACGGAAGTGTTGAATCGTCATCTTCTGAAAACATTACCAATCTTCCGATGTCTTCACGGGCAAAACGAACAATATCTTCGATACTATTACACTTTATAAAATAGTCGTTTAGACTATTGATTCCATTAAAAAGATTAATGAATGCTTGTTCTCCAGCTTTATAGAGTGAATTATGGTCATTTGACTGGTTAAGAAGCCTCAATGGTAATATGAAAATTTCTTCACGAACATTTTCTAACAGCTTCAGATTATCTTCCGCCGTCACTCCAATTTGCTCATACAGAAATTCTGCATCTTTTCCTTGTGGCATTTTGTTTTGTATTGCCGAATATCTGATCAAAGGATCATCAAGAACGTGTTTTTCTCCAATTATCAAAAATGGTAAATGTTCGTTATCATCAAAATCCATATAGGTTGCGGCCGTAAACACATAACTGTTTTCACCCGGAAACCAAAACTTTAGATATAGCTGTACTTCCTCAATATGACGAAGCCAAAACAGATTGATTTCATCTAACGCTTCTGGAGCATAATGACTTTTTAATTTTGGCAGCAAAGCTACGAGTAGTGTCTTATATTCAGATTGGATCAATTGTATTTTATTCAATAATAGGTTTGATTTCAAAATTTATTACCTCATTTAACAACTGTTCTGGGATACAATAAAGCTCGTTCAAAAAAGATACGGTTTTGTTCATAACCATAACACAATCTGGTAAAACTGTTTTCAACCTTGTTCTATCCTCGATATCGGGGACACAATGATATTGGTGCGCCGGATTATTACATTTCAACAGAGAAGATTCACGAATGGCTCCCCACAATCCATGTTCAAAAGATGAATCATAGTCATAATATAGGCCGTAAAGATTTTTCTCATCAACACTTTCTGCCTTGAGCCTTATGTTTTGCTTATCAAAGTATTTGGTGTCCATATCAATGAATTCTTCACCCTTGAATTCATTAACTAACGCTTCGACATATTTTTCATCAAAATGCGATTCATCTGCAACGCCACTTTCTCTATGCCTTGCTAAAACCAACTTATATAATCCTATGCCGTAAAGCTGGTAGTCGCGCCATATATTATCGTGAGACGTCTCGTTTTTGACGAGGTATTTCATCATAACATAGTCTTCTATCAGGACACGCACACAACTTCTACCTGAGATAGAGTTGAATAATTGATGCTCGTAAATCTCTTTTAGCCGCTTATACGAATATGTAGCAATGCCAAGTAAAACACTCATTTTTTCGTCGAGTGGATTAGTTGTTATAAATAATTCTGAGAGATACACAAAAACCTCATGCAGTTTTTCCATATATGCCGTAATATTTCTTTTTTCCTCTGGAAATTCAATAGCAAATATACTGCACTCTGTCATTTCGCTTACACACCTCCAAAACTCTTTTAAATATGCAGAGTCTACTTTCTCAAAAGTCAAAATCATCATTTCAAGAGAACGTACTGAAGGACGAGCCATACGCATTATTTCATCAGTGTGTTGGGATGTTGAATAAACAGCTAACAAATCCACCTGCTCTTTTAGAAGATGTACTTTTCCCGAAAGCAAATTGAAATAAAGGGCCACAAACCTAATATCAGTTGCTTCATTAGATTGATGATCCATTATGTCACGCATTGTCTGAATCAGTGCTTCGCATCTATCTTCAACGCTCTGATCGGAACAATAAAAGCACTCAACAAAAACAGGAGCCTTGCTTGCCGTAAGGAGAATAGTTAATGGTGCAAGTGCTTCTTTAGCCCCAATGCAAACAACATAGTCATAAAACCTTTTTTGAATATCTGCATCCAGTTTTAATATCTGAGACAATCTTGCTGTATAAAGATCAGGAACTAATTTATGTAATGTAGAAATTATACAATAGGACTTTCTGAGCCCCTCTTCTCGTCCATAATATTTTAAAATCAGTCCAATCCAAAGATATTCTGGCATACGCCCATAAGTCCATGACTTTTCATCTTCCAATTCTCTCATCATAGGCAAAGAATTTATCGGGGTAATAAACTTTCCTTTTTTGAAAGTATGATCTGATAATTTGCTATAAGGTCTCATTTTATACCTCATTATATCATTCTCTTTTAACTAGTATTATACATCCTAACCAGTAAAAGTTCTAAACAAACATGCATAAAATCTCTTCCACACGGTTGACTTGACTGAGCCAATACCTATTAACAATATGTTATGGCACAAAATGTGCTATTATTTAGCAAAACCACTATACATAGTCATCATATTATCAAGTTTCGATACCACTTCCTGCTGCGCAGACGGAAAAATATGAGCATATCTATATGTAATATCAATGCTCTCGTGCCCAACACGGTCAGCAATAGCGACTGCATTGCAGCTCATATCAATTAACAACAAAATATACGAATACCTGTTGATTTTCTTTACGCCGCTGGCAGTACAACCTCGCCGTATTTCATGATGGAGATAAGATTTCGTAAACGGAATTATTAGTTTATCTTCAGCAACATCTTTCAATCCAGACAAATATTGTTGAATTTCTTCGGATAGGAAATTCGGTAACAGAACTCGTCTGATACTTTTATCTGTTTTCGGCGGCGTTATAATGTCTTTACCTCCAATACGTTGGTAGGACTTCGTTATTACCAAAATATTTTTCTCGAAATCAAAATCTATTAGAGTCAACACCAACAATTCACCCAAGCGCAAACCGCACCAATAAAGTATTTCAAATGCGATAAATGATGCAGGCCGATTTTTAATTGCAGCAGAAAACTGCTGATATTCCTCTTTCGTCCAAATAAGAACTTCGCCTGTTTTTTCCTTACCCATATTACCAGCTATGGTAGCAGGATTCTCAGATAACCCGTAAAATCGTACTGCATGATTGAATATTGCACTTAACTGATTGTGGATTGTTTTAAGGCACATAGGTGAATAAGGCATACCGTTTTTATCACGAAATTCAATCATTATATTTTGTCAACGCAGTACATCGACTGGTTTAATATCACAAATGCGTTTACTGCCAAAGTAAGGAAGTATTTTCTTCTCTACAACCCAAGACTTTGTTTGCCATGTATTTTTTCTCAATCGATTTTGCAAATTATTCTTGTAAACCTCATAAAATGACTGGAAGGTCATTTTCAAATTTCCATCATTTTTAGCGATAAACTCTCGTTCCCACGCTAATGCTTCACGTTTTGTAGAGAATCCCGTTTCATTTTTCTTTTTTCTTCTCCTGCCCAGTTTTTATAGCGAGCAGAAGCAAACTATGTTCCGTTTTTGTCTTTGTAAGCTCCCATAATAGCCTCCTGAATATAATAATTAATTTCAATCATTATACCAAACGCAACAGAAAAGCCTCTCAGCATTGCAAATGCAATACCGAAAGGCTATTTTAAAACCACTTGGAACTATTCACTTTTTGTTTCAAAACGGCATCACCTCAAAGAGAGGATAATACGGAGAATATAAATAAACACGATAAAATTAGTGCTTTTCAAATAAAATAGATACTCTGTGGAATTTTGACCTTTACTCGAACTCAAGGTAGGGTTTTGAGATATACATATTTTATATAGCGTTAACGCTATAATTCGTGCGTTTTTCGCTATATTTGCTGGTGTGTTTCTGTGTCTCGCAAATAATGTGCTCAAAATGTACTCAGCAGACCCTTACTGCTTTGATGTAAATATTCTGATGTTAATCATGCTTATCCAGTCACTTTTTATCTTAATAGCAAAAATGACAAATAAACATTACTCATTTCTCTTTCTAACGGCTCACAATAGTTGCTATATCTGTTATTTTGAGACTCGATTCAGCCATAATTCTATTGATATTTCGGACAAATTGTTCTGCGGCCCAATCACCATGGATATAAACCATAATCAGTTTGGTTTTTGCTCTGGTCGCTGCAACATAGTGGTTGTATATTTCTTGTTCATTCGATAGTCGATAATCTGAGACAAATAGAATGACTTGATCAAATTCCAATCCCTTTGAAGAGTGAAATGTAATAGCAATTCTCTGTAATCTATCTACGCTAAATGCAGGGTGATATTTAGTATCACTGATTGTGGTATATAGTCGCTGACAATGTTCAGGCTTTGTTGTGTATCCGAAATATTCCGCCATTATCTCAATCTGCTTTGTGAATTTATCAAGATCATTTCCTTTAATACACTCGTCTAAATTTGCGAAAACCTGCTTGATATAATTTATTATCCGTTTGTTACCAACAATTTCGTTAGGAATTTCATTTCTAAAATCATACGCAGAGTACCTTGGAACAATAAAATATTTAGCTACCGCATTATAGATCCACGCAGATTCTGTTGTTATATCTGCAATAGGAGTCTGGGGAATATAAGTAAAATCCAATCCAGCATTCGTTAGTTCCTCTGCGCATAGCTCAGCATTTGCTTTAGAATATCGCAGTAATGCACATTTTTTATCATCATCTATATATGATAATATAGAAGATACCCAGTTTTCTTGAGTAGCACATACCATAATTACCGGGGACAAATCACTCGCCGGGGAGTATAAATCTCTTGTTTCTTTGCAAAGCAAATTAGAATAATTCTGTATCTGTTTACAAGAACGAAAGTTATCCCGCATAAATTTCTTTGAGAAATTTTCTTTCTCCCAAATGCTCATGAATGATTGGGGATGTGCACCACGCCAAATGTAAATTGATTGCTTTTCATCACCAACTACGAATGTATCGATATTTAGATTGTCGCAAAGATACATAAAGAATTCATGCATATCTTTATCGCAATCCTGGTATTCATCCACATAAATTTTGAAATACTTTGCTTGCAGATAGAGTTGACAGGCTGAGGATTTCTTTACAATATCCAATGCAAGCTGAAAAATGAAGTTTTCTTTATTGTTGGAGTATGAACATAGTAATTGGTCCTTTTTAACCTTAGCTACACCGTCGGTGAAGCTATCGACTTTGACTGAATAATCAGTACTCATGTCAACTTTATAGTCTTTGCCATAAACATCTTTCATGAAAGGTTTTATGACTTCTTCAATAGCAAAACTATTATTTGTACCTATGAAATGATCCCGTATATCAATCGTTAGTCGTTCTTTTATTTCATTGGCAGCCTTAATTGTAAAAGTTATTGCAGCAATCACTTTATGTGAATGTTGATGTTCTATATCATATACAATTTTAGAAACCATTGTATGAGTTTTACCGGTTCCTGCGCTTGCTCGAACAATGAGATTTCCAGGTTGTTCAACAATCTCTTTTTGAATTGGAGATAACATTTACGACATGACCTCCTTTAAGCAAGCAAAATTGTAATGATTATAAATTGTTCGGCAATCTTCTGGAGTAAGTTTTTCGACGAGCTTCACCATATTATTGCTTTTGGCATCTTGTAAATACCCTATAGGGTCGCCATCAGCTTCTGGAAGATATTTAACCATTTGGTCGTGAATAACTTCGTCTAAATCTTCTTCCAGACTACATCGTGACAAGAATATCGAATACTCTTCTCGAATTTGGTCAAGCATCATTTTGTTCGAATCATACAAATTTCGTTTTGCTTCGACACCATTTTTGTCAATAGGTTTTTTAGGCAAAAGCTCCTTGCCTATATAGTTATTTAGTCTCGAAAGCCCTAAGACACTGTACTTTTCTTTGCCTTTAATCTTCCTAAGATCATTATCTGTTTTAATAACATTCTTAATATGCAAAGCATCTAAAACCTCAAAATATGGTTTAAATCCAAATCCCGATACCGGAAGAATATATACACCATCAGCTTCATAGAAGGGGTTTAACTCAGACAATACCTTTCCAAATAAAACGTTTTCAGATGGACCTTCGACCAATAAAACCTTATCAGCAAAAATAGCTTCAACTAACCCTCTGTTTAACATTTTTCGCTGGCTACTAAACTTTTTAGGCACAGTATAAAGAACACTTTTACTTACAATCTTATCTTCATTATATATTCTCACTAAGTTGACTTGATCCATTTCAGCCAATACATAAGGTGAATGCGTGGTTAAGAACAAGTATTGGTATTTCTGATTTTGAAAGAGGATAAGTGATAATGAAATCTGCATTGAACGATGTAGATGATTTTCAGGCTCTTCAATTAGGAAAAGATTTATCTTCTTTTCTTCTTCCTCTTTTGCCAAGAGGTCAAAAATTGAGTAAACTAAAAGTTTTTTTCGACCTTCTCCTGAAGTGGGATATAGAGAATCATCGCCATCTTCCTTAATATACGGGACAATATTCGAATATAGTCCCTTAACTGCAATCTCAGACTTTACCGAAACAGATACATCTTCATGTCTAAACTTTTTATATTCTGGTGCTATTTTTTTCTCAAATTTCTTAATCCCAGATAGACCAGAAATTTGTGTATTCAGATCATCACAAGTTCTATGAATATTATCTAAGATTTCTTTGTCATGCTCGTCATCATTTACCAGCAGCGTATTGGCATTCTTCTTAAAAAGAGCGTAAAGGTCGACATAGGCATCAATATAAATTACATTAAAAACATAATCAATTTCATAGAATGTGCCGTGAACTTTCATTTCCTCCAGTTCTTCTAAATCCCCGCCCCAATATAAGATCGGAACCCCGACCATTTCTTTTTTGTCATAAGCTGCATGAAGTTTGATGTAAACTATATTCTGATCAGAAAGTATTGCACCCTTCAACCTTGCTCGCAATTTTTTACAATCATCATCTTCTGTATCACTTATATCAATTGCAAGGAGAATTTCAATCGGTTCATCTGTATTCTTTTTATAATAGTCAGCATCACTGAAGTTCTGTTTACGGATATCTTTGTCAAAAAGAAACCTCAACGCATATAAAAAATTAGTCTTCCCAACATCATTCATTCCAAAAAGGACATTTTTATTGGTCAATTTAATTGAAATATCCTCAAAATTCCGAAAATTTTTAATACTGATAGATTCAAATTTCATAGCATTTCACTCCGTATAGAATACAGACTCCACACTCTGCTGGACTCAAACTAAGTATGAAGTCCGTATTATTGAATTACTATTAGTTGCCATTATTATATCATAGACTGAATTTTTTTAGTCAATTTTTAGTCAAAGGTATTAAAAAAAGCCCTTAAATACTTTATTAAAAGGCTTTTTGATACTCGTGACTCTATTCGAACTCAATGGTTCCAGGAGGTTTACTTGTAAGGTCATACATTACACGGTTAACCCCTCGAACCTCATTAATGATTCTTGACATTGTCTTATTTAAGACTTCATAAGGAATTTCTGCAGCTTCTGCTGTCATGAAGTCAATTGTATTTACAGCTCTTAGTGCAATTGCGTAATCATAAGTTCTTTCATCACCCATGACACCAACTGAACGCATATTTGTAAGTGCCGCAAAGTATTGTCCAATGCTTCTATCTAAACCAGCTTTGGCTACTTCTTCACGATAGATCGCATCTGCATCCTGTACGATACGTACTTTTTCAGCTGTTACTTCACCAATGATACGAATACCTAATCCAGGTCCTGGGAATGGCTGTCTGAATACTAAGTTTTCAGGAATTCCTAATTCAAGACCGGCTTTACGAACCTCATCTTTAAATAGATCGCGTAATGGCTCAATAATTTCTTTAAAATCTACATGATCAGGAAGACCACCAACGTTATGATGAGACTTGATCACAGCACTTTCTCCACCTAGACCACTCTCTACAACATCTGGATAAATTGTTCCCTGAACAAGGAAATCAACAGCTCCAATTTTCTTAGCTTCTTCTTCAAAAACACGGATGAATTCTTCACCGATGATCTTACGTTTAGCTTCTGGTTCTTCTACACCAGCAAGTTTTTTATAATATCTTTCCTGTGCGTTTACACGAATGAAGTTTAGCTCATATGGTCCTTCTGGTCCAAATACAGCTTCGACTTCATCGCCTTCATCTTTTCTCAATAAACCATGATCTACAAACACACAAGTCAACTGGTTGCCAATTGCCTTGGATAAAAGTACTGCTGCAACAGAGGAATCAACTCCACCACTAAGTGCACACAATACTTTACCATCTCCAACTTTTTCGCGAATCGCTTTAATTTGCTCGTCCACGAATGAATCCATTCTCCAATCTCCAGAACATCCACAAACACTGCGAACAAAGTTATACAACATTTTTGTTCCTTCATTTGTATGTAATACTTCTGGATGGAATTGGATCGCATACAACCCAGCTTCTGTATTTTCACAAGAAGCACAAGGACAATTGTCTGTATGAGATGTAATTTCAAAACCAGGTGCAACTTTAGAAATATAGTCAAAATGAGACATCCAACAAATTGTCTTTTCAGATACACCTTCAAAAATTCTAGATTCTTTTTTATCAACGATTACTTCCGTTTTTCCATATTCACGAGCATCTGCTTTTTCAACAGTACCGCCTAGAACATGCATCATTAACTGCGCTCCATAGCACAAACCTAATACCGGAATTCCTAATTCAAACAATTCTTTTGAATATGTTGGAGCTCCTTCTTCATAACAGCTGTTAGGTCCACCTGTTAAGATGATTCCTTTCGGATTCATGGCCTTGATTTTTTCAAGGTCGGTTTTATAAGAATAAATCTCGCAATAAACATTGCACTCGCGAACACGTCGTGCAACTAACTGATTATACTGCCCGCCAAAATCAAGAACGATTACCAATTCTTTTTTCATGCTAGCCCTCCTAAAAGCACCTTAATTATAAAATAGCTTGTCTTTATTTACAACGAAAACCACTATAGTATTTACGCTCTTTCTAAATAATCAATTACTTCACTCAAATCATTTCGACTCTCTTGAATATACTGCTTCATTTCTTCATCTGGAGCGATCTGATCTTGAATAAAGATTGATTTCATTCCAGCCTTGTAAGCAGCTGTAATTCCATGCTTGCTATCTTCTAAAACTAAACATTCTTCAGGTTTATATCCCATTTTGTCTGCAGTAGCTAAAAAGATATCTGGTGCCGGTTTGGAAGGAAAGCCTTCTTTTCCACTCACAATTTGTTTTGGATGCAATTCAAATCCAGCATAATTGATAAACTTTAAGATATCTTCTTTTGCTGAACTGGATGCAATCGCATAATCCATTGGCTTCTTTTCTAAATATTGAATCAATTCATATAGACCTGGCATATTGGCATCACCTGGATTTTTAAAAAATTCAAAGAAAAAATTCACACGTGTTTTCTGACAATATGACATTACATCACTAATTCCAGGATATGTATTTTCAAATTCTATGATTTCCCTGGAATCACACCCAATCATTCTCTCAATCACGCTATCTGGACAATGTATATCCGCCTTATCTAAAGCTTGTCTAAATTGCTTTTTAAACATGATTTCTGTATTAAACATCAAACCATCCATATCAAAAATAACCGCTTTGATCATAGTCATCCTCCCTTATCTTTTCGCATGATTATTATAATCTAGATACTGTTTTTCTTTCTATATTAAATTATCTAAATTCAAAAAAAAGTTGATGACAAGATATGCAAATAAAATGTATATCCTATCACCAACAATATTATAATAAAATACTTTATGATACAGCGTTTATTCTTCTTCCTTATTCAATAAATTAAACTTATCAAATAAATAGAACAACAAAGACATTAACATTGCTGTAATACACGCAAGTACCATACCCGTTAATGAAGTTGTACCAACCTGAACAACGACACCACTCAATCCTGTTACAAATACAACAGAAGTTAAGATCAAGTTTACGCTTTTACCATAATCAACTCTTTTATCAACCAAAATTCTTAACCCGCTAGTTCCAATCATTCCATATAACAAGAAGCTGATTCCACCAATTACAGGATTTGGAATCGTCTGGATCAAAGCTGCAAGAGGACCAATAAATGAACAAATAATAGAAAGAATAGCTGCACCTGCAATTACCTGTACAGAATAAACACCCGTAATTGCCATAACACCAATATTTTCACCATAAGTCGTTGTAGGAACAGAACCAATGAAACCAGATAACATCGTTGAGAAGTTGTCCGCAAACAAAGAACGATGAAGACCTGGATCCTTGATCAAATCACGACCTACAACTTCACCCGTAACGATCTGATGCCCAATATGCTCAGATGCGATAACTAAAATAACCGGCAAGATCATCAAGATCGCATTGATATCAAATTTAGGGAATGCAAAGTTAGGAAGCGCAAAGAAACTAGCCTCCATAACTGGTGTAAAATCGATCATTCCACAAAATACAGCAGCAACATAACCACAGATAACCGCAATCAAAATAGGAATAACGCTCAAGAACTTCTTGAAACATACGCTGCCAATGATCGCAACACCTAAAGTTACTCCAAATACGATTACATTGTTTGGATCTACAACTTCATCCAACAACCCAGCTGTACTTGCTGCACTACTTGAAAGCTCCAAACCAATCAAGGCAACAACTGGCCCCATAGCAGCTGGTGGAAGCACGACGTCGATCCACTTTGTACCAAATTTCTTGATCAAAGCGGCTAACAAGCATCCACAGAAACCAACTACGACAAAGCCACCAAGAGCATATTCATACCCAAACTGTGCAATTACGATATTTGCCGGAGCAATAAAGGCAAAACTACTTCCTAAATAAGCAGGAGCCTTTCCTTTCGTAATTAAAATAAACAACAAAGTTCCAATACCGTTCATCAACAAAACGATAGCTGGATTGATTCCAAACAAGAATGGAACCAATACAGAAGCCCCAAACATCGCAAACATATGCTGGATACTTAAAGGCAACATCAACTTAAAAGGAACTTTTTCTTCGACTTGTATAATTCTTTTAGCCATAATCTTCTCCTTTTCTATAAAACCCATTTATTTATACCATAATATTTGATTTTAGGGTATAATGAATTGGTATGAGTGCCCGTAGCTCAATTGGATAGAGTACTTGATTCCGATTCAAGCGGTTGCAGGTTCAAGTCCTGTCGGGTGCGCCAGTATGGCCTCTTAGTGAAATGGATATCACGAGATCCTCCTAAGATTTAATTGTAGGTTCGATTCCTACAGAGGCCGCCATATAAAAACAAGCTGTTAAACAAAGATTGTTTATCAGCTTTTTTTATCTTTCATTGATAGATATGAATGACAGCAATCAAACCAATTCATTTTTAGCCAATTAGCAAATGATATAATAGAAAAATTAAAGGTGAAATATATCAAAACCTAGACAAGTATTCAACAAAAATCCCGATTTCGGGATTTTCATCTGATTTTTCAGAATTTGTCCCGATTTCGGGATTTTTAATTTTTGAAAATACATTAGCCTGGATTCATCTTTATTTCTCTTTTTTCTGTTCTTTTGTGGAATATTTAATTGCTGTAATACGCCTTGTAACTATTAGAACTAGCTCTGCACTTGTTTTCTTTCTATCTGTTTTTGATTAAGAATTAACAAGGAATCACACTTAAGCACTTAATGAAGTGGTACCTATCATTGTGGTAACTCATTGGTCAAAAAAACCTATCTAAGCATCAAAATGTGTTTAGATAGGTTCTTTATTTATTCAGCGTTGCTGGCAACAACTTTAACACGTGACCATAAATCGGCAATGATTGCACGAGTATTTTCATCATATTTAAATACTTCGTCATTATCATTTCCAGAGCGAGGAATATAAGCATTGATTCCTTCATAATCTCCGCCTTCGCCACTTAATTCATCCATAACTTCTTTATTTGGAGAAGTATATCCTACATAACTTGAATTATCCATTGAAGCCTCATATGTACATACATAATCAATAAATGCATGTGCTAATTCAGGATTCTCGGCATTTTTTGGAATTACCATTGCATCTGACCAAATATTCGTGCCAGTTTCAGGCATATAGAATCCCATATCTTCATTTTCTGACATTACATAAGCAGCATCCCCAGAATAAATCAAACCAAGAGCTTTTCTTCCCTGTGCCATATTATCAATAATTTCATCCGTTACGATTTCAGGTTCCATTGTTTCAACAGCTTGAACTAACCATTCATAAGCTTCTTGTAACTCCTGTTCATTTGTCGTATTCATAGAATACCCCAATGCTTTTAAAGCCATCATGAAAGAATCACGTTCAGAATCATATAGATAGATATCCCCTTTATACTTTGTGTCTAAAAAGATATTATATCCTTCTTTTTCAAGATCTTCTTCACTCACTTTACTCTTATCATATACTATTCCTACAGTCCCCCAAAAATAAGGAATAGAATACTCATTTTCAGGGTCATAATCTAATCCCATTACATCTTCAGAAAGTAAATCCAAATTATTCAATTTTTCTTTATCAAGCGGCTGTAGTAAATCTTCCTTCACCAATCTTTCAATCATATAATCACTAGGGACCAAAACATCAAAAGATTCTCCATTGGCAACCTTGATATACATTTGTTCATTTGAATCAAAATAATCTACATTTACTGTTGCCCCTGTTTGATCTTCAAAATCAGAAATAAGGTTTTCTCCCATATATTCACCCCAATTATAGAGATGAAGTTCCTGACCCTCAAATTCACGTTCTTGTGTGTTTGAACCGCATCCGGCAAGTGTCAATGCTAATGCACCGATCAATGTACTAGTTAATAATTTTTTCATGTTTCTTTTCCTTTCTCTCCCTAATTATAGGTATAACATTGATAATCACCAGGATTATCGTTATCAATACTACAACAAGTGTAGATATTGCATTAATACTTGGATTTATGCGCTTGCTCATAGTATAGACCATGATACTTAGATTCTTAACGCCTCCTCCGGTTACAAAATACGAAATGATAAAATCATCAAATGACATCGTAAAGGCAATCAAAGCTCCCGAAAAGATGCCCGGCATAATTTGCGGCACCAAAACCTTGGTCAATGCCTGCCATGGTGTAGCACCAAGGTCCATCGCTGCATCTGCTAAATTTGGATCTAAAGAGCGAATTTTAGGCATTATGCTTAAAATAACATATGGTGTACAAAAAGCAATATGTGCCAATAACATTGTCATAAATCCTCGCTCTATATGAAATGTAATGAACAATAACATAAATCCAATTGCAGTAACAATTTCTGGATTCATAATCGGAAAATCATTTAACTGTAAAACAAAGCTCTTTAAAAATCTTCGACTTTTTGATAATCCGATTGCGCTTATAGTACCTAATAAAGTAGCAATGAGCGTCGCAATTAAAGCTATAGTTATTGTGGTATAAAGCGATTCCATCATATCTCGGTTTTTGAACATATGTTCATACCATGTCAAACTAAAGCCTTCAAAATTTGTTAATGATCTTCCCGAATTAAACGAAAATACGATCATATATAAAATTGGTATATAGAAAAACAATAAGGAAAGAATCATCAGTGCTTTACCAAAAATACGTTTTTCTTTTTTCATGACGACTTCCTCCCACCGCTATTATGCTCATCAACGCGACGAATCAAATACATGCAAAGCATCATAATAACAGCCATGATCATAGAAATTGCAGAACCAAAATTCCATTCACCTACTGTAATAAACTGATTTTCTATCACATTACCAATCAAGAAGAACTGTCCTCCTCCCAATAACTTAGGAATGAAGAAAGAACTGACTGCCGGTAAGAATACCAAGGCAATTCCACTGATAACACCGGATAAAGACAGAGGGAAAACCACGCGCAAGAATGTCTGAACCTTATTGGCACCTAGATCTGCACTAGCTTCCAGTAAGGAATGATCCATTTTACATAGCGAGGTATTAATTTGCAATATCATAAAAGGAATAAAGTTATAAACCATTCCTAACAACACTGCCCCCTCAGTATACAGCAAGTCTGTACCTTGTAATCCAAACAAAGTTTGAATGATACCACCTTCGGATAACAATCCGATCCAAGAATACGTACGTACCAACATATTGATCCATGTCGGTAATGTCACTGCCAATACTAATGTATTTCGAACTCGATCAGGACTGCGAGCAATAAAATAAGCTATTGGATACCCTAATAATACACAAATTATGGTCGTTTTAAAGGCTATTACCAAAGAACGCCATAAAATCATCAAAAAATCATGGTCGGTAAAAAAACGAATGTAGTTATTTAAAGTGAACGTAAAATTTACAATCTCATTACCTTGTGTTGTCAAAGAGTAAAATAAAATCAAAAGCATCGGTAATAAGATCATTAATACAACCCATACTACATACGGAAATGCTAGCTGACTAAATTTTTTCATTAGAATTCCATCTTCTCCATTACATGAATATCCTCAGGGAAGAAAGATAATCCGACCTCTTTACCTTCCTCTACATAATCGGTTGTATGGATCTTAAATTCTCGTCCTGTTGTCCAGAATGTAACCTTATAGATACCTTCTGTTATTTTTTCTGGATCGAAATCATAATCTACACTTAAATCTACACCTTCATCTTCATTATTCAATTTCCATCCTTGTGCATTTGCCCAAGTTTTTAAATCAGTATCTAAAGCATGAGATTCCATAATTTCATCTTTAGATTTGAAGAAGTTAAAAGCACTAACCGCTTCATTTGCTTTTTTATTTTCAACAACTCTTTGATCTACCACCCAGATTTTACGAATGATTTGAAGTCCTGAATTAGTTGAAAACTTAACATTATATTCACCTATTTCTTCTTTTAAATCTGTTTCTACCTTGATTGATAAATATTCATCTGTTTCCGGATTCCATGCCTGCGCATCTGCTCGAGCGACAATTTCTTTATCATCGATGTCTTTCATATCTTCCAAATCTAGATAAAAATCATTTGCACTGATTGCTTCTTTTCTATCATCACTCAAAATATTCTGATTATTTCTTACATGCATGTTAACCGTAACATGAGTGCCCGGAACCGTTTCGACCATAACTTCATAGTGAACCCCTTTAAACAATACACTTTCAACTGTTCCTGTCATTTTCCCTTGATCTACAGGTACAATATCAATGTCTTCTGGTCGAATTACCACATCTACAGGCTCATTTTCTTTAAAACCTACATCTACACAATCAAAAGTAATATCATCAAAACGCACTTTCTTGTCTTCTAACATTCGTCCTGAAACAATATTACTTTCTCCTATAAAGTTTGCTACATAACGATTGACAGGTTCATTATAAATATCCTGCGGAGTTCCAGCTTGTTGTATTTCGCCATCTTTCATAACAACAATTTTATCCGACATTGTTAATGCTTCTTCTTGATCATGCGTAACATAAATAAAAGTAATTCCTACTTCCTGTTGGATACGTTTTAGTTCATACTGCATTTCTTTACGTAGTTTAAGATCCAACGCTCCCAATGGTTCATCCAGCAACAATACTGAAGGCTCATTTACCAAAGCTCTAGCTATCGCAACACGTTGCTGCTGACCTCCCGAGAGAACCGTTACATTTTTCTTTTCATATCCCTCTAAATTAATTAATTTCAACATCTTCATAACTTTTTGTTCAATAATGTCTTTATTCATTTTTTTTATTTTTAACCCAAATGCAATATTATCATATACATTCATATGAGGAAATAATGCGTATTTTTGGAAAACTGTATTCAATTCTCTTTTATGAGGAGGTAGCTTTAAGATATCTTGTCCGTCAAAAATTACATGTCCTTCTGTTGGCTCGATAAAACCACCTAATATCCTTAATAAAGTCGTTTTTCCACAACCACTAGGTCCTAACAATGTAACAAATTCATTTTCATAAATATCCAGATCGATTCCCTTTAAAACGATCTGTCCATCAAAATCTTTAACGATATTCTTAAACTGAATAATTTTCTTTTTTTCCATCTCCATAATCGTGTCCCTTTCTAACGTCTAAAATCTTGGTGGTGTTGAAACCCATAATACCTTAGCTGGTGTATTGGATGGATTGTACAAATAGTGTGAATTCCTTCCTGAAATATAGAATGTTTCCTTAGCTTTGACCTTATAGCGCTTTTTGCCCATAACAAGTTCGATCTTTCCTTTTAAGACATAGCCAAACTCTTCGCCTTCATGGCTTTTTATCGTTCGCGATTTCTTAAGCGGATTTATCGTCAACAAAATGGGTTCCATCGCATTTTTCTGTGCATTCGGAATGATCCATTCGATCGTATGATCTTCGCCTTCATCAATAAAGAAATCTCCTTGATGAAACACGATCTGTTCTTCCGGTTCTGCAGCAAAAAATTCCGATAAATTTGTGCCTAAAGCCTCTAGGATATCTTCCAAAGTTGAAATACTTGGGCTCGTTAGATCTCTTTCTAACTGTGACAAAAAACCTTTGGTCAATTCAGACCTTGACGCCAATTCTTCCAGTGTTAGATCATTGGCAATTCTTAATGCTTTTATCTTTGCTCCTATCTGCACGGCATCCCCTCCCTCATTTTGTTTACTTTTACTAAACTTTAAATTTATTTAAGAAAACACAAGACAATTATACATAAAACGCATCAAGATGCAATACACAATTATAAAAACATTAAAAAATTTTACACTTAGCGCCATATATGTTATATTTTTGAACGTGTAAAGGAGAGAATAAACATGATAAAATCGATTCTTCAAGGTATGGTTGTCGGCATCGCAAACATCATTCCTGGTGTCAGCGGCGGAACCATGATGGTCGCAATGGGTTTATATGATAAATTAATTCATTCCATCACTCACATTAAATCTGAATTGAAAGAAAGCTTAAAGCTTTTATTCCCTATCTTTTTAGGAGCTGGATTAGCAATCGTAATTCTTTCAAGATTGTTTGAATATCTATTAGAAGTACATCCAATTCCAACAAATTTTGCCTTTTGTGGTTTAATTGCCGGAAGCCTGCCTTTCATACTAAAGAAAGTAAAAGGATCCAATCCTACAAAAGCTTCCAATATGATTCCTTTGATCATATTCTTCGCAATCGTTGTATTAATGGCAGTAATGGGGGAAGCTAAAGGTGTCGCATCGACGATTGATCTTAACTTCATTGAAATTGTAAAACTATTAGTTGTTGGTATTATTGCAGCTGCAACCATGGTCATCCCTGGTGTCAGTGGAAGCATGATGTTAATGTTGTTAGGTTATTATGAAACAATTTTAGCTTATATCAACCGCACTGTGGATGCTTTGACATCGTTCAATATAGGCGATTTAATAAGTTGTATTCTAGTGCTGCTGCCTTTTGGTATTGGAGTGATCCTAGGTATCTTCTTAATTGCCAAATTAATTGAGTGGATCTTCTCTAAATGGGAAACACAAGCTTATTACGCTATTATCGGATTGATCGTTGCAAGTCCGATCGCTATTCTATTAAAAACAAATTGGGCTAGTTTCTCTTTAATTACAATTCTTATTAGTATTGCAACATTTGTATTAGGTTGGATCGTTGCAAGTAAACTTGGTGGAGAGTAAATTCTCCACTTTTTTTATTAAGATTTGATTTGTGATTTTTATGCATAAAAAAACAGGAACATCATCTTCCTGCTTTCTGTATCCATTCTTTTGTCTTCATTAAATCTTTAGGGAAGTTTTTAAAATCTTTTAACTTCCATGTCCAATTCAATTCATCTTCCTCATTAGGTTTATTTAATCTTGCCTCTTCTTTATAGCCACATATATCCCATATAGGCAGAATACATATATCAGCTGCAGAATCTAAGGCAAAGTGACAAATCATATCATTGAAATTACGTTCTGTATAACCCTGTTTTTTCAAAAAACGCCTCAAGCTTATACGATGATTATTATCATATCCATAATAAGCCTGATTGACCGTTTCATGATTTTGCGTACTTGTATACAGCACTGAATCTTTTCTTACGCTCTTTTTAAGCTCCTTTACTTTCATCCTGTCTAAAAGTACATCGACATTTGTCATTCCAAGTTCAAAATCATCACATATCTTCTCCAATTCTTCAACGATCAAATGAAAACCTGGAAATTCATGTTTGATCATGATCAATAATGAGTGAATCAAATCTTTGAATTCTTCATAATCTACCATTTCATCAATTTTTAAATAATCATTGATAATCGTATAATAATCGATCTTGGCTACATCAAAACACCGACTAAGCCAACGAATTCGTTTTTTCCAAAAACTAAAGCCATCAATCAATTGCCTTTTAAAATCATGTATTGGCATATGATATGTACAATTGTTGAGCGCCTTAGGATTACCGTTTTCATCTAAAAGAAAATCAAAACGATTGGTCCATACATCCGCACTGTCATAATTCACAAATGCTACATCCGAGATTAGAGTAATTTCTCTGGCATGTGCATACATTACGATATCATCAAATTGTTTATAAAATATAAACTGTAGAAACTTGGTATAAAAAAGTTCATCTTCATATTCAGAGAGATCCACTTCTTTATATAAAGGATAATTGCGATATTCTTCATCCCATTCAATCCAAGGCCTTTCACTATTCAATGATCTAAACAGCTGATAAACTGCCCAGTCTTCCAACCAGAAAGCTGTCTTTTCAAAGTATTCAAAATCCTCTTTAAATGAGTCATAGTTTTTCTTAAATGCTTTAAAAGCTCGTCTAAAGTATTCATTCTTAAATACTCTAACCGTTTCATAGTCCACTCTATCTTTAAATTTATTACAATTCGTTATGGAACTTTGTGTCAATAATCCCATTTCACAAAGTCTATCTAAATTAATATAAATTGGATCACCGGCAAAACTTGAGAGCGCATGATAAGGAGAATGAGATTTTCCTTTTGCCTGTAACGGCAATATCTGCCAAACATGATAACCTGCATCCGCAATACAATCGATCATTCTTACCGTTTTTTGTCCTAAATCTCCTATCCCCTGATTCGCTGGAACTGAAAACATAGGGCATAACACACCCGCGCATCTTTCCATATTTTTCAACCCTTTATGTAACCCCTTTCACTTTACTTGGATTTTAGCACATATAGACCTATTTGGGTATATAAAATTTAAAAATATCCGATTTATTCTATAACATATATAGTACTTCTTTATTAAAGATCAAAGATATTTAAACTAATTTAAGCCATTATTTTTATTTATTCATAACCTAGATGTCATTGAAACATCAATTAAATTTTCATTAAAAAAAGATCCCTAAGGATCTTGTAATTATTTCATCATGTCTTCGATTAAATCATATGTTTTAACTGGATCTTCACTCTTAGTGATAGAACGTCCTACAACGATATAGTCGCATCCTTGTTCATTGGCATAATCTGGTGTCGCAACACGTTTTTGATCATCTTTTGAATCAGATGCCAAACGAATACCCGGAGTGACTGTTAAGAAATCATCTCCACATGCTTCATGAATTGCCTTTGCCTCATGAACAGAGCATACAACACCATCTAAACCAGCTGCTTTAGCATTCTTAGCGTATTTGATAACACTATCCATTACTTCGCCTGGAATTCCCAATTCCTCATTCATCATTTCTTTAGATGTAGATGTTAACTGGGTTACCCCAATGCACAATGGACGTTTGTTTCCATTTGCGCCAATTTCAAGACCTTCAACAGCTGCTTTCATCATCGCAATTCCACCAGCACAGTGAACATTCACGATATCAACACCCAAATTTGCAAGGTTTTTCATTCCACCTTTTACTGTATTTGGAATATCATGCAATTTTAGATCCAAGAAAATGTGATGTCCCATTGCCTTTACAGTCTGAATGATATCCAACCCGCAGGCATATGTTAATTCCATACCGATTTTTACATAAATTGGCTTGTCAAATTTATTTAAGAAGTTTACTACTTCTTCTTTGCTGGAAAAATCCAGCGCTACGATTGTACGTGACATTATTTAAAACTCCTTCCTACAGCTTCACTAACACTATTATATCCATATTTCTTTAATACTTTTGGTAAATCTTCAATAATTTTAGGGCAAACATATGGATCCACAAAATTCTGAGCTCCAACTTCGACTGCACTAGCTCCTGCATTCAAGAATTCAAGTACATCTTCAGCACTAGTGATACCACCAACACCAATGATTGGAATATTTACAGCCTGTGCTACTTGATAAACCATACGAATCGCAACTGGTTTAATGGCTGGTCCAGAAAGTCCTCCTGTAATATTGGCAAGTAATGGTTTTCCTGTTTTTAGATCAATACGCATTCCCATCAAAGTGTTGATCAAGACCAAACCATCCGCTCCAGCTTCTTCTACTGCCTTGGCAATCTCAACAATATCTGTAACATTTGGTGAAAGTTTTACATATACCGGTTTCTTAGCTGCAGCTTTGGCAAGCTTTGTCACGTGAGCTGCAAGTTCCGGTTTTGTACCTAAGCCGATACCCCCATGTTTAACATTTGGACAGGAAATATTTAACTCATAAGCTTTGATCACTTCACTATCATTTAAAGCTTCAATAACTTTAACATAGTCTTCTTCTGTTGCACCTGCTACATTGGCAATAATTTCAGTATCAAATTGTGCTAAAAATGGCAATTCTTTTTCTTTGATTACTTCAACACCTTTATTCTGTAATCCAATCGCATTTAGCATACCACTTGGTGTTTCGGCAATTCGTGGTGTTGGATTTCCAAAGCGCTCCTGTGGTGTTGCACTTTTGATCGCAATTCCACCTAAAAGGCTAAGATCATATAATTCTGCATATTCACGACCGAACCCAAAACATCCACTGGCAGGAATGATAGGATTTTTTAAATTTAAACCAGGTAATTTAACTGAAATATCCATCATAGTGCCACCTTTCCAACTTCAAAGACAGGACCATCTTTACATACACGTAAAGAATTTCCTTCTTTATCTTTTACTACACATCCCATACATGCACCTAAACCACAGGCCATACGCGCTTCTAAAGAAATATATCCTTTTGTATATGTAGCATCCAATGCCTTCAACATCATCAATGGTCCACAGGCACTGATGAAATCCGTATCGATTTTTTTTGCCTGGATCGCATCAAGAACTGTACCTTTTGTACCAACACTTCCATCCATTGTCGCGATTTCTACATTACATCCAAGCTGCTCAAATTCTTCTTTATAGAAAATAGATTCTTCGTCATTAAAACCAAGCACAACATCTACTTTTGATCCTTTTAGACGATATTGTTTGGCTGTTTCATATAGAGGCGGTACACCTACACCACCACCAACTAGAAGAACTTTATCCTGGTCTTCAATCGGGAAACCATTTCCCAATGGTCCAAATATATCTAATAGATCATTAGATGTCAGCTCTGTCATTTTTTCAGTACCCTGCCCTAAGACCTTATAAATAATGATAAGGCTCTCATTTTTTATTTCACAAATTGAAATTGGTCTACGAAGATAAAATCCTGGAACACTAATTTCAATAAATTGACCAGGTCTTGCCTTTTTGGCAAGATTGGTCTTTATTTCCATACGCCAAATGTCTTTGGCGATTTCTGTATTCGATAAAATAACTGCGTTTTCCTGCATATTATTATTTCCCCATTTCATTCATACTGATCGCAGAGAAGCTCAGGGATTCAAGCACCTTGATCAGGGCGTTTGCCGTATCCAGGCTCGTCATGCAGGAGATGTTGTTCTCCGCCGATACCC